>Ga0307515_10025030_pt1 | contig 10355 bp, 9 predicted proteins | sample 17_EM_MG_FD_194513 | JGI IMG/M metagenome (GOLD analysis project Ga0307515, IMG submission 194513) | Populus trichocarpa ectomycorrhiza microbial communities from riparian zone in the Pacific Northwest, United States - 17_EM | ecosystem: Host-associated > Plants > Roots > Unclassified | place...
ACAATAATTAACCATCTTTTTTTTTTTTTTTTTTTTTTTTTTTTTTTTTGGCCTCGAGTTGGAGTTTATTCTGCGGAGTTGCAACCTAAAGCAATGGAGGGCTTTTTTGGGCTTTTTTGTGCTCTCGCTTGCTGGCATTGACTCGGGGCTGCTTTCGAAAATTTTGCGGAATTCGTTTATTTACTTCACTCCCCTATTCATCTCAGGCTAAGCGAGGTCGGACCAACGCGCTAAAATATCGACGTCGCGTCCTCTCAAATGTTTCTCAACACAACACCAGGATTTGCCAAGTCCACCAGAAGTTCCTGAACAATCACCCTCGCCAATGCCAACATGGCAGAGCCGGTGCCAGCCTCTATTGAGCTATTGAACACATTGTCCCGGCGACTGTTGAACATCCATGCTCTCGTCCTCAGCCAATCAGAGCACATCCAAGAAACCGGCTATGTGCAATTGAACAACTACATTGCAGAGTGGGAGAAATCATTCTTGCCTGCCTCTGATCGTACCCAAGCTGCCCAGAACAAGGAGGACGGCCCGGACCTTGCATTGCCCCAGCAGCAGCCCCAGGACAATGGGGAAACAGACAGCGAGCATCGGTCCGAGGCTGAAGTGCAGTCAACTTCAGCAATGAAGGGAAGCAAGGCTGCTAAGAAAGAGGCTCGCCGGGCAGCAGGAGAGGTCACACGATTCAAAGCCAAAGTCGAGAATGCCCCCTCTAACGCTGGATCAATGTACGAGGTACCCTTTATATAATGCAGGCAGACCACAACTGACATTTCCCCAGTGCCAAATGGGTTCCCCAGGGTCCCTTTGTCCTCTTAATGAGTGACCACGACAATCGCCACGAGAAATTGAACGCCAAGGGCCAGCCAAAGTACATCAGGGTGCCCGAACTTCTTATTCGCGCACACTCTCCCGCACTCGCTTTATTGCTGGACCTGAAGCCAACCTGGAAGGACTTTGACCTCAAGGACCGATTCGTTCACGACCCCGATAATACCCAATATGCTAGAGAGTATATCAAAAAGGACAAGATCTTTCACATGCAGGCGGTGCTCAACCAATCCTTCGGCGATCACGCAGACCGAACAGAAATCAGGAAGATGCCGGATGCGCAGCAATGGCGTGCAGTCTTCAACTGGGGCTATTATTTCACAAGCGGGAGGGTTGGAGAGAGGACTTTTAAAGATCCCATCACCCCCAGTCTCCGAGATGACTTAAAGGTTTTAGCTGCGTTTCTAGGCTGCGGCGAGAATTTCGTGGAGGCTGTTGAGAAAGCATGTGAGGTTGAGAAGGAGAGTAAGCTCTTTATTAAGAAGAAGCCTGGCGCTAGGAAGTAAGCAAGCTTTGGGAAGCCTTTTAGGATCTTGTTTATGGAGAATATTGTTGCATTCGGAGAACAGAGTACACTTGCATACTGAAAAGGAAAGAAGCCCGTAGGATAGATGCATGATACCAAATTGATCAGACCGTGCGCGGCCAGCTTTGTCCGAATACTTTGGAGATTCTCTGTTATTCACTCTGCATAATAAAGACGTCCGAGCCAGGCGCTGATATTTAATTAAATCCCGAGGTCGCGCCTCGAAATATTTCGACCACATCTCCAGTCTTCGTCAACCCACCTTCAATACCGCCACCACTCTCGACGCCAACATACCAGATTCGTTGCCAACCTCGGCGAGGTTGATAGACTCATTATAAGAACAGCCCAGCAGCACGAGCATGGCGGATCCTATGCCAGCCTCTACAGAGCTAGTGGAGAGACTATCCGAAAGGATTGCCACCATCCAAGCCCTCCTTCTGAACCGACCAGCCTACATCAAAGTCGAACATCTCGAGGATCTGAAAAAAAACTCCCTTGAAGAATGGGAGGAGGCTTATACTCGTGGGCTTCATAGTACTCAAGTTGCTCAGAGCAATGAGGAGGACGACGCTGGGTCTGGATCGGCCCGCAACGCCGGAGGAGCTGGCAAGGAACCACAGTCGGAGCATAAATTGCAGCGCGCAAAGAAGGGAAACAACGTTGCTGAGGAGGAGGCTCGCCTGGAAGCAGGAGAAGATGCACCACTCTGATGAGGATTTGAGGATTTTGGCTGTCTTGGGATGCGAACAGGGCTTCACAAAGGGCGTTTAATAAGACATATGAGACTGAGAAGACCGAGACTAAGAACAAGCTCTTTACTCTGAGGAACTATGGTCGACAATAAACCGAAAAAGGTGTTGGATTTTCTCTGCCAGTATGCTGATCCGGGAATTGGGGCGTGGTGAGGTACCTCAGGCAATCACGTGTGCTGGATAATAATAAAGATCAAGTAAAGCCGTGTTCATCCAAGCTATGTACATTGTCCCTGGCAAGTTGGAACAATGAAAGCTGGTACATATCCAATGTTCCACTGAGTCAATGAAAAATAATTGTTGCACTGACAGCGGATCACCAGATCATCGTCCTTTGTGCAAACACTTCAAAAGTTCCCAATGACTACTTCCTAGAAACTTCTAAAGACTAAAGCTACAGGTAAACCGATTCATACCGTCTCAAAAGACTGTAATACTTGTACTGAGTACATCTTTCCGTCTGAGAACTCCTTCACGGGAAAGGGGAATTGGTCACGTGCCACGCATGAAATAAATTCCGTCCCGATCTAATCTTATCTAATCGGCACCCCCACGATCTCAAAAAATTATGAACTCAACCACGCTCCTCTTCCTCCACCTCACCTCCCCTCCCTTCTCCCCAATCGAACCTTTCACCCAACCAACCAACCAACCAACCAACCAACCAACACACCTCTCAAACCCCCACGCAGAACGCAATGAAGCTTCTAACCCTCAACTTCCTAACCTGCGCCGTAAAAGCCTGCAAGTCCTCCTCCGCCAGCTTCCCACTCCACCCCAAAGAATGCGAGCTCGTCTCCGACACCATCGCGCCGAACCCGAAGCTGATCTATAATATCCTGCCGAGGATCGACTGGAATGCGCTGGTTGTTACTGCTTCGGAGGTGTGTGCCTTCCTCCCTCTTTCCCCTCCCCCCTTCTTCCCCTCCACCTTGATTGTGGATGCTAATGGGTGTTTGCGAATAGTTAGGATTCCCATCCCTCCCCCCTGCGGCGCCGACACAAGAAGAGTTAGAAAAAGACGAGAAGATGATGAGTGAGCTGCATACGCTGCTATTGGAGACGAGTGTCAGCGAGGGGATGCTGGTGTGTGGGAGCTGTGGGCATGAATACCGGGTGAAAGAGGGGATTGCGAATTTCTTGCTGCCGAATCATCTGGTCTGATTTCTTCAAGGCAGGCTGAGGAAAATTTTGAGGCAGAAGGGGGAATGGGGAGCGGAGCAAGGGAAAGGATGGAGGATGGAGGATGGACGGGGAGAGGAGAGAGATGCAAGCTGGAGGAATGGCGTGTATTGAGGAAGAACTACGGCGGGGAGATGGAGTTATGATACCCTTTTGAAGCTACTGAGTTGCGGATGGTGCTGGCTGTGCTTGTTGGGGATCGGGGATGTGGGCATACGGGCGTCCAAGGTGCGGGAGGCAGACACGATACCGCCTGAGACAGACTTGCGGGATTCATTGCAAGATAGAGTCTTCACACGACGGCAGACGGAGGCGGAGGACCATACACTTTATGGCACTGAAGGGTAGCTTCAGGAAATGCCAGTATCCAGGAGTCACATCACAATTAAGAGCCGACGGAGCATTTCTGGGTAATTGTCATATCTCACTCGCGATCTATTGATTCTCTGCCTGCTACAAACCGCAGATCTCATCATCCCCAAACTATCCCTACATGCGCCAGCCTCGTGCCTAGCCTCTCTATTAGTACAAGGTCCTCCACCACCCGACCCATTCATTGCTCATGTCCCCGTTTCTCCACTTCTCCTGACTTCTCCTGATCACCAGCTGATGAAGCTTATTACCCCTCGCCCATCAAACACCCCTAGAATCGTCCATCAAATGTCAATTCATCAAACGCCTCAAAAGACTCGGTTGAAAGAGTACATTTTTGTGTGTCCCGAAACCGCCCCAGATTCCCACCCTCTGATGCATTTGCGCTGTAAAAAGGGAAAAGGCCGACGACGACGAAACATTAACTCCCTGCTGAAAATAAAGCTTGCTGAATGTGATGAGTGATGCGAATGACACAAAGAGAGATGCGATTAGTTGAGGAATCCTTTACACGCGGCTGTGCCGCAGAGGCAGGGAATGCGGTCCGTGCTCCCGATCTCACGCTCGAATTTGTAGTCGTAGGTGAGTTCCTCATCTGTGTCTGGTTAGTACTGATTTATGGGAAGGAGAGCGGTGGACCTACTCTGTGCGATGTCACGAAGCGCGTAGATGACGATCCGTTTGCTCTTTTCCACTGTGATGATCTTGGCTGTGCAGTTGGGCATGCAACTGTGGTTGATGAATCTCGCAATGCCGCCCTTTTTGGTCGCATCAATGACAGTGTTCTCGTCGATTCGGAAAAGGTAACTGCTTCCGATGCCGCTCTTGAGGTAGCGGTTTTCGCGGAGATCTGCAACTTGTTGTCGGACTTTCTCACCAACGTATTCGATGATCATGTCGTTCGTGGGGATATTCTCCATGGCGTACAAACCCCAGTTGTGGATTGCTGATCGTGCAAACTTAACGGGCTTCTTTCGTTTCTTCAGTTGGTTGAATTGGAGAATATCCGTATTACCACCAAGAGTCTTCTTCTGGTCGTTGAGATCGGCAACGTAGCGACGATTGTTGACACGACTGGCTCGAGAATTTCCTTTGGCGAGCAACTTTTCAGCAGCAATCTTGGCAGCCTCCGCAGCTTCAGTAACAAAGTCCTTCCCAGCTTTCTTTGCCTGAGCTTCACGCTCCTCTCTTGCCCTTTGGACCTTGATGCGGTGAGGCAAGTACAAAGACTTCTCGGAATTCAGAATCTTCTTGGTGCCTTCAGTACGTGCACACCCAGAATTATTCGGCACGTAATACCCCTCCACAGACGTCTCGTCGGTACAGAGACCCTTATGTCCATTCCGATTCAAGCCTTTGATGTCTTCCTGTTTCCAAGACCAACTGTGTGCCCATCCGGTTTGAGCAGTTGCAGCAGCCTTGAAAAGCTCTACGGCAATTGGCGAGTCTTCCTCGTCCTTGAGAAGATTTTGGAGACCATCCAGATCAAGAATATTGGCAAAGTCATCATCGACAGTGGGTCGAGGTGATTCGCCAGACATGCCCCATTCGACAGAAGTCTCCACAGGAGCGCTCTCAAAGATAACATCTTCTTCATCTTCCTCCTCAGGGGCTTCGCTCGGTTGTCGAAGAAGTTCTTCCATATAGATTCCTTCTTGCTGTCTTTTGAGTGCTTCGCGCTCCTCGAAGATCTGCTTCTTGGACTTCTTCTTTTTCTTGGCTGCTGCCGCGGCGGCCTTCTTCTTACTGGCAAGCTCCTCTTCTTCGGTCTCAGTCTTGAGAACACCACTGATATCTCGCATAATTGTGTCTCCATCAACGGTGCTCGCAGACAAGGGGAATTCTTCCTCAATCTTATCTTGCGCCACGCCAAACAACTCTTCGTCGGTCTTCTTCTGGCGCTTAAGAGCGGCTTCCACCTGCAGGTCAAGTTTTCGTTTCTTCGTTGGCACAATCGGCTCCCCAACGACAAAGTTCGCCTCACTCATTGAATCATCGTCACGAGTATCCACAGAACCAACATCATCCCTGATGCGGCGTCGGGGAACTATATCGGTATCTTCGTCTGAAGCTTCATCATCCGTACTCATTCGACTGCGTGGTCTCGAGTCTGGCTCTTCGGTATCACGAATGTGAGACCTGGTCTCAGTATCATCATCAGAATCGTCATCGTCACTGTGGATGAAGCGATGAGCCAATGGTCTGAAAATAGTTCTCCGAGCCTCAGGTCGTGCTCTGCCAAATGGATCTTGAAAGCCAACATTGAGTTTCTTCCCATTCTTAGCTTTCCGAATTCTCGGTAATGCAGAGATATTGAGACGACCCGGGCCCATTGGCTTTCGATCAGTGCTGTCAACACGCGAATTTGGTGTTCCAACTACGGGGCTGTCCTCGCGGTCATCATCCTCGTGGATGAGAGGCAACTTCAGATCTTTCGGATCCGCAATGTTGAGTTTCCGTCTTTTGGCCACGTGATTGGCTGGGTCCATGAAATTATGCAGGATGGGAGCTGCAATCTTCTCACGTATATTCCTGACTAGCTGCTCCTTCAACTCTTTCCGTATGACTTCGATAGCCTCTCTCGCAGGATCGAAATTCCTAGCCCGCTCCTTTTTCTCTTCCTCGAGATCATTCTCTTCTTCCTTTCGGCGGGCTTCTTCGTCTCTCTTCTCCCGCTCCTCGATCTCTCTTCGGGTCGGGCTGTGGCTTCGCTTGTATGGCACATCAGGAACTCGGTGTGTGGAATACCGACGAGCACCTTGTGTGCCATAGAGGAACGGCTGCATAACCATCGTGTAGCTGAACATCAAGGTCCGATCCAGAGCTTTATAACACCGCTGCGCATCACCCCTTCCCCAGTCCGTATCAGGGAATGTGATGTAGTATCCGAGTTTGTCCATCTTCACTTCCTCGATGTTGAAATGACGCACGCGCTTCGCCATGTGCGGAGGTGTGGATGTCATCACAGGAACTGACTCATGGGGCACAAACAAATATGGTTGATGGAGTTGCATGGCGATAGGTTCGATAGCAAGCGTTCGCAGAGATTTTGGCTGCGTAGGAACAGCAGCAGGTGCTATTGGCGGCCGGAAGATGGGTCTCGACGCCGCAGGGCCTTTGGGTGCTGTTGGCGGGGGGCCCGAGGACTTAACAGCGTCTGCAGGCTTGGGCGCTGCCGGAGGTTTGGCAATCTGCGGAATGGCCGCAGGCTTCGAAGTCGCAAGAATGCTTTCCATCATCCGTCTGCTCTTATTTCCATCAGGATCAAATTCCACCTTGACATCATGCGGGCCAATTCGCATACTCGAGCCTTTTCGCACAGCAGTCTTTGCAGCCTCGATAGCCGAAACGAACCGACTCTTCGCCGATTTTGAGTCCCTATAACGAAATGTAGCAAATCCCAAACAGCTGCCAGTCTCAGGATGCAGTTTGTTGCTGCTCTCCGCGATCTCGCCGAAGCTGGAAAAGATGGCAGAAACATTTGCGAAATTATGTAGGGGGTCGAATCCGGTCACAACGACTTGTGTCGGAGGCCCAGGACCGAGTGATGTCTTCGGATCATATGGGTATGGTCGAAGAAGGTACGGCGCATGCCGTAATCGAGATTTGGCGTTGTGGTAATCAACGTTGATATAATCCAGTACGGTGCCTCGCTGGGCCAATCGTGGATCCGCCGGGGGAGCGTCATCTTCCTGCATAGCTATTAGCCAGACATTCACACAAGCAAGATGACGCTCCCCAGGGATTGTAGTATACGTACCAAACCAAACTCCTTGTATATGGGTTTCGCCTTTTTCTTCTCGTTCGAGGAAAGCTTGCGGTCGAGCAGCGGGTCATATGTGCATATTATTCCTTTTACGCCCTTGTTTGGATCTCGAGCGTAGACTCGTGGCTCTGGAGGAGGTTGGTCTGCGAGGGCAGGTTGCGCTTGGAGGACGTCATCTTGACCGACGGCTTTCTCGGTGAAGGACCACGCTGAACTTGTGGTTGGAGCTCCCGCCTTGTAGTGGTTGGGACTTGTGGTACGACTTGGAGAGGAGTCGGCGTTCGTCAATGGGGTAAGACTGCTCACATTCCGAGATGCCCCAGATGTCGATGTATTTGGTTGTTGGGCGGGCGCGCTGAAGACCGATGACACCGCGCTTGTATGTGAACTCGCCGATCCAACGCCATTCAAAAGGTCCCCTTGTAATGACTCGTTATCCTCCACCTGAGGTGCTGCTGCATCTGGTGCAGGAAGGATGCTTTCTCCGCCCCCACGCGAAGACCCGCCATCGTCAACACGAAAATTTGATGCCGCCGGCTTGGTGTCAGCAACCGGTCGTATGCTCGGCGAGTCGATGCTCTGTGACTTCGACTTCTCTCGTTCCTTCGCCTTGTCCTTGGCAGCTCGAGGGGCTGACGGGAAGAACTGCGCGAAGCTCGCCCCAGGCGCGCGAGACATCGTGACACAATGATCGATCTACCTCGCCCTGGGTCTGCCAACCATCATCTCTGAGCCAGTATCTAGTGTGCGACTGCATCCATCCAAGCAGTGACGGCGATGGGCTGTACGCGCGACGATGGGGGAGGAGTGCACGCGCCTCCTGGCCGAGGGACAGATGTCTTGCGCTCCTCTGGAATGAAGGCGGGGGCCCCGACGTCGTTGGAAAAGGTGAGGCCTTGATGGCAGCGATGGCGATGAATCGTTGCAGTTGTAAAGAAGGGGATAGAAGTCGTGGTCGTGGTGGTTGAGGGCGGTTGTTGTCGTGGAATGGGAATGCTTGAAGTTCGATCTCTGTCAAAAGCCTTTAGCCAAGGTGGCTACCGAAATGCGCTTAGCGAGTTATCATTGGCGGTCAACTTCCAGAGCCGGCCTTCTGCGTCATATATTGATTATTCACCAGTCGATTGTATTTTATTGATTCACTCTAACGGTGTTTAGACTTCAATTGCTGGGCAGAATAACTCCTGTTCACCTCATACGCTCAATGCTGCTCTGGCGTTGTTGATCAGGTACACTGGGAACTGCCAGGATTAATATGTTGCGTCACTTTCAAGCGAAGATCCGGAACGCGCAGGTATCACGAAAGTTTTGCGCCACTGATATCCAGTTGTTTGACGCGACATGATCATGTACAAAAAGCAACACGGCACGGAGAGAAGCGGTCTGTTGGTGTTGATTGGGGTCTCTACCTTTTTTTGCTTTTCAGCCCCTCAGCAGCGGCGACTCCTTGGAAAGTCTTCCGGCCAATTGACCCCTGAAACCCCTTTCAAGCTGAGCACGTGTCCTTCTCTTCTCTGAATATCTTCCAGCCAACGATGTATTCTTCTTCTCATAATATATGTGTACGGTCTGGCGTCCTTTTCTTGGTGGTTCACGGGGTCCTTTGATGAAGTTATATGTTCCATGGACGCCTCTATCACGTGATATATACTTTCAGAGGTTTGCTGTGATATAAACCATATCCAAACTGATCAAACAGTTGCAAAGGGTGCTTGCTCAATCGAATGAATGTATTCTGTAGCAGCAAGAACAGCCCAAATTGCCCATGGCTGTGCCTTTCATGAAATCGTGATCACGTGATGACACTTCGCCAAGAGCTGTTGCTTTTTCGACCTCCCACATCATTCCTGCGTCGTCAACTTCGACATCAACACCTACCAATACTAAGACAGGGCGCCACGGATGTTCGACTTTGGTGCCTTATATTACGATAACCCGAATCCTAGTTCCCCAATCAACACGACCCCCCGCCATGAGGCTGCTCACCACAAGCTTCACCAAGAATCGGGGTGACCCGCCAAAGCTCGAGGAATTCTTCGGCTCTGACATTCCTCCTTATGCTATCCTCTCTCATACCTGGGGAAGAGAAGAGGTCAATTTTCAGGACCTTGCATCGTCAACGGAGCCTCCTTACCACCACGCTGGCTTTGCCAAACTCAGAGGATGTTGTACCAGAGCCGGGCGGGATGGATACAAGTACGTGTGGATCGATACTTGCTGGTATGGGCCAAACTCTGCAACTAAAACGTGACCAAAAATCTCACCTGGTGCAATGCCTACAGTATAGATAAAACGAGTAGTGCCGAGCTCTCAGAAGCCATCAATTCGATGTACAAATGGTATCAGCAAGCAGAAATATGCTACGCATATCTATCCGATGTTATTACCGCCGATATTCCGGACGATATGCAATTAGCCGGACGTTTCAAGGCGAGCAGGTGGTTCACTCGAGGATGGACTCTCCAAGAGCTCATAGCTCCGCCCTTCGTCGAGTTCTATGCAGAAGATTGGACAGAGATTGGCACTAGGTCCAGTCACCGCGAAGAACTATCTATCATCACCGGTATCGACATTCGTGTTCTTGGCGGAGAGAATCCGGCTATTTGCAATGTCGCAGAGAGGTTTTCTTGGGCTGCCTCAAGAGCAACGACCAGGCTCGAGGATGGAGCATATAGCCTTCTGGGAATTTTCCAAGTTCACATGCCTCTTCTCTATGGAGAGGGCGAGCGTGCGATCATTCGCCTACAAGAAGAAATCTTCAAGACAACCGAGGATTATACCCTTTTTGCTCGGGGCGCTTACAAACGAGCCTTTCCCGCGTTCCTTCGGCCAAGCCCCTTTTTGATTGCTCCCAAGAGCAAAAATGCGTTGGCTTCCAGTCTTTCCGAGTTCGCGGTGCCAGACGAAAATGATTGGA
>Ga0307515_10025031_pt1 | contig 10354 bp, 13 predicted proteins | sample 17_EM_MG_FD_194513 | JGI IMG/M metagenome (GOLD analysis project Ga0307515, IMG submission 194513) | Populus trichocarpa ectomycorrhiza microbial communities from riparian zone in the Pacific Northwest, United States - 17_EM | ecosystem: Host-associated > Plants > Roots > Unclassified | place...
TCCTCGCGAATGCCAACATCCTGCTTCCCATCCAAAGTGCCGCGCTCCGACGCCCCCCGCGGGTTCTGTTGGCCGCTGGGTCCGTTCGCCAAACGGGAAACGTCCCAGTACTTCAGTGTCTTGTCCCCACTGCCACTCACCAATCCACGCCCATCAGGGGTGAACGCCACACTACACACCCTGCCTCTGTGTCCCCGCAGCGCCTCCAGCAGTTTACCGGTGCGAGCGTCCCAGATACGTACTATCTATAGGAATTGTGTTTGGAATACATCTCAACAAACGATTATAGGACACGTACCGCATCATCGTCACCGGTGGCTACCAGTCGTCCATTAGAGCCAATAGCCACGCTGTTTACACCGACGTGAACATCGCTGGTGATCGTAAGGGTCTTCGACAACCCGCCCTTATCCCAAATCCTTGTCGTACAATCATCCGACCCAGAGAAAACCAACTCCCCATCCGACGAGAAAGTGACCGAGCGGACTAAGTCAGTGTGACTCTCGAATGTTTTGCAGATTCGCCTCTTGGCGATATCCCAAATCTAGAGCGCCGAAAATCATCCTATTTTGAGCATTTGCCCCGAAAATGATGATAACGGCGATAACGGTTGCCAATATAATAATTCTAGAACTTACTCGGACCACCCCGTCCTCGGCCCCGGTTGCGAGCAATTTGCCGTCTGGGCTGAAAGATACGCTGTAAACGCGTCCGCCCGGAGTTTTAGGGACCAGGTCACTGTGCAACAATGATGGTGTAAGACCCAGGGGCCCCATCCACTAAGAAGGAACCGAACCAAATTTTAGTCCCAGTTTTCGTATCATAGATCCGGGCTGTCTCTTTGCATCCCGTCGCCAAGTATTTGCCGTCCGCAGAAAATCGAACACAGGGAACATAACTAAACGGGGAAAAAACACGGTCAGCTGGGTGATTCGTGATCGAACGAATGATGCCACCAACTCTTCTTGGGATAGGGTGCAAACTAAGCTGACATCTAGCACTCGTTTGACTTGAGGATTGAATATTGCGAACCAATCGCCATCTTCCTTTTTAAATTCTTGAGGCAATGTTGATCGGTCGAGATCTGCGAGAAACAGGGGGGACACGCTTCCACTGGGTTCGGCTACAGGAATACAGCAAATCTTAATCAGCAATCGAGAACGTGGTTCGTTGTAAGCGGTGATATTCAACTCGTGATCAACGCCGTGGAAGGACCTGGGGATGGAGGGTCAGGAAGACCCTGGGGATGCGCTGGTTCAGCTTGGTCGACATTGGTGGAATCAGGGAGCACCTGGGGTGTGTCACGGGTTACCATATAAAACAAACATTTCTGCCCTGTCGGACATCATACTCACAGGCAGCTCGGCCGGCCTCGGTTGGTTCCCTGGAGCTGGTTGGTGTGAATCTTGGCCTGCATATGCACTATGAAGCCGAATGTTCGATGGGACTGGAGTTCGGTCATCATCCTGTGGATCTATCCAGTCCACTGCAAAGGCGTTCGAGGGTGAGTGAGGTTTACAACAACATCAAGAAACGTACTTGAGTCGATACTTGAGTCATGGCTCGATGTGAAATCTGACTGATCATCGCTGTCTGACTGAGCGCAATCGTCTGAATCGGGGGGTAGCGGCTGCCAAGCCGTTGAACCCCTTTGAAGGCATTCAAGTACAGCCTCAATTTCAGGGCGCCTCTCCAGTTGGGGTAACCAACACTGCTCCAGAATTTCCCAGAGATCGTCGCTAAACCACACCTTCTCTTTCCCCTGTGGTCTCCCTGGGCGTTCGCCCTCGATGACCTTCCTCATGACAATCAAGCCACCATCGCCCGAGAAAGGAGGCTTGCCGCTCAGCACCTCAAGTATCACCATCCCTAGTGCATAGCAATCCGACTCCTTCGTCGTTCGACCGTCCTCACGGCCAAACCGAACCGGGTCGAGGAGTTCTGGACTCATCCATCTTGTCGTGCCGGCACTCCCAGATGTGCTCGAGCTCGTGTGGTATGTAGAGTCTGAGACAATGATGAGCAGTCCAAAGTTTGCGAGGCGAGCACGGCCATCTTGATCAATTAGAATATTGAGCTTGATAAAAAGCGCTTTAGACGGAGGAGTAGCAATTAGAACTCGAATTCATACCCCCTTCAGATCCCCATGTTTCATTCCCTCGCTGTGCATATACATCAACCCCCGGGCAACGCCTTCGAGCTGTCAGGGATGATTCCATCAGAAATAGGTGGGGTCAGTGTGGGAGCGAGACCCTACGAGTTCGAACCGATTCGCCTCCCAATGTGCCTCGACGAAATCGACAATATTCCCATTGACCATCCATTCCGAAACCATCGCAAAGAGCCTTTCCCCTATCGTCACTCCCAACAGCGGGAGCACATTCGGATGACGGAGGGCCTTCCACGCTAAAACTTCCCTGCAGAACGTCTGCGTGACCGCGGAGATCATCAGCTCTTCGAAACACATCATTTGCAAGCCTTGGGTGGTGACTCACGCTTGTGATCTTATTGAAATCACTTGTCGAGTATACTTTCAGAACCTCGACCGCGACCTTGCACCCTCGATGCTCACCCATCCACACATCGGCATACCCGCTGCTGTGCAGTGCTTGCTCCGATCGGTCAAAACAAAGCGGGATTTGGAATAGACTCGGAAGCAAACTGCGGCGACCACATATCTTGCACAGCGTGCTCAGACACTTCCTCCTCAGCTGCGGTTCCAGGCTCTCCAGTGTCTGCTCGATATAATGTCAGGTCAGCGAGCCATTTTCCTTGGACGGAAGAGTGGAAAAGCACCTCGTCTACCACATTGATAAAGGCCTGAGCGTCCTCCCTGGATAGACACTTGACTGCCTCAGCCACACGATGGTTGGAAAAGATTGCCGTGATCAAGGAGATGCGCTTATCTACAGCAATAGGTCGATCAATCGAGCGTTTCCATGCTGAGATTCTGTAACCCGTGAACTGGTCAGGCCGAAGATGCACATTTCCAGAGAGGTCGAAACTTACAAACTGCATAAAATCTGCAACGCTTGTGGACGCCGACAAGGTTCCTGATCCCAGCATTGCTGAGTCATCCTCCACAACGCGTCCGTGAAAGTCGGATGAATCGGCCGTGGCGGACGCTCACCGCTGGCGCGAGGTGGTTTGTCGTTAAATGGAACGGCGCCGGTGAAGATCTTTGTTCAGATGAATCAAGTTCTCCAGATGTCGATTGAATCTGCAACGGACCTCAATCACGACCATCGAAAACGAGAAGACATCCGCCTCCTTGCTATATGTCCCCCGATTGTCTAAGATCTCCGGTGCGATCCATCGTGTACTGTCCCCGTGCTCATCGGGAGTGCCCCGGATCGAATCCAGGTTCTGAGTGACCACGGCGAGACCGCAATCCGTGATCATCGCATGGCCGGTGGCGTCCACAAGGATGTTCGGCTGGTCAGTGAATGTCAATATGTCAGTGGTAACCCGATAAAGAACAATCACGTACCCCCCTGAGATCCCCGTGAATGACATTGCAGGAGTGCAGATAATTGACGCCTTTCGCGACGTCGGATAACTAGGGAAGGCGTAAGCACGTCGCGCAGCACGATGGAAGGGACACCTACGAGACTCAACCTGTCGGCATCTGGATGGTTCCTGATGTACCCTGTCAGATCCGTATCTGGCATCCAACCCGAGACGAGTTGGATGGGATCGATGGTGACACCCAGGAGGGGGGCGATGTTCGGGTGTGCCAAGTTTTTCCAGACGGCGGCCATTTGGTGGAAGGCCTGGGGATCTTTAGGAACTAAAAATGGGGAGTGTCATTAAAACGCACCATCTTGAACGTCTGCGGGTCTCCGTTGGGGTGCATTCTTATGCGTTGAATCCGGATCTTCGAAGTCCCCTCATGGACGCGTCCGGAAACTGGCGGGAGGGCGATGACCGGGAGGGAATTCGAAAGCGTATGGGATTTCGGTAGGACCTCCCTGGTGCCGCAGATATTTTTCAGTTCGTGCAAGTATTCCTGGAATGCGGGGCTCGCATGATTTGAAATAAACGTCAGAACCTACGACGGTGTTGGGGGTGGATTTGGGAGAAATGGTTTGGAGGCTCACGCTTTCCAGGTAGTCGACAAGCCATGCCAAATCTTCGCCCTGCAGGTTCGGAACTGCACTTCGATACGCTTCACTGCGAAGGAGGCCACTGAGGCGCTTGTGGAACTGGGACGAAGTTTTGTCGAGACCGTGGAGTTGTTTTAGCACTTTGTGTGTGCTCATGATGTCCGGCTAGGCCAGTGTTCAAGGGCTTGGTGAATCCGCGGGGAGGGCGACGTACGGATGCCTCGCTTGAACCTGCAGGCTTGAGCGCCAAATTTCTCAAGGATTATATAAAACAGTAAGCGCTGGCAGGGAATGTGTCGCAGCAGGAGAACGCGAACGGCGAACGACCCGACAACGGCGAGGTTTGGTCTCATGCACTCTGGTCTCGCGTCCACATGGTACCGGGGCAGCAAGGAACGAAGCCCAGGACTGCGCACACGGAATTCAAAAAATCATAGATTACAGAGAATCAAAGCTGCTGTGCGTAGAACACTGCTACGGATGGCGGTAAAGGCACTACGTCCATCGGGCTAGTGTGGCCAAACATCAACGAAAAAATGTTTCATGAGGAAACTGGGGAGCTTGAAGAAAACTTGACGTCGCCTTCATCGCTTTCGCATCCTACTGGAGATGCGCGAGATGCCACTGTGGCTTCATAGGTGTCGGGTTCCTTCGAAGGAGAAATACGACATGAAATCTGAAAATCCACAGCGACAACTACTGGGGTCACCCTCGAACCAGCAAGTCATTTGGTGTCCGTTCCCTACCGTCCTCACATGTCTTGCCTTATCATCTCCTCCCGATCTATTGTACGAACTTCGTACCCTTCCGACTCATGTAGAATGAACCCCACGTTTGCCATTTGCGCTGTCCCGTCTGAGCCGACTTGTCGGCGAATGGTTTTGCGGTTATACCTCTGTCTCTGAAACTGGGGATGAAGAGAGAACCGGAAATGATCTCGGGTGCTGGCTCGGTCGACGTCAATTCTTCCCGAGCAAAGCGGCGAAAAGAAACCGTGCAAGTTGCCATGTCAGCCGCCATCTCTAAATCTGATAACGTCGCGTCGGGTCCCAGCGCGATCGAGTTCAGGTAGGATCCATTTTCAATCTGGTCGAGTGTGGTTTCCTCTCCTCTCACCTCTCCAACCATCCCCATACTCGTTCTTTGGTCGTACGGGTTGTCTGTTCTCTAGGAGCTCATGCGTCTGCCGTCAAAACGTCAGTACGCGGGTTATTGCCAGAAAATCCAAAATCCGGTCGTCCTCGACAAGATCAAGTCTCGAATAGAAATCGAAAATATTCCAACCTCGACGTAGTCGGACAGGACCTCGAACTCTGGTTCAAAGAAGTACAACGTGAAGGATGGTCCAATCTGGAGGGATGCAAAACACCTTCATGTATGTTTGCGACGCAAATCCGTCGTTTACGTGACACAACTGACCTCCTCCAGACACTTGTCAACAATGAATACGTCCGGTTGGCGGGAGACTCGCCGGTAGAAGCAAAGGCTGCGGATGCAGAGAACGATGGTGATCCAGGGTCCGGAGATGAGGGAGGGAGGAAGGAGACACCAAACCATTCTCGGTTGCTCAAGTCACGTCCGCAGAAGCTGGTCGACAAGACCAACCACGAGTGCGTTTCATTCCACATTTTCATCGGTTAACATGTTTTAACCTCGATCCTTTAGTTGACGGGTTATCTCTGCAGAATTCATGGAACTCCCCAACAAGAAATTGCGGTCTGGTTACTGCAAGGTCATCAAAAATCTCAGCGTTTCGGGAACACCTTTGTACGCGTTTTCCTTTCCCAACGGTCAACATTATCTTACCCCTTCACCTCAGAGAAAGTTGAACGGAAGGAATGCCCTACGAGCACCGACTTTCCAGCTCGTCTTTTCGAACGCGGTGGAATTCAATTCCGAAGAAAGTCGGATCCGTGAAGACGCGCAGGCTCTGAAGGTGTGCTCCTTGCGAGCGGTTCTTTATACTTTCTGGAAGGCTGAACCGACTGTCATAGTCCTACTTCCATCAACTTACGTTCGATTTCCCTGCACGATACTCTCTTCCCAAGCATTCAGCTTCGACTGGGCCTCCGAGATCACGCTGAGGCTTCCCGGTACCGGGGCCACCTCGACCCCCACGACGAATGGTACGGTATCTACCCCTATAAAGGGAGGGTCCGCAATGCTCGGGGTTCCAGGCTTGTCAAAGGATACCGGTGCAGCCACCACGGCAAAGGCGGCCGAGCCCGGAACCCCGGCAACTTTGGCCCCAAGTACGACCACTCGGTGGAGGGCGGCGAAGGAAGAAGCCGCGACAGCCGAACCAGCTTCAGCCCGCTCCGCCGACATCAGGGCCTACAATTTCGACTATAACAACTCCTGTAACCAAACCGGCTCTGACAATCTCGACCATAACTCCTGTTCAAACGACAACCCAACAGGTCGGGACAGTTCCAGTCCAGACCTATTCCACGTATCATTCAAATTCCCCCTATCAATAACCTATAGACCCCAACCGGCAAGCCTGCACAACTCAATATACCACCCAATACGCCACCTCCACCTCTTACACCCCTACGACGATGCTACCAACCTACCCCGCCTACACGAACACGGGGTATACATCCTCTACCACGACGACTCCACTAAGCCCTCTGTCCAATCTGGGCATAGTCGCGGATACGCATATGGAGGACTGGGATTCGACGCGGGGACTGTGGGAGCGACGCCTTACTCGGTGGCCGACAGGATCCGGCGTACGAACGCCACCCACACCACGGCAACCGCCTCATCTGTGCCGGCTCGATATTACGGGACTACTAGCACAACCACAACTCCGGCCAATCCTGATGCGAATGCAAACGCAAATACGGTGACCGCCTCCGCTGTGACAAAGACCCCAGCTCGTGTGCCTTTGCAAACGTTCAGAACGGTGCTTCTCGCAACGAGAGCATGCGGGGGAAGACTGGAGCTAGATACGAAGGAGGGGGTTAAAGCGTGGAGTGCAGGTGGAGGTCAAGGGGAGGAAGAAGGGGATGTAAAGATGAATGAAGAGAAGGGTCCTGAGGTAGAGCACGAAGATGATGGCGATCACGAGGCTGAATCTTCCCCAGCAAAGCGTGGGGTCAAGGGGAAGGGGGGGGGTCAGGGTCAAGGAAAGGTCGGGAAACCGAAGAAAGTCAAGGTTGCACCTCCACCTCCTGTTACACAGTCGACCACAACGGTCCCCCCGGTGAACGCCGCATCAGGTGAGGAAAATGTGACGGTGAAGATAAACAACACCGCTGCTCCCCTCCGTCCTCCCATTTCGACTTCTACAGAGGCTGACGATGGGTCCGATGAAGAGGAGGACGGAGATGGAGAGACCCTCGCGAACGGGAAGGAAAACAACAAGAAGGGATGGGAGTGGGATGTAGACGTGCCGCTGGGACTGAGCGTTTCGGAGATTAGTGAGAAGGGAGGAGCGGTGTGGAGGGTTTATGTTGGATGAACCTTGGACGTTCCCTTGGGGCGCGTTTTCTCTTTCCCCTAGTGCTCCGCGTTTTGCCGTCCTCCCCACCGCTGGGTCCCTTATCCCGATTTGCCTCACCCGCCTCCCTCCAGCAGTTTCTCGCACCCTTGTTAATTACCTTTTCTTGCTTTCGGCTCGTTGTCTACAACCTTGTCATTCACACGCTCATACATTGCACCCTGAATATCAATTTGGGCTGGCCAAAATCCGAGTTCGCTGTTCGTGCTCATGCAGGGAGATTGTGATCGGTGGATTTTTTTCAAAGCGACCGGACAAGCGCTGCGACAGAGATGAAGACGACGCCAGGTCGGCGGCAGCTCTGTCGGATGCCCTCGGGATGCACGACCAAATCCATCCCAGAAGAAACGGGGCAATTACCAGGCTGGAGGCCCACGATCCATGGTGACCGAAATACACCGGCCTGGTGCTCCCACCGAACCCCTTCGGGATCAAACCGCCATTGAGACGGAGGGTGACGGTTTCGAACAGAAGTACGTTCAACGCCAAAACAAACGGAAACCCCGAGGAGCGGAGAGTCGTGTGTGGAGTGTGGACTACATGTAATGATCAAATATACCAAACGAGAGATGGGAGAGAGAAAAATACGCGTATAGATCAAAAATTGAAAGAGAAAGAGAGCAAGCCGGATAAATTGTGCGCAGAGTCTACAGCTGTTAGGGAGCAGTAGTTTATTTCCCTAAAACAGACAAAGAGACAACAAATCAAGGCCAACGGAATTCCGGAGGATATCGAGACTTATGGATACGGACCTAGTAATCGCGCAGTGAACTTGGGGTGTCGATACGCCAGTGGTAACCCGATCACGAATGATCGCGTATTACCCCCCTGAGATCACCGTGAATGACGCTGCAGGAGTGGAGGTAATTGAGGCCCTTCGCGACATCAGATAACTAGGGAAGGCGTAAGCACATCGCGCGGCACGGTAGAAGGGACACCCACGAGACTCAATCTGTCGGCATCTGGATGGTTCGCGATGTGCTCCGTCAGGTCCACCATCCGGCATCCGACCCGAAACGAGTTGGATAGGATCGGTGGTGCGCTCCAAGTTTTTCCACACGGCGGCCGTTTGGTGGAAGGCCTTGGGATCTTTAGGACCCAAACATGGGGAGAGTGCCATCGAAAACGCACAAGGGGGTCTTCGTTGAGGTGCATTCTTACGTGACTTGGATTTATATCTTCGAAGTCCCCAAACGCACGGGTCCGGAAACTGACGGGAGGAAACTTGAAAACGTATGGGATTTCGGTAGGATCTCCTTGATGCCGCGGATGTTTATCAGTTCGTACAAGTATTCTTGGATTGCGGGGCTTGCGTGACTTGAAATAGGCTTGGGAACCTACGACAGTGTTCAATCGACGGGGATTAGGGAGAAATGGTTTGGAGGCTCACGCTGTCCAGGCACTCGACAAGCCACGCCAAACCATCGCCTTGAAGGCTCGGAACAACACCTCGATACTCTTCACTGCGAAGGAAGCTGCTGAGGCCCTCGTGGAACTGCGACGAAGTTCTGCCGAAACCGCGGAGTTGTTTTAGGGCACTTTGTGGGCCCACCGTGATGGATGCCTAGCCAGGTCAATGTTGAGGGGCTTGGTGAATTGGGGGGAGGGCGATGTGCGGATGCCTCGCCTGAATCTGGAGGCTCGAACTCAAGCGCTCAAGGACTAAGATAGTAAGCGCCAGATGTCATCCAAAAAATGTTGGAATGCGAACAGCACGGTTTGTTCTCATGACAAGCGCCACTCGAACATAGTCGTCGGGTGGATTGCACGGTCATCCAACTGCGCTCTGGCTTCGTCTCCATAAGGTACAGGGACGGCAAGGAACAAAGCGACACGACGTATAAGTAGTAGATAACGGTAAAACGCTACGTACATCAGGCTGGTGTGGCCAAACATCAACGAAAAAGTGTCATGAGGAAGTTATTTGACGGGGAGCTTGAAGAAAACGCTCGTGATTGAATATTGAATATTGAGCAGCAAGTTGACGAGTAGAGCCTGCCACGCCGTTCACAGAATCTTCTCAATCGGGGAGGGGGGTCGCACAACCTACCGGAAGTGGTCCACGCCACACCGTAATCCATGACGGCATCCTCGCCACCCTCCACGAATACTCAAACAAGTTCCTGCATTTCTGCTAGGATGCGGGCGGGGGCTTGCTTCGAGTGGTGTGTCACCACAACGGCCCATGTATGTGTGGTATCTGGGGAAAAATCAAAGGAAAAGCGGCAGTTGTGTTACACCAATAACGACAGGCGCAGGCAGTGTAAATGGGATCCTCACGGTAGGTAAGGCCTTGAGGATTTGTGGAATCGGTGCAAGAATCTCTGGAGACGATTGACTTTGCGAAAGGCGTTCACCAAGGAATGGACTATGGAGAGTGCAAGTTTAGCTTCTAGTCCCGTTGTACTACGAAGCCGGAAATATGATATGAGGACGGGTCAGAGCGGGGTGGGTGGAAATTAAACGTACTGCGTTCAAGCGCAAGGCCAATCCCCTTCCCGAGGTTGACTGCTCACAACTCCTCATGAAACACATACAACAGCAGATAAAAGCCGGTCCATAACCAGAATGTTTCTCGAGTTGGATTTCCGTGACAAAATAGAGGTCGAGTGCGAGATAGCCTTTTCGAGAGCGGGCGGAGAATCGATTTATTGCTGATTTCAAAATAGTTGCCACAGCACCGGTATCCCCAAAGAAAAAAAAAAAAAAAAAAAACGATCGGTTCAACTTCGTCAGTTTG
>Ga0307515_10025032_pt1 | contig 10354 bp, 8 predicted proteins | sample 17_EM_MG_FD_194513 | JGI IMG/M metagenome (GOLD analysis project Ga0307515, IMG submission 194513) | Populus trichocarpa ectomycorrhiza microbial communities from riparian zone in the Pacific Northwest, United States - 17_EM | ecosystem: Host-associated > Plants > Roots > Unclassified | place...
CCACAGTAAAATGTTTCTCAATTCTCTCGAATCCATCAATATTTTGCATTGACCAACAACACTTACTTGTTTTATGTTACTGTTTTCTACTGACAGTTAACAAGCTTAAACTTTCTTCACCATCTGTTAAGATTCTTTTGTAGAAGTAGAACCTCCTAGCAGACAGCTAGCTTTTCAAAGGGTTATAGAAGACAGTGTCATTAACCCACCCAGTCAACTCGGGGCCCGACTCTTGAACTGGATCTCTATGAAGTATAAAAAAAGAATCTAGAACCAACAAGTGGGTTGAAAAAAATGCCTAAAGTTTAGTTGAGAATAACCAAAAGGAGAATGCACTGCTGCTGTCAGCATCCATTACCCTGTCTTAACAAATCCTCGAGGATTTGAAATTGGTTGGGCAGTGTACGAGGAGGATATCAAAGTCAGTTCTGGTTAGCTCACCAAGTTTCACAAAAAAAAAAAAAAAACATAATTTATTTTATCTTAATTAAAAAGTGATGAAAAAATCAAGGGCCAAAAAGAGGCTTTGGATTTGGCCTCAACCTTCAACGAAGATGTTAATGATTTTTATTTGTCTAAGCCGACATTTTTTAGCAAGCATTGTTATTTTCTTGAAATAAAAGAGATGAATATAACGAAGATAGATATAACAATTTTCTCTTTACTTCTTGTTTTAAAAATCCATAAATTTATTTTAAAATTATCTTATATTATGTTTATGTTTTTGTCTCTTCAATTAAATATATATATATTTTTTAATTTTTCCTGGTACACTAACCAACCGAATGTAAAGGAACAAATAAGCATACATTTACATAATTTGCATACATTTGTATATATAATAAAATTCCAAGCAGCAAAGTTGTCAAGTTAACCAAACTCGTCCCTCTACAACTAATTTGATTAATGGAGTCCCTCTACCTTACATTCCGCCCTTAATCCATAATGGTATCAAATTATCAATATTGACTTTGTCGTGGACGTGTGACACATGTACATTTTGAATAGAAAAAAAGCTTGTAAAAATAAAATTGATTTTCTTATTTTTAATCATTTCTGTAGGCATTGAATTAAATAATCATTATTAACATCTTTCTGGATTGAGGATCCTAAATTGCAACCTAAATCTACGATAGATGGATCCTATTGATTAAATCAAAAATAGAAGGACCCAGTTGATCAAGTAAACATAGTAGAGGGACCGTGGGTGTAATTTACCTTGGTAACCAAACTATTAGTAGGGCCACTTTCCATGGGATATTCCATTGAGTAGGGACAGCCCATGTGGAACAATGTATTGTGCTTCTCTGCTTTTCAAGTTCTGAAGACTTCACAAGTACCTTTTCTGACTAGGTTACACTTCATAGCCGAAAGCGAGCACGGTCCTATTGGCGGTGATAAGGTTGATTCCATGGTTGTAAAACCTTACATGGCGGTTGGGCCCGGCCGACCTGCTCTGCTAGCTTGGGCTGGTTATACAAGGATTTACTCAAAATTGACATTGTTTTAAAACGATGCTGAATTGATGCGGTTTAACGGTTTAATAACTTTTTCGATGGAAAACAGAGATCCATGCATGAATCATGATTAAAAAGAAAAAGGAAGAGAAAAGAAAAGAGCTCTAAAATAGGTGCTGGTACTTTCAATATCTGATACGTGTGCTTTTTCTGATTTTGCGTTGTCAAATGGAGGATAAATCTGCCTACCATTATTCTCACATTTCGAGTCATTTACTGCTATAGAATCAGAGATTTAAGGTAAAGGGTGATACTTGATGACATTCATCATGTTGTGTGTGTCCACACCTTTTGGAACATCCCATGCAGATTTCTGGTCAGAGGGATAGAAAGTAGTGCATCTCATCTTTGAATTTCTTTCCATTCTCTTCCCAGCTGTAACTTTTGGGCATCCAATGAACATATTCTTCCACGATTAAAGAAGGGGAGAACAAAAGAGGATTTAAAGTCAATAAAAGCTGGTAGAGCAACGATCTTGCGTGGTGTAATTTGCTGGTCCAGAAGCAAGGAGCAGGTAGCAGGTAGTTCCTTAAAACTATAAATCGAGAGAGAGAGAGCCTTCAGTTTACCAACTAGACTGCAACATTTGATGCCATGACGAGTCACATTTACTGAAAGCAAAAGAACTAGATATGCTCTGTTAAAATAAAAGGCTCTAGAGAGATGCATATGTGAACTATAAACACTGGACAGCCTTACATGGCATCCACTTTGTGAACTTCAAATCCATGACATGAACTCTCATTTCCTTTGTTAGCGGCAATGGTACATCTGTTCTGCAGAGTTTTGCAACAACTTTGTTAGTCGTACACTGCACCGTCACAAGATGCTAGTTGTGAGTCATAACTAGCATCTATGTTCTACTTTAACAAACTGTGATTGGATATGCCTTCTTTCAATTCCTTTTACATGATTATCTAACCTATCCCCCCTAGAACATACAAGAAAAGAGTTATCGTCCTAAATAAGTAACCACTTGTAAGCAATTTATTCACACAACAAGCAAGTTGCTGAAGAAAGGATCCGAAACAATAGCTTCCTTAGCTGAATTATACTTGCTGAGACGCTTTTTGAACGAGCGCATATCTCTCTCATTTTTTGAAGAGCGATCCTGCAATCAAATCAATAGTAAGTGGATCAGACAAGTTAATCATCTCTAACCGTTACAGTTGAAATGGTTGTATTCAGATTAGAATGCAACAGAATTTGTGTTTCTTCTTTCGTGGGACTTGTTGGTTTTCCATATATGAAAATTCTTTTGCAGCCTTGTCTGCACTACACACTGTTAGGAGGTGCTTTTATTAAAAATTAAGGACAACAAACAGTGAAAGGAACAAAACGTGGAGAATTTGATAAATCAAGAATATAATTCATTTTCTAGTTTCTAGAAAAAGAGACTTACAAAAGATTTCTTCAGGAGCAGTATGTCCACCAAGTATAGCAACCACAACACGTTTGTCTTGGGGAAGCTGTAGAAAATGAGACAAAACAGTCATAATATCTTTCCAATAACCAAAGATGAAGTTTTGAAATCAAGAAAAGTTTTTTTTTTAAAAAAAAAAGCTACAAGAAAAGCCTCTGAACAAGTACGAGAAAACAAAAGAAACAAGAAGTTGTCTTTCCCAGTGTTTGAAACCAGGACACCCTGATAGTGTATGGACAAACAAATATAGTGGTAAAAATGACTTTAATGCATATCTCCAAAGGGTGTCAAATGATAGGTGCAACCACACATGCCACATATCAGGAAATAATCAGCGTTGCGGTTGAGTACATTTTACATGAATAGGCTGTGGTTATGTTCAGCAGAAATGGCATCGATTTTAACTGTTCCAAATCTAACTCCTTGTGATGTAAATGAAGTACAGTAACAACACCAGCATGGTCCTCTTATGCGTATAAGAAAGAAAAGCTATCAGAAATATTACCTTCCTTCCCAGAAGTCTTCAGTTACTTCTTTCATCTTCCTATATGTTTCTGCCTGCACATGATGTTAGAATTCAACCAGCCAATATTATGATATAAACATTGCCTACAACTTGTATTGTGGTTCTTGCCTGTCTATCTCCTTTCGGACCCTTAAAGAGATAAGGGTCCGAGGTTAGGTCCAGGAAGAGTATATCTTGACCTGTGTAAATAAAAGTTTGTTAGTTTATCATGAATCAAGTATAAATCTAAGCATTTATGTGGATAACATAAGAAAAAATAAAGAACACTCACCTGTGTTAATTCTGGAAAGAGTAAAATCAATTATTGATATCAATAATCCTGAAGTTCTGAAAATCATTTTCTTCCCCTCCAGGATAAACTGCACAGTAGCAGATTCATTTCGACGCAAAAGAATGTTTCCCCTGCAACAAAACAGGTCCTAAATCAGCTCTCAAGAAAAAACACGATATTATTTGATTGCAGAATCAACAAACCAGTGCAGGTCCCGGTGCTCAAATTCATATGCAGCTTCTGCAACAGCTAAGCCAGCAGTAACCTGCAAAAGCATGATAGACACAGTAAATATTGAAGGTGGCAGCAGCTCAGTGAAGAATTGACTTTAAATGCTAAAATAAAACGTGCACAATTACCTGAACCAATAAACTCTGTGCTTCATCAAAGTTTGAGAGCACAAAGCTTTCAAGGTCTTTCCCGCCATGTTGTAGCACAAACACCACATAGCACTGCACAAATTAATTAGACATGGTAAGCAAACCTATAAACATTACTCTGGAAACTTGCAGCGTCAATGTCATGTGGGGATTTTGCAACTTCAGCCAATTCAATTTAAACATATTTACATATAAAACATGCATGCATATTGTGTGTGCTAGAAGTGGATGTATCTTTGAAAGCAACAGTCAGTTATGTCTATAAAGGCCCAATGCTAAACCTGTTTCTCCGGAAACTCCTTAGGATGATCATTTTCAGAACCATGTTTTTCATCCCAGTATTCCCATGCTTTAACCAAGGAAGGGTCATAAGGACCTTGGCAAACTCTTAAGCTGCAAATAAAAGAGATCATTAGATATGACCTACTGCAGAAAATCTAAAAAGTAAAAAGCTTAAGACTACAGAAGATATGTAATTTAATGTGAAGATGAATTTCATTTATTCATAAGTTGAGTCAACCCTTGGCGTATCAGTCTACTAGTTTATAGCCAAATGCTATTGCTCAACTCAATTTGCAAAGCAAAGCCCAACAACCATAACCCATTGAACATTTTTTCAACCAGAATGTAAGCCTACTGAACATACTAAAATGAAAGCAACCTATAATTGATTATTGTTTTGCGAAGATACCAAGTAGCAGAAAAAATGTTATAGTACTTTGAACATACTCTAGAGTTTCAATGAAGGTTGTGCAAGAATTGTCAAAATCAGCATCATGGGATCTGAGATTGTTGAGAGTTCGAGAAAGGATAACCTCCTCGAGCAATTCTTCTGATCTCTGGAGCACAGCAAATCAAACGTTTCAGTAATAATACTCCATGAAGAAAGTGCCAATATGATAACAATGAATACAACTCTGCCTATCACAATGATCATGAGAAATTTCACAGAAAAGTTAGAACTAGAGATGTTACTGTTCCATACCTTCTGTACTTCTCCATTTACCAGTAAGTCCCCATCAATAGGAACTATTTTACAGACAGTATTACCAGCTTTAAATGCTTCTCCATAAGTTCCTTCACCGACTTTGACAATATTCTCTGGTTCACTGGATAAATAAAGTTTTATTCCTTATCAGTTTTAAGGATGAAAGAGCTCAAGTTAAATAAATCAGCAAAGATAAGTTATATGACTGAAAGTCTGGCAGGCTAATATGCGTGAATTACTGACTTTAGGGATGCAGTTATTACACAACGATTAATCACATAAATGATATGAACCACCTCCAGTCAATAAGCATGCCATGACCAAGAAAATTCCCTGAACCTAAATCACTAAATGAGACAAATCTAACAACAATATGTGACACTTCTATTCTCAAAAGTCATACTTTCATCTTTCAAAAGCCACAGCCAACAAATCTTTAAAAGTTCTTAAAGGGCAGATGCTGATTATAAATTGTATCCATAAACTAAAGCATTAGATTGAACATCAACTATACAGTATTTGTGGTTCAGTGAATGCAGAATAGCAACAATACAACTTCCTACAGAACACACCGCAAGTTATTGATTCCAGGACAAAGTTGAAGAAAGCTTCTGTTTCTTTTTTCAACAGATGAAACTAATGATAGAACGAACTAAGATACAGTTTAAATAAAATTATGAACTAATCAATCATGAATTTTTTATATAAACTTGCCATCGCAAAGTAAGAAAAAATGTTATGAAAGTCAACCTTGGATCAAAAACAGCTGCAGACATCATCCAGATAAAATAACTGCCTCTTTTGAAAAGGAAATTTGGTTGGAAAAACATACAAATATAAAAAACTGAAGGTTTGAACCAAAATGCATTGTTTTCTTAAAAAAAATTATTGTGAGTCAAAACAATATGCAAATGTAAGAGTTCTTGTAGGGGAAAAGAGCAGCAGCATAATGGAAAAAGGAACAAACCAGTATTTGGAGAATACTTCCAGCAATGTTGATGGAACTGACTGTCCACAGACTGCCAATAGCGCAGTAACTGGATCCACATAGTCATGATCTGATAAAGAAGATGTTGAAGCTAAGGACAGTTTCTTAACTGCACCCTCAATGTCTTCACAACCCTCATGGCCCACAAACATAGAACTGCTCTTTTGTGCAAGAGAATTCCTTTCAAGGACACCTTTACTAGGTAAATATGATCTAATTCTGCTATGGACAGAATGCAGTTTCGAATTAGTTTCAAAAACAGCTTTTTCTGGAGTTATCACATCAACAATGTTGAAATCATTGCCACTCATAGGTCCCAAGGGAGGCATGGTTGGAGTTTCTAATATCTTCGACAGTGTACTAGAAGGCTCACAACTATAATTTAACTTCTTAGCAATTAGCCATTTCTCTAATCTTGATGACATATGTGGTATAACAACTGCATCAGTTTCATTGCCAGTGGCCCATGTACTAGAGCTTTTGGGAGATGGGCTCTCCTCCAGCAACTCGAAGGCATCGACCTCTTCAAAGTATTGCTTTTCTTTCTCAAAATTGGGAGGTTGCACTGCTTTTCCCTTCAAACACCAGGAATTAAAGCACGAAAATTACAATGAACCAGAACGGAGGGAAAAAAAGATTACTTGGTGCTAGAAACTAGAAAGAGCAAGTGCAAGTCTAGAAGAAACCAGCATAGTAATAACAACACAAGAGAAGAAGCAGGAAAAGGTAATAATGATATACTTTTGGAACAGGTGGTTTTCCCCTTTTTCTAGCCTGTTTTTGTTGAGGCTGATTGTCCACACAAGCAGCAACAGCTATACTTATCCTCCCTCTGAGTCAAGCACAAAATAATCCCATAGGAAAAGCAGAATCAAAATCAAAAAGAAAAAGAAAAAAGAAAGGAAAAGGAAAGAAAGAAAGAAAACAAAATGGGCATCCTTAATAAGTTTGAGAAAAAAAAATTATAGCTTATATGAGTGCATCTCCATTCTCAAAAGCTGAAAATGCACTGGCCATGAATTTCCCTAGCATTAGGTGACCTCACATCAAGCCATCAAATGGCTTGAATTTTTTTCTTGTTTTTATCATTTCTCGTATCCTACGAAAATCCATATAACTCTTCTTTTGTTTATCTCTTTGTTTTTGTATAATTATTATTATCACTATTAATCAACCCCTTGAAAACTGAAAAGTGCAACACACACAAATGAGAAAAATCCAAAAGTTCAAAGGTTCCACCACAATCACCAACTAGTCAAACTGAAACAAACAAACAAAACACAAAACCCACCAATTAGAAACCAAACAGAAACACAATTAACAATCAAAAACCAGAACATGAATTCCATCGAAACGAATTAATTAACCTGGTGAAAGTGAGATGCACCCAAAAGTTGAAAGCTTTCATTACAATCACCAACTAATCAAATGAAAAACCCACCAACTTAAAGATCAAACCGAACCACAATCAACAAGCAAAACCCACAACTTAGAATTCATTAAAAACAGGGAATTGAATTGAGCTGAATTAACCTCGTAGAAAGTGAGCGATTCCAACTGACACGTTTAGTGGCACGACCACCGCCACCAAAACTCACTCTAATATCCTTGTCCTTCAATTCCAACTGTTTCCTGCAAAACCCAGAAACAAAAACACAAAAAGCTCAAATCTTTACACGAACACAGGCAAGAAACAGTAATAAAGTTAAAGAGTTTTTTATCATTTAACATTACAAGTTGGCATCTTGTGAGGTTATTTGATTTTGGGGTGTTTTTTGTCTTCTCCTCCTTTGGTAAATGGGTTGCTGTTGTTGTTGTTGAAGTGATTGTCTTCCTCCTCCTCCTTCTTCTTCAGCAATGATTTCTGACCATAAATCAACTCTACTTCCTTCACCTTAAACAACAACAAAAATGTCACTGCTGCAGGTGCCTCTGAATTACATAAATAGTTTACTGTCAAAAACTGAAGATTTTTCAGGTACCTGTTTTGGAACCCATCATTAGTACTAAGTCCCAACGGGCCCTGACAAAAATCCTTTGGAGAGAGAGTGTTTTGAAATGCTGGAGTTGATGCCTGGGCGGGAGTTGCATAGGACGACGTGTAGTTTTTAAGATGAGAAGGTGGTAAAACGCCGTCGTTTGCTTGTGGATCCTAAAAAATAGAAATTTGCTCGGAACAATTCACTTCAATAATCTTTTTAATTAATTTTAAAGCAAATTTCAGATATCCATCAAGATTTTACTTGTTTTAATTTAATTTGAACAGGGTTTAGATAAAATCAAATTAAAGTACAGTAAAAATATAATAATCAATATTCTCTTATTAATGTTGTCTTCTCAGCCAGTAAAATTTGCCAAGAAAACATCCCTTTTAATGATTAAAAAACATATGCTTGTAATATCCTCCTAGCATCATTCTTTTTTACATTACATTACATAAAAATTGATCCAATCTGCAACAAAACATGCAAAACCTATCTAGTTTAAATTTAATGGGAAAAGGGCAACATACATCTTTTTGCTTCCCCATGTCTCTCGGTCATTGTACGTAGGCCAAGGTTACAGATTTTTCACATAATGAAGTTTTTTTACTGGGCTTTCCCCAAGTGTAAGGTGTTGTTTATAACGCGAAATAATAATTGTTTTTTAAAATATTTTTTATTTATAAATATATTAAAATAATATATATTTTTTATTTTTTAAATTTTATTTTTGGTATTGGTATATTAAGATGATTTAAAATTATAAATAATTAATTTAAAATAAAAAAATTCAAAAAATCTTAAAAATATTTTTTAATCATAAAAACAAACAAAATCTATAGGAAAGAATTGATTTTTAATCAAAAATATTTTTTAATCATAAAAATTATGGGAAGGCTGCTAACAAAATCTATAGGAACCATCGGAATTTAACAATACATAAGGGAAGATCATTAGCTGACACGATTCAATGATATTATTATTATCATAACCTAAAACTTTGTCAAATTGGGATGGGACTTGAATGAGTACTATAGTTATTGGAATTAATCTAAGGTTAGACTTCTATGTTGTTTTAGTTTTTTTAATTGAAATGATATTATTTTAATTAAAATTTAAAAATAAAACTTGAAGTAATCAACAAACCTAATTACTTTGAAGCTAACTTGCACGTAGTTTTTAGCCTTTGATGACATGGATTTAGACAGAGAGAGCTACATGTTAACCACCCGCACCCCAGTTATCAAAGCCCTTTCTTCCCCTTACAGAAAGCGTGCGAGAAGAAGAATGTCAATCGTGTTTGCTTTCCCAAGTTGACAGATACTTTACGTAGCCCATATATATTCCCTGAGGGGTGCTGCTATTTCAAATCACGATTTGTTATGGTTTCCTTTTCAATATTTCACAACAAATCAAGCCCACCAACCGCGTTCCCTTCCCTTCCCTTCCATCTTAATTGATGAAAAGATTGAGGAACATCAAGATCATGATCTCCCTTTTCTCGCACAACAGCAACAGTAGCCCATTTCATCGAGTGTGTTGGGGATACAGCTTTCACGCTAATTGACCATGAAATGAAGCATGGCTTGCATAAAAAGAGTCGTCTTAATTATACGTATGAAGTTTGCAAGGAAGAGTTCCTTCCTGCTATTTATAGTTGCAGTTGAACCATGCGTACGTATGGATCATATACGTGCTATCATAACACGTACAATCAATCAATAAACTCTCTAGGTAACCATCATTGTTAGGCATGGAGTAATTAAAGTTTAAAAAGGCTGGGAATCCAGCTTTATGTGTCGGTATAGGCAATGAGTGGATTTTGTTTTTATTGTCATTTAAATTTCAAATCGGAAGGAAAACACTGGGATGGCTGCATATCTTTTACATTGCATGACTACTACGTCTGCGGATCGATGCTTTATTTTCTGGTTTCTTTCATTATGCTCTTAATTGGTTTATTAATCTCTGTTAATGGATTGATCATGTGTTCTTATATCAAGAGTGCTAAAGTTATAATTTCATGGTCTCCTTCGGATTCTTATATGCTGAAATGGAATGTGGATCATGACTTCTCTACTGGCAAGCCTTGTCCAACTGGTATCGGAGCCTCGGAGGGGTTCTTCGCGATCACAAATTAAGGTCCGGTGTTAGGTTTTTTCTCTACTCTTGTTGGGATAAAAAATTCAAATGAAACTAAGATTCTAGTTGTGATTAAAGCTCTGGAATTATATTCTTTACAAGAGGACTTTTTTTTTTTTTTTTATTAAAATAAAACT
>Ga0307515_10025033_pt1 | contig 10354 bp, 3 predicted proteins | sample 17_EM_MG_FD_194513 | JGI IMG/M metagenome (GOLD analysis project Ga0307515, IMG submission 194513) | Populus trichocarpa ectomycorrhiza microbial communities from riparian zone in the Pacific Northwest, United States - 17_EM | ecosystem: Host-associated > Plants > Roots > Unclassified | place...
TCACCTTTCTTTGTTTCTGTAGCTCAATTCAAGGGAAAGAAGACAGAATTTTCCCAAGAAAGAATCCTACTAAATGGATGCATGCTATGGCGGAAGACACATGCTTTCCATCCCAATCATTTGATCTTGTTTCCATTTCATGTGTGGTATGTGCTCTTCTGTAAAGCAGTAAGATTCTCACAGCTCTGGAAATGCAATGAATGTTTTGAGTAAACACGATACCTTTTCTTCAGTGGCCATACATGCATTCCCAATATTCAAAAGCTGTACATGGTAGACTGCAGTATAATTAGCCTCGGAAGAAAGCAAATAAAGCTGTTGAAGTTTGACACTTGGGAATTTATTAATAAAAGGCCCAACATTTTGTTTACAATTCAAGCATTGATCAGGATTTGAACTCTAGAAACGTATTTTTGGAATTTCCTGAAAGAGCAATAGTAAAATTTTTGAAGGAAGCATCCAGGCTACTTCGTCCCGGAGGCACAATTGCTGTGTCAGATAAACCAGTAAGCATTCATGGCTCTATAATTGATGTTTTCTGCTCTCTTATGCAGCCGAAGTCAAAGATCCTTCAGGTATGTTTCCAATGCCACCATAGCATATTGTAGATTTGTCTGTGTAATTGTGTTGTGTGTTATGGATATATCAATCATCAAATCACAAATTTGAGAAAATCTCTTGGAGTCATTCAAGAGATCTACAAAAGCCAAGGCTATTCGAGCTTAAGATTTTTGTAATTGTAATAATTTTTCAGAGCAATTTTTATTTAAAAATATATTTAAATAATATTTTTTAAAATTAATTTTTAATATTAACATATTAAAATAATTTAAACATAAAAAAATAATTTAAAGTTAAACAAATAAAATATTTTAAGTTTTTAAAAATATTTTTAAAATATAAAAATAAACAAAATCTAACTTCTTGGTTCGAGACTTGAAAATATAGCTACGTTAAATACTCGGTAAAAAAACCTTTATCGTCTTTATAATTCAACTCGACTCGAATATAAGTGTTTGAAAGTGTGGTAGTAATTATTTTTTAAAGTGCTTTTCATTTTAAAATACATTAAAATAATTTTTTTTTATTTTAAATTTATTTTTTTGATATTGGCACATCAAAATAATCTAAAAATATAAAAAATATATTAATTAAAAACAAAATAAAAAATAATTTTTTTTTTAAATTTTTTTTAAAATCCTTTCCGACCGAGTAGAAAACACTTTAATCACAGCCTTTTTTAAAACCGGATGCTCTACCAAAATAAAAACAGCACGTTCCATGGTCAAGCCAGTTAGGTTGGATATTCGTAGTGGACAAACTGATGCTTCCTTAGAAATCAAGCAACTACTACACCAAACGCCCATGTTGACCCCATCATGACCGTCCAATATTTAACCACAGCCCTCGATCTGACCTACAATTTAATGGTGCAGATACATTAAAGGTTACCCAATCTAACGGTGCAGATTACTTGCACTAGCAACTTATGTCCTCTCTGTCATTGTACAAGCAAGGGAAAACCCAGAGACAGACAAATTCCCTCTTGAAACTCAATTTCCTTGTTTCTTAAACACCCCCTTGTAATATTTTTTCTTAAATTCCTGTAAAGCTCCGAATTTTATCTCAGTGAGCTCACATCTTCATTTAACTTATCCTTGTTTCTGTATCAAAATTTAATCTCTCTCGTGAGATCATGGAGAAAGTAGAGAAGGCGCCGAATGATATTGAGAGTGAAGAAACTGAAGCTATAGAGCTCATTCTCTTTCAAGTCTCTGAATGTTATGTTTATATGGTAACTTTCTCTCTCTATATGTGTATCTGTGTGCATGTGTTGTACTGTCTTTTGATTTATGTTTAGTTGATTTTTCTTGTGATTTTGCAAATGGGTTTTTGAGATTTGTGGTAATTAATGATCTTTTGAGTTTTTTGTGTATAACCAACCTTGAAAGGTTATTCCTTTTCCCAGAAACCTTGTCCTTAAAAGAAATTTAGATTTTCAGTTGTATGGATAGGAGAACAGAACTTAGTGGGGATTTGGATCTGGGTTTTGCTCATTTTAGTGGGAAAAATTATTGTTGAGAAATGTCATACAGATCAAGAATTGAAACGTCAGAACAAGTGGCAATCAGCAGCATTTTTCTTTTTTTGATGAGTTGCAAGAAAATACCTGTATCAAATATGATAAATTTATGTGAATTGTGTTTTAGAAGTTCTCAGTTGGGCATTTGGGGATTGCTTTACTGTTCTAAAAGAAACATCATTGATTAAAGGTCCATGCTTTTTGTACTTGTGGACTGAGTATTGACGGTGTTAATAATTGACAGGGAAAAATCTATGAAGAGACAATCTTGGCTGTCTTTATTAGTGATTTTCTGTTGTTCATATTCTGATAGTGGGAATTAACAGTGTCATTTGCAATTAAAGATGTGTAATAGAAATAGTGGTATTACCATGGCAGATATTATCATGGTCAAATAAGAAGTGGTATCTAAAAGTCAGAAGCTGCAGATCTTGCACCTAGAAGTAATTACTGGCTGATACTAAAAGGAATGAGGCTGATTTAGAGAGATCTGGCTATAGAAAATTTTAATTTGTTGGAAAGAATTAAATGTTACATGGGCATCTCAAAAACTTATATTTCTAGTTTGATAATATGTTTTTGGATCATGTCAACTAAGGACTAAGGAAAGGGCTATTTTCTCCCCTTTCCAGTATACTGTCTTTGTTATTGATCGCCTTCCTTTCCCTGTTCTTTGCATTTTGTTTCTAACAGGGAGTTGATTATGGTTGGTTAAAATCCAAATATAGTCAAACTTCCTTAATTTGTTTGAATCTGAAAATTTACAATCATTTTGTTCGCTAAAGCACAGGTCCTATGACTTGGTCCTTCTGTTGGAAGTAAAAGACTCATAGTTCATATTGTCATGTTACTTTTATGTATTTGATACCTGTTTTTCCCATTGCTCTTTAATACATGTTTTAAAGTGCTGCCCTGGCATTAATTTCTTGAACATATCTGTTTTCTAGTCTTCATACCTATTGCAGATGTATGGAAGTTTACATGTTGAGATATCTATACAAGTCTAAGATGTTTGACATGATCTTTTAGACTTTTAATTGAACTCAAATTTCCAATATGTTAACATTTATGCTAACTTTCTGCTCTCGGCTGTTTATGTAGGAAGTCAGCTGCAAATCCATCAAAATTTGATCCTTTTTTTTTGTTTTTATTTACTTCTTTCTTTGTTTTTTTAAACCACCCAGAGTATGGTATTATGTCATAGAGGCAAATGATTACACACCACGTACAGATCAGCTGCATCCTATAATTTGCCACTTATTTTCTTTGTGATCTAAATCACACATAATGTAGTTTTTGGCGGATCAAGCCAATTCAAACTAGATAACAGTTGCTAAGCTACTTTCATTTCTTTTTTCTGCAGATACCTCCTAGGAAAAGTGCTGCTTCTTACAGGTTTTTTCTCAACTTGTCTTTATGATGCCTGATATAGATATTGATCAGAAATTTTAAAAATGATGTCTTTCATACAATATTCATTTTATAAAAGTGCTATTTTCTTATTGTGAATTAAGCAGAAGTTAATTTATTCAATTTGTATTGTTGCTCAGATCCTCTTGTAGAAATTGTGTCCATCAACGTAATTAGGAGTTGGACTTTATTTGTCATGCATGACCAAATTAGGATATACTTGCACGAAGAGTTTTATGAATTTTTTCCTTCTTTTGAGAAACAAAAGATATACAGAAGAACAACAAGGCATCTGAAATTACTAGAAAGATTTTACTATATGCATGGGAATTTTAGGTTTGGAAAATTATATTCAAGTAACGAGTTTGATTTCTAAAAGAAACTTAATATCTAAATTCACCTTCATAAACACAACCTGTTATAAAATCCAGTCACTTCATATCCTTCCTATGGTTTTTTCCTGTAATCAAATGTAGCCAGTCAGACAATGCCATTGCTTAGTTGAATCTATGGACTATATCTGCTGCTTAAACTTGGTTTTACCTATTGTATGGATATTTATATCTCTTGAAGTGTATTCCAGGGCTGATGAATGGGATGTTAACAAATGGGCCTGGGAAGGGACTTTGAAAGTCATTAGTAAGGGCGAAGAGTGCATTATCAGACTTGAAGATAAAACCACAGGTTAGATTATCTCTGAATGGCTACGATGCAGAAAATGGTATATAGTATCTTTGTTTGATGAACTTTGCTGTGTCTCTTATGCTTTGATTTAATTTATATAGGTGAATTATATGCCCGGGCATTTTTGAGAAATGGGGATCTACATCCAGTGGAACCTGTACTTGATAGCAGCAGGTTAAGCCCATTTCTCACTGAATCTTAAGCATATCTTTGTTGCACCACTGATTCTACTGATAAGAGTAATGAAATATGCCCTCCATGCATAAAGTTAATTCATTCTGTTTAACCTGAGTTTTGTTCTTAGCTTCTAACTGAATTCCCATATAACTGTGTTTTGAGAGTATTTAAATGGATGTCTTTTCTTTTGCAGATATTTTGTTCTTCGAATAGAGGAAAATATTGGTGAGCTACCATGCCTGCCTCTTGGTTCAAGTTCTATATTTAACTGAAGATTCTACTTCTATACTATTGTTGTTATCTGTTTTTTAAAAAGAATCCCATGTGTGCAAACTCTATTTGAAACACTCTTTATGGTGATAAATTTGTTCTTCAAGGCTCGGATAAATTTAACTTGATGTATTTATGTTCTATTCATATGGTGTCCTGAAAGAACCCAAAAACCTGCATTGAATGAGTTCTTATTCACCTATTCATGATTAAGCAAAAGATCTCCACACACAGTCATGTGCTGATATTCAGATTTTATGATACTGACCAACAGACTTTGATTCTTATGAAAATTGTTCTTAGGGAAGATTTAGAGGGAGGGTAGGAGGGTAGGTGAGAGGAAGGGAGGGGGGGGGGGATTCCTTGGACCAGATCATGTGTCAGCAGTTTCATGTTTCTTGGAAATCTTCTATTCATATATATATATATATATATATATATGTGTATATATATATATATATATATTATTCTCCTTTCCTTTAGTCAGATTCATCTTCAATTTCTTTACTAAATTAGTTTTTTGGAATCATGCAGGTGGTCGCCTTAGGCATGCATTTATTGGCATAGGATTTAGAGAAAGAGCAGAAGCTTATGACTTCCAGGCAGCACTGCACGATCACATGAAGTATGTTAAAACCCATAAATGCATTATGTACCTTTTCAATACAAGGATCACACCCCACAGATTCTTTGTAATTTGAGCTGTTAATGCATTCAGTGTGTTCTCATATAGAGATAGTATTCCCACTTGCATAAAGTTGATTAATGTAGGCATTCTCTTATGTTGTCTATTAAAGATATCTGGACAAGAAGAAAACTGCGGAAGAGATGGAGCAGCATTTTCAAACAACTTCCTCGGTGGATTACAGTTTAAAAGAAGGGGAAACTATTGTACTCCAAATAAAAAATGTAAGCTCTTTTGCATCCTCATTTCCCAAATGTGTATAGATACGTTATGCATCCTAATGTCTGTAATGAAATTTACTCTTTCTGGTATGACAGAAACCTAGAGGTAGTGTGAAGTCCAAGATTTTTGAGCAGGGTCTGAACAATCTGTCATTGGAGGAGAACAGTGATCGAAAAGAACCCTTGCTTAGTATCAGACCTCCTCCACCTCCCCCTGCACCGCTTTCACCTGCTACAAGTGTACAGAATTCTCCATCAAACTTACCACCAAAAATTACTCTTGAAGGAACTTCTACTGAAAAGTCCCCATACTTGACAAAGGATGAAGCAGAACAACAACATTTTCCTGACAATGAAAGCTCACAAGATATACAAGATGATGATTTTGGAGATTTTCAGGCAGCTGGTTGATGTGGACTACAAATTGACGTGTTTATAATAAAATTCCTCGATTTTATTCTTGTTTTTGTGGGATTGGTGTTTTCAAGGATTTAGATAGAGATCCAACTGAGTTTTTGGTTATCATGGTTTGTGAAATATGCTGTAAATATTACGGGAAGTGGAGTTACCTTACCGACCTCATTATGCTGCTAAGATTGATTTACCTTTCTCTCTGAAATGCAGCCTAATTATAAGAGGGCTAATGCGCAGTCAGGATCCGTAAAATTAACCCTGAAGCTCCGTTCATAATGGTACCAGCTAAAAACTGTTCTCACAATGTTTGGATCACTGCTCTCGGGGCTTAGAATCTGTGGTGAGTGAGTTTTTTTTTTTAAAGGCATTATTATAAATGCAGATCACTGGTCTAAGATAACAAGGATTCAATCTCCGTATTTGCAAGTAGGTAAAAAATAGCCTTATTATGTTTTCATTCTTAAATTTTTTTTCTTTTGTAATCGAGCCCCTTCACAGCCTAATTGGATAGAATTGAGCCTGAAATTATGGGGGAAAAATACCAAATTAAAAGTTCATCTTGTTAATTTTTTGTCCTGTTTTTACATTTCAATCCTTTATTTTTTAATTTGAAAAAATAAATAATATAGTTTTATTTTTCAAGTAATGATCTTATTATAAGTTAATGTACAGATTTTTGACAAGTGGCACAGGGTTTAATAATAATAATAAAAGGTTTTTCATGAATTAATTTTTTCTTAATCCACTTCATGACGTAGTTTGAGGAAGTATCCTAGTTGAAAAGTTTTGATCATAAGTTTTTGTTGTCTCTCTCTTTACAAATGAACCTTAAAATTGGTTAAACCAATTGGTCAATGCCATCATTTGAAGCTCAGAACTAAAAATTTGTTCACCAACCTCCGCAAAAGAATTGGACACTTACAGTATATATTCCAAATATTTCTTGCTTGCAAGTTAAAACTATTAAAGCCTAATTTGTTGTTAGTTCAAGATTCCCAAAAGATTCCCTGCTTATTTTTAAATTATAATTTTATTTATTTAATAATATTATTATTTTTTAAATCAGTTTTCATGTCAACCGCTATAATCATTTAAATTTAATTTAATTGACAAACTTGTAAGTGGACTTTTCAATTAAGGTTTTCATTGTTTTTGTTTCTTTTATTTGTTAATATTTAGTTGGGCTCGACAGAAGATTTTCTAACAGGCCGAACTGGATCCAAAGTACCAACTAACTCTATCTTGTTGGATTTCATTCATGGTACACACAACCAGGTTGCAAGTTGCTAGCTATCATTATCATGGGGACCCACCAAACCAAGAAAGTTATTAGAAGCAATCCATTGTTCATACTTTTTCAGAAATTAGTAATTTCTTCTTCTTCTTTTTATCCCCTTGCACGTTTCAATCAAGAAGCCGTTTCAATTTTCATGTCTAATCTTTAATTCTTTTTCCTTTTCCTCTTCTTTTTGTTTTCAAAATATAAAGAGATAAAAAAGAGTTTTGGGTCCACATAAAGTCTGAGCTCAAATGGAGTTTTATTTATTTAAGTGTCTCTATGGATGATCAAAGAGGTTTTGGCTTCTGATTCTGAAAAAAAAAGGGAGAGAGAGAGACGGGGGGTTTAGGCTTCTGGGCATCACTAACTTGGCCCTTTACACCATGTAAGTTCTCTCCATATCTTTAATTCTCAAAGTTTACAGTCTTTATTTTCTTCTTTTTGCTCTTTCTCGAAAGGGTTACTCAAAAACAGCTATTCTTCAAAAGGGTTTTCTTTTCTTTGATCATCAACTTTTATGAAGCTCTGCTTTTGTGTTGAAGTTTGGTTCTTTTCTCCCATACTTGTTTTTTGAGTTTGGTTTTTTAGGTGAGTATTATGCACTGATCTATTTTATTTTATTTTACAACTATTTTTTTTTTTATCGATGACCAGTTTTTTTAGGTAAGTCTACTACTTTTTTTCTAAGGGAAATTTGAACCCCACAAGAATAACTCTTAATTGATACTCCACGTTTTGAGTTATCTTCTTATGTCCAAGGAATTGCTTGAAGGGTTATAAATGAATTTCAAATTTATAGACTTTTAGGTGTGTTAAGTGTATAGATTTATATGGATAATGTTTATACAAGCGGGTGCAAGAATTTAATATAATTTTTATGTCGGTCCAATACATTATTGATGTAAAGTTTTGATTTTGAGCTTAAATTAAACAAAAAATCTTTTAAATTATTGATGTGAAGTTTGCTTCTGCAGTTTTCTTTTTTGTGCTGATGTTTGTTTCTGTAGTTGTTTTTATATTTCTTTCTTTTAATGAGTGAAAATTGAGGTTATCTGAAGAGTATAGTCAAAGCAAAAGAGCAAGGAGCTGATTTTTTTTTTCACTTACTGAATTTTTGTTTAAATTCCGGCAGAAAATAGAAGCTGAGAGGATTGCAATCATACTACTAAGATACAAACTGGAAGAAGTCTAAAACCTGTTGCTGCGGGGTAAATTTGTGATCGCTATGGACCTGAAAGGGATAACATGGGTTGGTGATTTTTATCAGAAGTTTGAAGCTAGGTTGTTGGAAGTGGAAGAAATTATGTGCGAGGTATCTCCTTTTACATAATTTGACCTGAAACTAATAACTTATAGCTCAAGGCCAGTCTAAGGGCTGTATACCTCAACTGCCGAGATGGGAGACGGGTTGGCAGCTGGAAGCAAATGACCAGCAAGAACAGTGCAGTTTCTTCCAAAGTTACTGTTGTACTGTTGTGGCTTTCTTATGAGATTGGCCTTTACCATTTTTTTATTATTATTTCTTGGAAAGAGATTGATGATGATATCTCCTTTCAACTCTTATATTTGATGTGTGTTTCCCTTCCGGGTGTTACCTATTTATTGTCTCCAGTTGTTGATGGCTTGATTGATATGTCACTGGGAATTGAGTAATTGACTTGTCCAAAGCTAGTTATTTCCTCTGGCTACTTGTATTATTTGGGATTGAGGCTTGGTTATTGTTGTTGTTTTGGACAGGAAGCAGTTAAATATGTGGAAAATCAGATGCAGACTGTTAGTGGTAATGTGAGGAAATTCTATTCGGATGTCATGCAAGATTTGTGCTCTCCAGATTCAGAGGTTCCTGCAAATGGGGCAGTCTCTAAGTTGCCTGTAGATTTGGGAGCAGCTGATGTTGGGGTCCACTTGAAGCCAGATGATGGTGCGAAAGAAACATGTGAGAAGGCTGATGATTTGAGGCTGTTGACTGGGTATTCAAAGATGACTACTGATCATGGTCCTGACCGTCTCCCAGTACGTGAAAGGATTTCTATCAGAAGAATTTCAAGGCAACATAGTAAAGGAAGTCTGTCCAATAAATCAAACCTGGACATGCATGGAAACTCTAATTGCAAGAATGTGTCTCCAAAAGAGACATCAGGGATCACCACTCCTTCGAGTAAACATCTGATTGGATACTCAACAATTTCTGAACATTCTGATCAAAATCTGGAAGCATCTTGTGACTGGAATGCAAGACTTATAACTCCAGGGTCTGTTGAAGTTACAGAGCATTTCTCCATAGAAAAAAGTAAAAAAGAGATTGAAAATACAAGGGAGCACATGCTTGATATTTCATTCTATAAACCATCATTGGATATGGGTAATATCACTGAAACTGGCAGGCATGAAGGAACAGACAGGAGGCCTTCCAGCATCAACCTATTAGAAGAATCAAATGGTGAGTTTTCTGCACCATTCTTTCTGATTATTTACTTTTTCCAATCCTTGTAGAATGTTCTCTTTTGACTTCTTGTTGGCAGCTGCAGGTGTTTGTTTAAACAATGGATTGGTTTCTATGACAGACTTTTATGCAAATGGGAATATGCAGACTAACAAATTTGCATACGAGGAGGATTTTGTGTCTAATTCAGGTATGCTTCTGTTGCATTTCTGCACTTAAAAATACATGCAGCAGATATAATGCAATCACTAAAAATACATGTAGCAGATATAATGACGTCAAAACAAAATTCTCTCTCTCTTTCCCATTCAACCTGGCAATCTGTGCACTCTCTAGACTGCTAAATAGCGTATATTCATCATCTTTCTTTCTGGTATCTTGTTTCTGTAGCACAGATGTTGGTGTATTGTTCTTGAGTTATGGCTGTTGTGTTTTCAAGGAAGGATTGATCTGCTTAGCTGTTAGCATTATATAAATTTTTTCCTGTTATTTTCTTGGTTACTACAGTAGCGTTGTACAAACATAATACTGCAACAAGGGTACATAAATCTTCATGTATCCACAGTTGATCATCTTCTTTGTTTCCTGACGTTTTGGATTAGACACAGGCCATTAAACCTAGTTTAAACATTGAAAAAGTTGTATAAAACCTGATTCCAGTTATTATCCAGTGTCAATCATGACATAA
>Ga0307515_10025034_pt1 | contig 10354 bp, 15 predicted proteins | sample 17_EM_MG_FD_194513 | JGI IMG/M metagenome (GOLD analysis project Ga0307515, IMG submission 194513) | Populus trichocarpa ectomycorrhiza microbial communities from riparian zone in the Pacific Northwest, United States - 17_EM | ecosystem: Host-associated > Plants > Roots > Unclassified | place...
TACAAGTTAACCAATGAATAGAGTCTCAGCTGCCGTCGCGCCTCCCTCCAAATCGACCGCCTCCAAGTACTCCTCCAATCTCGCTCGATCATAGCCTGCAAGTGCATCTCCAAACTCACTTGGTCACAACCTCAGAGTGCATCTCTGAGTTCACTCGATCTCGGCCTCCAAGTGCATGTCCAAACTCGCTCGATCACGGCCTCCAAGTGCATCTGTCAGTTCACTCAATCTCGGTCTCCAAGTGCATCTCCAAACTCGCTCGATCACGGCCTCCCAGTGCATCTCTGAGTTCACTCCATCTCGGCCTCCAAGTGCATCTCGAAACTCGATCGATCACGGCCTCCCAGTGCATCTCCAAACTCGATCGATCACGGTCTCCAAGTATATCATTAAGGAGCGACGGAGGGTGTACGGAGATACACGGGTAACGGAGGTGGAATGAGCGACATGGAGTATATATTCGGGAGACCCCGGGGTAGATAGACAGCATCTCATTTTCATCTCATTTTGTCATACAACGAAAATACACACTCTATCTTTCCCAACTATTGGTCTCACTTGCTCTTTCCGTGGATCCACGCAATTGCGTGGGTCCTCACGGCCGGGTAGTATCATATCTTCTCACCTTCTTCCTACGCTCCTCAAGCTTAACGTAGAAGAAACGCGAGGTGAGATTTTCGCAGCGTCACCCATTGCATTGCAATCTCGATGCAAGCGTGTACCCAATGAACCCATTCCGACGTATGGTCACAGTTGGCCACAACGCCAGAGTGTTTGTCTAAAATAGGAGACCGACAGAGTGAGAAGAAACGGCGAAACGGCGATCGGAGGGCGATATGCAACGCGACGCGTGGTATTGACGCCGGGCGCTGAGTAATCCGCCACCGGGGTGTCTCTGACGGCTCTGACGGAGCGCGTCCACTCTGACAGAGCCATTCCGCCCGGACGGAAATGTTTTTTGCTGATGATGCTATTCTTCTTGACTATTTGACCTCCGAAGTGGCGCTTGAGGAGCCTGAGATTGGAAGCACTTACCCAAACATCCCTATAGACAACAATTGCACAGGTGACGAACTGCATTTCGGGATGCCATGGGGCAGTGGGGATTATGAAGATGAAGGCGACGAAAGCAACGAGCACGATGACATCCCCACCACCAGCCGGCGACGACGGCCTGCGACTGAAGTCGAGAGGTTTGACCTGTGAACCAGTGATGTCAAAGGGTATGAGGGTGAGGATGTCGACAATGCGGATGCGGATGCGGATGAGGAGGAAGAACCATCACAAGCGGATGATGGATCAACGCAGAATGTGGAGGACTAAGGGCATAGTAGGTTTCACCTGTGAACCAGTAATGTCGACGGGCATGAGTGCGAGGATGGCGACGATGCGGATACCGATGAGGAGGAAGAATCATCCCAAGCCGATGATGCATCAACGCAGAATGTGGAGGACTGAGGGCATAGTACTAGAGAGCGTGATGATTGGACAGTATATTTCAGACATGTAAAGTATGATAATGGCGAAGCAAATGCAACGGCAAGCGATGTATCCGAAGCGAAGACAGTATTGCAATAAGTGACAATCTCAAAGCTAAACATAAATGAGAGTGTGGCATGTGGCTATCGGCCGAAGAAAGGCATAAACATCGCGAGGCGTTGTGTAAATGGCTACAGCATAACTGCAGGCCCTGCGAAGAGTATAACACACGTGTCGTTCTGATGGTGCGTATACGTCACCACACAGTAAAGGAGGTACGAATGCAACACAACCCGTCGCCTGGGCGATGGGTCGCGTGTATTTCTCTGTCAGAGGGTATGAGGTTTCCGTCAGAGCCGTCAGAGCCTTCCGGAACACCCGGTTATTTCTGAGGGAAACTTGAGTCGTTGCTGATGCATTACTGTAGTAGTAAAAGTAATCACAAATGTATAGGATAAGGTAAGTTTTGTGTATCTATTTAGCTATACTAGATTCTATATGAAAATAGTAGTATATATCATAATTAATATTGTAATTACTTTGATATATCATGTGATTGTGCATTATGATATATTAATATATATATCAACTTGGTAGTGTCTGAATCAGTATTAAGTTACAAGTCTATAAGTTGATATTTTTATACATGTGATTCTGTAATATCTTAGAAACACTAAAATTATAAGAATACATATCATAAAGTTCCATAACTCACTGTAATGAACCTGAAATTTGCCACGATATGGCGAGTAATATCAATAACACATGGTAGAATCAGGCTAACAGCCATATCAAATTTTACCTACAGTAATACTGAACCTTTTCTCAATGTTACATGCACTTATAGACTTCTATTGAGAAACATACATTTGGCTGAGGTTTTACAATAATAGTTAGTACAACTAGATAATGTATTGAATGGCATTGATTATAAACAGTTTGTGAATAGTAATATTGATTTACATACCTACTGGGCAGTGTATTGATTAGTAAACCTGGATTAGATATACTGATATATGATAGTGTGTTAAATTGTAACATGGGATAATATTAATATTATATTATCACTCCAACTACGTCGGGAAAACCTTTGGTGCAACCGTAACCGACATGCATTACCCATGTTACCACTGTGTTACAGTTGCTTCCAATAGATTATGACTGCCTACGATGTAATTTGGGGATTAGCGATGAGTTATGAGAATGTTATGCGAGTGTTACCATATGTAATATCGAATTAAAGAATGAAGCAAATTTCTCATACTGAATGTGTTCCATCAACCCTCTTTTTTCGATCGTCATCTCCACCACCATCACCATCACCACCATCACCATCACCACCATCACCATCACCACCATCACCATCACCACCATCACCACCATCACCACCATCACCATGACCACCATCACAATCACCAGCATCGGGTGTTTTACTCTTCGATTATTCTTCCATGAACTTTATGCAACACCACCCTACCAGCGAAGCCACTTTCACCCCGACCAGCGAAGCCCGATCCACCGCTACCAGCTTGCTTCCAGCGAAGACATTTTCACCCCTAGCAGCGAAGCCCAATCCGCCGCTACCAGCTTGCTCCCAGCGAAGCCACTTTCACCCCTACCAGCGTAGCCAGGTCCACCGCTACCAGCTTGCTCCCAGCGAAGCCAGATCCACTGCTAACAGCTTGCTCCCAGCGAAGCTAGATTGTCAGAGAGGTGAGAGTGAGCATTCCACCGCTGGCAGCTTGCTCCCAGCGAAGCCAGATCCACTGCTACTAGCGAAGCCAGATCCACCGCTAACAGCTTGCTCCGAGCGAAGCCAGATTGCCAGAGAGGTGAGAGTGAGAATTCCACCGCTACCAGCTTCCTCCCAGCGAAGCCAGATTGTCAGAGAGGTGAGAGTGAGAATTCCACCGCTACCAGCTTCCTCCCAGAGAAGCCAGATCCACAGCTACTAGCGAAGCCAGATCCACTGCTGACACCTTGCTCCCAGTGAAGCCAGATTGCCAGAGAGGTGAGAGTGAGAATTCCACCGCTACCAGCTTCCTCCAAGCGAAGCCAGATCCACTGCTACCAGCGAAGCCAGATCCACCGCTAACAGCTTGCTCCCAGTGGAGCCTGATTGTCAGATAGGTGAGAGTGAGAATTCCACCGCTACCAGCTTGCTCCCAGCGAAGCCAGATCGTCAGAGAGGTGAGAGTGAGCATTGCACCGCTACCAGCTTGCTCCCAGCGAAGCCAGAGATCCACTGCTACCAGGAAAGCCAGATTCACTGCTACCAGCAAGGCCAGATCCACCGCTACCAGCTTGCTCCCAGTGAAGTCACTTTCACACCTACCAGCGAAGCCAGATCCACTGCTACCAGCTTGCTCCCAGCGAAGCCAGATCCACTGTTACCAGCGAAGCTAGTTTCACCCCTACCTGCAAAGCCAGATGTACTGCTACCAGCTTGCTCCCCACGAAGTCAGATCCACCACTACCACCTTGCGCCCAGCGAAGCCAGATTGGCAGAGAGGTGAGAGTGAGCATGTGAGAGGAGTGAGACAATGCATATCGGAGGTTGGAAAGTGAATACATCGGCAAAAGTGCAAATCGACTATAGACTGCGCTACGCGCACTCGCGCACTCGCGCAACTCATAGCAAGCTTCCCATGGACCCCTGCGCGACGCGCAGCCTATAGTCATCTATAGTCGATTCATTGAGTTGTGCGCATGGGCCTATGGAACTATATACAGCTGGCAGCCAGCGATGGACCTATACCAGTCTTCACTGCCTGCAGTCTTCGCTGCTATACTGGTACTGTACACTATCGCTGAGAGCCTGCTTGAGAGCCTGCTTGAGAGCCTGCTTGAAAGCCTGCTTGAAAGCCTCTTTGAAAGCCTGCTTGAGAACCTTCTTGAGAGAGCCTTGAATCGGGAGGAGTAGAGTTTTCCACGGGAAACTTTTGGCCGATGGAAAACCCTGAGTTTGTGGAAGCTTTGGCTAATAGAAGGCTCTATGTCTGTGGAAGCTTTGGCTACTAGAAGGCTCTAAGTCTGTGGAAGCTTTGATGCTAACATTGACATAGCCAACCTACTTGTCTAAGTGCTTCTGGTACTATGATCACCACTACCGACACCATCATCATCACTATCGCCATCATCACCTTCGCCATCATCACCATCATCACCATCACCATCATCACCATCAGCTCCGAATGCGCACACATACGCCAACAATGGGTGGGAAATGCGCAGTAGATTCCGCTGGAAAATCTGAGTTGGAGATCTGCTCTCCCCAAGATCCAATTGTCTACCATTCCGACAGAATCTAAGGCTTCAATTGTCAACACCATGGTCGTGAGGCATCGTGAGATTCATTCTTGGTGGGCATGCTAAAGATAAGATTCAGACTATGATATCGACCGATGTTATGATTTCGGCCACCATACGCCGCCCGCCATCTGCCACACACCACACGCCACATGCCGCCCGCTAAACACTGCCCACCATACACCACCTGCTTCATGCCTCCCAGTGCCTGGCTTCTGCAACTCAGGAGGTCTCTGGATCGAGCATGCAGGAGTGTACATGGCAGCACATACTCAAGCAGGCTGGGAGTGTGCAATCGAGTGCAATTGGGAGTGTACTTGAGAGCGTGCTCGGGAGTGTGATTGAGAGCGTCTTGAGAGTTGACTTCGTAGCATATAGTCAAGCAGGCTGGGAGTGTGCCATCGAGTGCAATTGGGAGTGTACTTGAGAGCATGCTCGGGAGTGTGATTGAGAGCGTCTTGAGAGCTTACTTGAGAGCGTAAGTCGAGCAGGCAGGGAGTGTACAGTCGAGTGCAATCAGGTGTGTACTTCAGAGCTCATTTGGGAGCGTGCAAAGAAGTGCATTTGGCGGTTTGGTTTCAAGTTTATTGAATGCAGCATGATGTATAGTATCAAGCGCACATAATTGCATGCGTATCATAGTAATCTAGTCGATGCGCAGGTCCATAGGACTTCATAGTGCCACACGTCAAATATGCTATGGATCACAGACCCAGAGACAGCTTCTGTATGAGTTACGGGTCGCGTACAGTCATTTTTCCCGGTTGTGGCATGGAGAAATTGGGAGGGATGACATAATAGTATGTTTTGAGACCATGGTAGAGTTGACAATGAGAATGAGAGAGATGGGAGGAGATTGGGGGATATAGTCATGAGTCACTGGGACATAAGAGAATTCCATGTGCAGATCAACTGACCAGTCCCAATATGGCAGGTACAAGACCTGGCTCAATAGGTTTGCCCTCGAATATGAGGTACTGTAATCCAACTTGACAAATCATAACCCTGATTTCCCACATCCGCTCATATCCTCCATCTTGTTCCCAACTTCTTCCACAATCTCACTTTCTCTTTAACAACTCTACTATTATTGCAGAACTCAAAGTGCAGTTATCTTTCTCTATATTCCCAACTCATAATCATGTGTCATCAGCAACAACTCTAGTTTCCGTCAGAAACACCCGGGTGTTCCGGACGGCTCTGACGGCTCTGACGGAACCTTGTACCCTCTGACGGAGAATTACACGCTACCCGTCGTCCAGGCAACGGGTCGCGTTGCATACGTACTTCTTTACTTTGTGGTGATGTTTACGCACCATCAGAAGGACACATGTGTTACGCTCTTCGCAGGGGCTGCAGTTATACTGAAGCCGTTTACACAATGCCTGGCCATGTTAAATCATAGCTACTCATCATTCAACGATTTTCAAAACTTATGCATTCAGTTGGTATTCTCATCTATGTATCTATGTATCTATGTATCTATATAGCTACCTATCTACACACAGTATATCTCGACTGGCAGCACGCGGTGATTGTCAGCAATTCGAGGTGCGCCTGAAGATGACGACGAATATGTACTCCCCGTCGCTCAGTCCACCTCCGATTGAGTGAACTCAGAGATGCACTGGGGGGCCAAGATCTAGAGAGTTTGGACATGCACATGGAGGCCGAGATCGAGTGAACTCAGAGATGCACTCCGAGCTGTGATCGAGCGAGTTTAGAGATGCACTTGTAGCAGGCCATGATGGAGGGAGATTAGAGGAGAACTTGGAAGTGGTCGATCTGGAGGCGGTCGATGGGAGGCGCGCCAGGGGCTGAGACTCTATTCATCGGTTAGTTAACTCAAAACCGTGGGAATGGGCCCTTATGAAATCGTGAGAATGAAGGGACGACAGACAATCCTAGGTGTATGCTGTACTCGGTGTATGCTGCACTCAGCGTATGCTGCACTCGGTGTTAACTCATGATGATGGCATGGAGAGGTAGAGAGGGATAACTTAACTTTGTGTTCTTGCAATGATGGTAGAGTTGTGGACGAGAAAGAGAGAGATGGGGGATGAAAATAAGAACCATATGGAGGATACGAGCGGACCTGAAAAATCAGGGGTACAACTTGCCTCATTGGGTTTAGAAGACCTCGTATCGGTGGTATTACCCGCCGGATCGGGACTCGTACCTGCCGTATCGGGGATGGTACATTGACTCGCACATGAAATTCTCTTAAGTCCCAGTTTCTCATGATGATTTCCCCCATCTCTACTGATATCTCTCTTTCTTGTGCTCGACTATACCATCACCTAAGAACACAAAGTTAAGTCTTCCCTCTCGATCTCTCCATGTCATGATCATGACTTAACACCGAGTACAGCATACATCATGTACAGCATCATCCCAAGATCCACAGTCTCCCGCTCCCAGCCAGTTTCCCGCTCCCAGCCAGAGTCTCAGCTGCCGTCGCGCCTCCCTCCAAATCGACCGCTTCCAAGTTCTCCTCCAATCTCGCTCCATCATAGCCTCCCAGTGCATCTCTGAGTTCACTCAATCTCGGTCTCCAATTGAATCTCCAACCTCGCTCGATCACGGCCTCAAAGTGCATCTCCAAACTCACTCGATCACGGCCTCCCAGTACATCTCCAAACTCGCTCTATCACGGCCTCCAAGTGCATCTCTGAGTTCACTCGATCTCGGTCTCCAAATGCATCTCCAAACTCGCTCGATCACGGCCTCGGAGTGTATCTCTGAGTTCACTCGATCCTGGCCTCCAAGTGCATCTGAGTTCACTTGATCTTGGCCTCCAAGTGCATCTCTGAGTTCACTCGATCTCGGCCTCCAAGTGCGTCTCTCAACTCGCTCGATTACGGCCTCCAAGTACATCGTTACTGAACGACGGCGGGTGTACGGAGATACAGGGGTAACGGAGGTGGACTGAGCGACAAGGAGTACATATTCGGGAGACCCCGGGGTAGATAGACATCATCTGATTTTCATCTCATCTGGATCCACGCAATTGCGTGGATTCTCACGGCCGGGTAGTATCATATCTTCTAACTTTCTTCCTAGGCTCTTCGAGCTAGAACCGTTCTTTCTCATGAATTCCGTTTGTGCTTTCAATGGGCGTCTCCAGATGCTCCTCCGATTATGCCCGACTACCATCTGTTGCCAGATTGGCCGTATGTATATATATAGAGATACTTAAATAATTCATGCCATATTATGAGGTAGCGAATCTTGTGACTGTAACAAAGACAAATATGATAGACAAAATGCCTTGTGCTTATGGTCACAGTTGGCCACAACGCCAAAGTGTTCGTTTACAATAGGATACCGACAGAGCGAGAAGAAATGGCGAAACTGCGATCGGAGGGTGATATGCAACACAATGCGTCGTATTGGCGCCGGGCGCGGAGTAATCTGCCACCGGGGTGACTCTGATGGCTCTGACGGAGCGCGTCCACTCTGACGCAGCCATTCCGCTCGGACGGAATTGGTTTTTGCTGATGGTTGACACCTAGTCCAGCATACACCATGTGCAGCGTACACCAAGTACAGCATACAGCAAGTTTAGCATACGTTAAGTACAGGAGACTCTAAGTACAGCATATACTGAGTACTGCATACACTCACTATAATATACCCCAAGTACAGCATACACTCAATACAGCATACACCAAGTACAGCATACACCAAGTACAGCATACACCAGGTATAGCATACACTGAGTACAGCATCCACTGAGTACAGCATCGACCCAACATTGACTGTCTTTCATTGATCCTTACAATTCCAGGTTGACCTCCAAATGAAGCTTCAGCTTCCGGCATGCCTCCGCTCAGAATTACCACCACCAGCCAGCTTTCCAATGCAGATCAAAGGTCTAATCAACTTGTCACAGACCAACGGTTGTGAGTGACCAAAGCATTGAATCAAGTCTCCACACCCACCATTACTCCCAATCAACCGCCATCTCATCAGCTGTCTCCAGATTAACTGCTTCCAGATTGACCACCTGCAGATTGACCACCTGCAAATTGGGCACCTGCAGATTGACCGCCTGCAGATCGACACCCTACAGATCGACCGCATCATGATCAACCAGGTGTAGATCAGCCACCTGCAGATCGATCATCTGCAGATTGACCACTTGCTGATCGATCACCTGCAGATTGACAGCCTGCACATTTACCACCTGCAGATTGACTGCCTGCAGATTGACCATCTGCAGATGGACCACCTGCAGAGTGACTGCCAGCAGATCGACCACCTACAGATCGGCTGCCTACAGATAAGGGCGTTGATCCGTATATGGCCGCATATGAGATTATATGGGAAGATTCGGTTGCACATGTGGATGTGGTAATATAGTAGAGTAGTAGATAGGTAAGTTAAAGCAAGAGTATCAGGGTGTCATCTATATAAGGTTGCGGTTACCCGCCCCTAGGCACATCTCGTGCCATTGGCGAGAAACTAATCCCGAATGCCACTACATCATCCCCCCCTTTTGGAGCAGAACCCCTGGGCTGCCACATACGTGCATCAGCAACATGTATTTTAGTCACTGGAAGCCTCCAGGAGTGCCTGAGAGGATGTGGAGTGTAAACTTAAATACGTCAATTTCAAGAGAGTATCAGACCTTAGGAGGGCATTCCGGCTGGCCTTCAGAGTAACGGAGATCTCTGATGACTGGTACAGGAGTTCCATGGGAGTGATGGTGTTGAATTTGGGAACCTCACAGAGCGCCGGAGAGATCATTGGGTGCACCTGCGAGCGACAGGGACAATTGGAGTGCGCTGACAAGAAGCCTCGCACCGCCGGCAACAAGTCTGGGTGCACCAACGTCAAGCCTTGGAGCGCCAGTGACAAGTCTGGGAGCACCTCGAATCACAGTAGAGCAGTCTGCGAAAAACATCATCTTCTTTGGGAACGCTGCTGGCACGCCTGGAAATCATAGGTACTACATATCATTCAACGCTTGTTACAACTCATGTGTTCAGTTTGTATTCTCATCTATGTGTCTATGTATTAATGTATCTATGTATCAATATAGCTACACATCAACACACAGTATAACTGGACTGGCTGCGGGCGGTGATTGGAAGCAATTTGAGGTGTGCTTGAAAATCACAATCGAGTGAACTCAGAGAAATACTCCGAGGCCATGATTGAGTGAGTTTGGAGATGCACTTGCAGGCGGTAATCGACGGTATATGGAGATACACTTGGAGGCTGTAATCGGGCAAGTTTGGAATCTCACTTGGAGGCCGTGATTGAGCGAGTTTGGAGATGCACTTGGAGGCCGTGATTGAGCGAGTTTGGAGATGCACTTGGAGTCCATGATTGAGTGAACATAGAGATGCACTCCGAGGCTGCGATCGAGCGACTTTGGAGATGCACTTGCAGGCTTTGATCGAGCGAGATTGAAAGAGTACTCGTGGGTGGTCGATCTTGAGGTGGTTGATCTGGAGGTGGTTGATCTGGAGGTGGTTGATCTGGAGGTGGTTGATCTGGAGGTGGTTGATCTGGAGGTGGTTGATCTGGAGGTGGTTGATCTGGAGGTGGTTGATCT
>Ga0307515_10025035_pt1 | contig 10354 bp, 11 predicted proteins | sample 17_EM_MG_FD_194513 | JGI IMG/M metagenome (GOLD analysis project Ga0307515, IMG submission 194513) | Populus trichocarpa ectomycorrhiza microbial communities from riparian zone in the Pacific Northwest, United States - 17_EM | ecosystem: Host-associated > Plants > Roots > Unclassified | place...
AAAGTGCTTTTATCATTTTAGGAACTGTGGTTGTAGTGGGTTTGGTTTTAGCACTACTTACTTTGCTTGGTGCATTACGGTTCACAAGAAGTAGTATGAAAGAAAGAGCACTCACTGTTGACTTGCTCACCAAAGAGTTTGATGAATACAAGAAGAAAGCTTTAGATAAAGAGACGAAGATCCTTCGTCAGTTGCAGGACGAGCGGAATAAGTATCATGCCTCTCCGAGGTAATTCTTTCGTGTCAGGTTGAGTTTATCGAAACCTGGACGGTAAGCTTGTTGGCCTTCGATAAACTCTGGCTGACAAGCTTTTTTATTTCACCCCAATAATTTCTACTTTTGCATCAGCACTAAAAATTAGCCGCTGAAAACGCTTCTTACATATCGCCCTGCAGGAATTGTGATTGCCTGATTACAGAGAATATTTTTTCTCTGTAACCTGATTCTCCTGTTTCTATTTCTAAGATGACCACACTCATTGGGTGATGGATTGTCTGTCTAACTAATTTTCATTTCAAATGACATTACTAACCGAATACGGATGGAATGATTTCCATCAATATAATTATATCAATACCAATTCCGATAAAGAACTTGCTGTTGGAAGAGTATTATCGATTAAAGGATTTAAATATTTCATCGTCACTGAAAACGGTGAGATGGAAGCAGAGCTCTCCGGCAAACTGATGTATGGAACAGCCAACGAAGAACTGCCGAAAGTAGGCGACTGGGTTTTATATAAAGCTTATGATTTGCTGGCCTACCTGATTGATGTGTTACTGAGAGCAAATGAACTTTCGAGAAAAACGCCAGGCAAACAAAACAGTAGACAGGTACTGGCTACCAATGTTGATTATGTATTTATTGTACAAGGTCTGGATGAGAATTTCAATCTCATGCGACTGGAACGTTATCTTGTTCAGTTGGCAAATTGTAGTATCAGTCCGGTAGTTGTATTAAATAAAGCCGACCTGGTTGCCGATCCTGAAGAGTTTATCAATGAAGTCAGGCGATTGAAGCATGATTGTCCTGTGTACTTGTGTAGTACTTTAACCGGTTTGGGATTAGATAAATTGAGAAGCGAAGTCTTAGAGAAATTCAAAACCTATATTCTTATCGGTTCATCCGGTGTAGGTAAAAGTTCTTTACTCAACGCATTGATGAGTGCAGAAACTCAACGAACCGAGGCAACGAGTGAATCAAACAGCAAAGGAAGGCACACTACCACAACCAGGGATTTGTTTGTGTTGCCCAATGGAAGTTTGTTGATCGATACACCAGGTATGCGCGAGTTTGGATTGACTTCAGACGAAGGGCACTCTTCAGATACATTGTTTCCGGCATTACAGGAGTTTGTTTCCCGTTGTCGTTTTGGAGATTGCAAACACCTAAGTGAAATGGGTTGTGGAGTGCTGGAAGCATTACAGACCGGAGAACTCGATGCCGATGTGTATGAGAGTTATATCAAGCTTATGAAAGAGCAAAGGCGTTTTGAAATCAAAGCCGAAGATAAAAAGCGTTTAGGCAAGCAGTCTGGCAAGATGACAAAAGAAGCCAAAGCACATCGGAAGAAGTATAAGAATTGAAATTTTAAAACAAGCACGTTTATACCGCGTGTTTGTTTTATTTGCTTATTTCGTGGCACGCGTTGCAAATGCGCACCACTTTTTTAATCACTGAAACACCCTCACATAATCTACTTCCATTTTCTGTGGCCAGATGGATTCATCCACACCTTCTTTGCCACCCCAGTTGCCACCTACAGCTAAGTTCATGATCAAATGAAAGCGCTGATCAAAAGGCCAGCCGTTGAAATCATCACCGGGTACACGGGTTACGGTGTGATATAATTTCTCATCCACATAAAAATCCACTTTGTCTTTTGTCCATTCAACGGCATAGACATGAAACGCCTCCTGGCTTCCGGGTATCGTTACTTTACCTTCCTTCTGTGTGCCCTTAACGTGATTGTATTTTCCGGAATGCAACGTTCCGTGAATCACATTCGGATTATAACCCACTTCTTCCATGATGTCGATCTCACCACTTTCCGGCCAGCCACCATATATCCAATCCGTAGACAACATCCAGATGGCAGGCCATGTGCCTTTTCCTTTTGGCAGCTTTGCTTTTACTTCAATGCGACCGTACAGCCAGTCACCTTTTTGTTTGGAGACTATTCGTGTGGAAGAGTAATGCTTACCGCTGATTTCTTCTTTGTGCGCCTCAATAATAAGATTTCCATTTTCCACACGCACGTTTTTAGGGTTGGTGGTGTAAAACTCCAGTTCATTGTTTCCCCACCCACATACATCAGGGCAACCATCACCCAAATCATAGCCCCACTTATCGGAAGCTGGTGCACCGGGTGTATTGAATTCGTCAGACCAGACGAGTGCTAATTTTTTATCGGATTTTGACTTTTGGGCTTCTGTGCATGAAAGGCAAAAAGCCAGAAACAGGAGTGATAGAGCGACTTTCATAGACATTAAGCTAAATATTTTTAGCGAACTTGTAACCATTGCAAGAGGCTGAAGTTACCCTCTTTGAAAAATCCGGATTTGGAAACACTTGCTGATAACTCCCTGATGATCAAGGTACGCGATGGCGACCTGGACAAACTGGGATTGCTCTTTGAACGCTACAAGAAACCGTTGTATGGCTTCTTCTATGGAATGAATAAAAGTCAGGAACTGAGCCAGGACCTGGTGCAGAACACATTCTTCCGGATTATGAAATACCGCCATTTGTTCCGCGGAGATGGCGATTTCAGAACATGGATGTTTCATATCGCGCGCAATGTGAGCCATGACCATTTTCGAAAGGATAAGTTGAAGGCAAAGGATGATGTAGACAAATGGCAGGACAAGATCGGTCACGATGAAAACCGATCTAATGAAATGCAGCAGGATGAAGAACACCTAATGCTCTCCATGGCCATGGACAGACTGCCAGCTGATAAACGTGAAATCCTTTTGCTCAGCAAGTACCAGGACAAGAAGTACAAAGAGATCGGTGATATTCTGGGTTGCTCGGAAGGTGCAGTAAAAGTAAAAGTGTTTAGGGCATTGCAGGAATTGAAAGTAGTGTATCAGCAGTTGGAAAAGAGAATGTGAACGGACTTGATTGCTGGTTCCAGCAACTAGTATCCAGTATCCAGAATCTTGAAATAAGAAAAGAAAAATAAAGAAGTATGGAAAAGTCAGGTGTAGAGGAGTTGATTGCAAAGTATAACGAGGGTTTAGCAGATCCTGCTGAAATCAAATTGCTCGAGCAGTTGATTGAAGAAGGAACGGTTGAGCTTACTCAGTTGCGCGAACTCAGCAAGCTGGACGATCAGATTGTGAGAACAGAAATGCCTTCACCTTCGCTCCAGGTTGACGATGCCTTCTATTCCATGCTGGCAGATGAAAGGCGTAAGCAGCGAAAAGGCAACTTCTCTTTTCAAATTGACTGGAGTGTATTATTACCACGACTTGGTTTTGCTGCCGCGTTGATTGTGGCTGGCTTCGCAGGTGGTTATTTCTTACAACGCCCAACTGCTAATCCCGAAGTAAAGTTGTTGACACAGGAAGTGAGTGATCTGAAGGAAATGATGATGCTCTCTTTGCTTGAGAAAGAATCAGCTACGGATCGATTGAGAGCAGTAAGTCTTACCAGCGACATGACCAGTGTGAGCGACAAAGTAACAGAAGCACTGTTTCAAACTTTAAATAATGATAATAGTGTAAATGTACGTCTGGCAGCATTGGAAGCGATTAAACCTTATGTGAAGGACAGTAACGTGAGAAAACGCTTGATATTAGCTATCGGACAACAAGATTCACCATTGGTACAGGTTGAACTTGCGCAATTGATGGTGATCATCCAGGAAAAAAAGTCCGTGAAAGAACTGCAGAAATTAATGGATAGTGATAGAACTCCGAAGGAGATCAAATCAAAGATTAAAGAAAGCATTGATGTGTTGATTTAATAAAGTCATTATCCTCCAAGGTTTCTATAACTGATGCTAATAAACCTTGGAGGATATAAAAAAAGAAAACATGAAAAAGATTTTAAACATACTGATTGTGCTGGGCCTGCCTCTACTTGGCGCTGCACAATCCTTTACCGAAAAGATTACGAAGGAACTTGCCTTCGAAAAGAAAGGGCCTCAAAATGCCTTGATGGTGATGAACATCGATGGTGATATAAAAGTAGAAGGCTATGATGGTGATAAAATTATTGTGGAGGTAGAAAAAATCATCAATGGAAAAACACAGGCTCGCCTGGAAAAAGGTAAAGCTGAAATTCAGCTGGGAGTGCTGGATCGTGCCGACACGATATTGTTATACGTGCAGGGTCTTTGCAATGAATTTGGAAAGCTGAACAGAAAGAGAAACAACAATAGCCGCTGGAATCACTGGGGCTACAACTGGAACGACTGCGGAAATGGGCAAGGTAATTGCAATAACAAGGATTACGATTACGAAATGAATTTCACCATTAAAGTTCCCAGGTCGATCAACCTGATGACCTCTACGATCAATGATGGTGATATCAGTATCACCAACTTCACTGGTCATCTGTTGGCAGAGAACATCAACGGAAGTGTGCGCTTGAAAGGAATTTCCGGGGCAACGTATGCCACTACCATTAACGGTGATGTGGACCTGGATTATACCAGCAATCCTCCTGGTGATTCGAGATACTATACATTGAATGGAGATATCAATGCGAATTTCAAAAAAGGATTGTCCGCTAACCTCGCCTTCGAAAGTTTTAACGGAGAATTTTATACAAATGTGAATCGCATAGAGTCCCTGCCGGTAATGGTGGAAAAAAAGGCAAACGGAGAAGGTATCAAGTATAAAATTGGCGGAAGCCGGTACAAAGTTGGCAATGGTGGCGTGCTGCTGGATTTTGAGACCTTCAACGGTAATGTGTATTTAAAAGAAAAAGAAAATTAGACTTCGACAAGCCTGCCTGCACGTAGCCGTTTCGGCATAAGCAGGCTCAGTCTGACATTAAAACAAATTGAACAACAACGATTATGAACACAAATAAGAATAAAATAAATTACCTTTTTTCTGTCCTGGCTTTTGTCACCTTTTCATTGACGACTTTCGCACAGAATCAAAACGGGAATGCAAATGAATTCACGATCCCGTTAAGTGATCCGGGAAAGCGAGCCAAACTAAAGGCACATTTGAACTCAGGTTCGATTACGATCAAAGGCACAGCGCGAAAAGATGTACTGGTGAGATATGTAGCCGAAGCAGAAAATGATGATCACAAAAGCAAAAGCAAGGATGGTTTGCGCAGGGTAGGGGGCGGAAGTGCTGAACTGGAAGCAAGTGAAAATGACAACTATGTAAAGATCAGCTCAGGTTCCTGGAATAGTGAAATCGATGTGGAGATTGAAGTGCCTGCAGGTATAGACCTTTATGCAGACACATACAATGACGGTGAGTTGATGATCAGCAATGTCCAGGGAGAATTAGAATTGAAGAATTATAACGGGGAGATTACGGCATTGAATGTTTCCGGTTCAGTAATTGCCACCACTTATAATGGAGATATCAAAATTACTTTCGATAAAGTAACCGATGGAGTTCCTATGTCCTATGTTACTTACAATGGGAATGTGGACATAACGCTGCCAGGCACAACCAAAGCTTCGTTTAAAATGAAGACTGAGCAGGGAGAGATCTACACTGGCTTTGATATGAAAGTGAGCTCCAGTGGCTTGGTGCAGAATAAAGACGGAAGATCAGGTACTTATAAAGTTTCTATCGATGAATGGAAACGCGGTGAGATTAATGCAGGTGGACCCGAGTTTACGATGAAGACGAACAATGGAGATATTTTTATCCGAAGAAAATAATCAAAGTGAGCCTTCGACAGGCCTGCCTGCCGGTAGGCAGACTCAGGCTGACAGGGAGTAAAGTGTCAGCCTGAGTTTATGGAAGACCAACAACACATAAGAAAGCCAGTTCATCACTGGCTTTCTTCTTTTATATGCTTATCGTTTTTGTTTCAACCAGCATTACTTTTTAGGTAAGCAAGTTGATTAATTTTACTACTGTGAAAAATGATGCTATTGCCGCATATATCTTCTTAATAGTTCCGTTTGTAGAGGTTTGAGAAACTGCTTTAGTTCGGATCGCTCTGCGTCAGAAGAAAAAATAATATTTTTCTCCTCCAGTATTCCCTTTAATATAGAAGTGATCTTATTAGCAAAGGCTGGAGTGCCCATCAGGTGACCTGCCGTGGATTCAAAGGCAGATCCGAAATCAGATTTGTCAATCTTGCTATTCATCTCAGGCAGCGCTTTCACACGCAACATCAGCTCTTCCCGGATTAGTTCCTTGTCGTTTGTGTCCATCGCCATCAAAGTTAAATGCATTCTGCGATTTTCTTTAAACTTTAATAACTTGTTTGCATAATGCTCCTCAATGAATATCTGTATCTTCGCAACTGAATGTTTCCTGTAGAACTTATTAATGTTTCGCATTACTTCGGTAGTTCCCCTGTGCTCGAAAATATTTCTGTTGCCTTTGAGCAACACAAAATCACCGGCATCATTGGGCGAAGCGGCAGCGGTAAGTCTACATTGTTGCAGGTGATCAATGCATTAATCAAACCTTCACAAGGACATGTTCTTTTTTATGACAAGCTGGTCCATCATCTAAATCCCTATGAGATGCGTCAGAAGATGGGTTATGTTGTGCAGGGAATAGGCCTGTTTCCTCATCTGACTGTGGAAGAAAATATCTTACTCAATTCAAAGATTGCAAATAAACTACCCGATCCGATTCGCGTAGACACATTAATGAAAATGGTAAGTCTTCCTGCTGACTTTAAGAAGAAATATCCATTTGAGTTATCTGGTGGTGAACAGCAAAGAGTGGGAATCTGCAGGGCGTTATTTAATAATCCTCCGCTTTTATTAATGGACGAACCCTTTGGGGCACTCGATTCCATTACCCGTTATGAAATCCAACAGGAAGTTTTGCAACTTCAGAAAGCAGAACCGCGCACGATATTGTTTGTGACGCATGATATACGGGAAGCAGCACGCCTGGCGGATAGTATCCTCGTCATTGAGGGTGGAAAGATTCAACAGTTTGATAAAAAAGAGATGATTTTCGAATCGCCTTCCAACGAAAGTGTCCGGAAATTAATTGAAACCTCAGCATGAGAAAGACACTGCTCATTCTGACGTTGGTCATTCCCTTTTTTGCTCAGGCACAGAAAATACGTGTGGGTGCCAAGCATTTTAATGAAGGCTACATTGTCAGTGAGATCATTGCTCAATTACTGGAAGAAAATGGTATTGAAGTAGAACGTGTCTATCATCTTGGTGGGACAATGGTTGCCTTTTCAGCTTTGGAACAACGTGGGATTGATATTTATCCTGAATATACAGGAACTATTGCTTCTGAAGTTCTGAAGTCAGAGAAGCACATTTCGTATAATGAAATTCAGCGATTGCTTGGTTATTTGAAGAAAATGGAGATGTCTCCGTCTTTTGGTTTTAGTAATACCTATGCATTAGTCACGAAGAAAAGGGCAGGAGACAATATTCAAACGATCTCTTCATTGCAGAATCATCCGAATTTAAAAATTGGATTGAGCTATGAATTGCTGAAGCGAAATGACGGATGGGATAATCTATCCAAATTGTATCAACTGAAGCAAAAGCCAACTGGCATGGAACATGGGCTGGCCTATAAAGCACTTAACAGTGGTAGTATTGATGTTACGGATGCGTACTCTACAGACGGTGAAATCAGTCAGTATGGATTAGAGGTGTTGACGGATGACCGAAGCTTCTTTCCGAATTATGAGGCGGTGGCATTATATCATTCAGACATCAATCCAAAAGTAAAAGGAATTGTAGCCCGCTTGCAGGGAAAGATTAATGAAAAGGAAATGCAATTGATGAATGCGTCCGTTCTTTTTGATAAGAAGACATTTGCTGAGGTAGCAGGCGATTTTCTCAAACTGAAGGACCTGACAAATGATGTTGCTCCGGTAAAGCAGTCATCTGTTGCATCGGAGATCGCACAGAAAATGTTACGTCACCTAACACTTACTTTTGTTGCACTTTTCCTGGCGGTGATTATCGCTATTCCTTTAGGTGTAATCGTTTACCAAAGTCCTCGTATTTCAAATACAGTTTTGTATGGAGTGGGGTTATTTCAGACTATTCCTTCCATTGCTTTACTCGCTGTGATAATTCCATTGACAAACATTGGCGTCTTGCCCACCATCATCGCTTTATTTATTTATGCGCTGCTTCCGATCGTACGGAATACGGTAACCGGCTTGCAATCGGTAGATCCATTGTTGAAAAAAATTGCAGAAGGAATGGGAATGGATCCCATGCAGAAATTAAAATGGATTGAATTTCCACTGGCATTGCCTACCATTATTACCGGTATTCGCACTGCTGCAGTGATTTGTATAGGCACAGCTACCCTGGCCGCTTTTATTGGGGCCGGAGGATTGGGTGAATTTATTGTGACGGGACTGGCTCTAAACAACACTACGTTGATTTTACAGGGTGCTATACCTGCAGCCATGTTGGCATTAATGGTTGAGTTTCTTTTTACCTGGCTGGAACGAATGGTTGTTCCTTCATTTATCCGAAACCAGGAAATGGCTAGAAGAAAAGAAAATAGGTAACTAACCCAAAGGCAACCGCTCCGATTGAAATAGCAGCAATACCTATCGAACTAAGCCCCTCCATCTCTTCCGGAGAGGATTCTTCGTCTTCATCGTCATACGGTAGGTGCGTGTCGTTCATACTCAACTGAATCTTTGCTCAATTGCTTCTGAAAAGGTACAAAAATATTAATCCAGGAAGTTCGTGAAAGCCGAAAACTTATCGGAACAGTTATTAAAGTAGCAGCCAGCGAAGTCACAATATAAACCCAGGCCTCCGGTTGGGTGGTGAGGCGCAAGATCACATAAGTAGTCACCATGATCATTACCTGGAATGCATAGCTTACATACATTGCTCCAAAGAAAAAGGAAGGTTCGTGTGCAAACCGTAGTCCGCAATGTGGACAATGTTCATGCATTTTGGAAAATTGAGTGACATTATAAAAAGGTGTCACAAACATATCGCCTTCCTGGCACCGTGGACATTTTTCATGCAGTATGCTGTACAACTTTGTTCCCTTATTCATAACCCGATCTTTTATGTTATTAGATCCTGTGCAAGTATACGCAACAAGTCAGGGGCCAGGGGTGGACAAATTACGGGTGTTGGTGCACCTTTAATTCGTTTTCTCGGAATTGCTCAGGAGGTATGCCCATGTATTTCTTAAAGAACCGGTTGAAATACGATTTGTCATTGAATCCTAAATGATCCGCAATCAATTTGATAGTTGTATTGGTGTAGGCGAGCAGTCGTTTGGCTTCCAGAAATTGGCGTTCGTGAATCAAATCACTCACCGTTTTATTGAGTGCTTTTTTGCAAACATCATTCAGGTGTTTGGGTGTGATATTCATCTTGTCCGCGTAATCGCTTGCGGATTTTAACGTTAGAAAATGCTTTTCAATCAATGATTGCAATTGCCTGATCTGCATCGTTACCGTTGGAGTAGAAGAAGATTCAACGGCATAATGGTATCTCGACATCCGGATCAGCAATATATCCAGGCTGCTGCGAAGCAGTTCATCCCTGCCCATTTCGGCCAGACCATTTTCTTTCACCATTTCATTTAATAACAACACTAATGGTTTTTCTTTTTGTGAATCCAATTGAATTCCTCCTGTAGAAATGAAGGGTAAATCACTAAGTTTTTTATCCTGCCGATTCATCAGGTAAAATGAAGGAGTGAAAAACAGTACAAATCCTTTGGTATCAGCTGATAGTTCCCACGAATGTACCTGTCCGGGAGTAAGAAGAAAAGCAGTGAAAGATTTTATTTCGTACGTTTCAAAATCGATGAAATGTTTGCCTTTGCCTTCAGTCACAACTAAAATTAAGTAACAATCATGCCGGTGTGGCTGATGTATTTCCTCACGCTCACGATTGTGTCGTTCGAGTATTTTTATGTCAAAGAAAGAGCTCCTGCTGTTCGCATTGCGAAACGTCTCGATGTTGTAAACCGACAAAGTTTGAGAATTCTTTTTCACGCTGAGCAAGTTAAGCAGTGGATGAGATTTGATTGTCACCTTTGGTAAAAATCTCACCTCTGAGTGATATGATAAAATGCTATTTTGCCTTTTTAATACATCCTCTAATTTATCCTATATGAAACGCTTTCTATTCCTGGCTTTTCTTTTTCCGGTAATCGCGTTCGCACAACGCGGCATTACTCCTTCCGACATTTATCGGCTAAAATCGGTAAGCGA
>Ga0307515_10025036_pt1 | contig 10353 bp, 4 predicted proteins | sample 17_EM_MG_FD_194513 | JGI IMG/M metagenome (GOLD analysis project Ga0307515, IMG submission 194513) | Populus trichocarpa ectomycorrhiza microbial communities from riparian zone in the Pacific Northwest, United States - 17_EM | ecosystem: Host-associated > Plants > Roots > Unclassified | place...
AATCGGAGTGCAAAAGATACAAATACCCCTAAAGACAAAAGCATAAAGTCCAGGTATATTTTGGTAATCTCACAGTGCTAAAAAAAAAAACCTAGAAAAGCCCTTATTCTTTTAAGGGTATTTCAGACTTTACACTGTGCAACCAAGAGGGGGAAACATACATACCCCTCATCAATTCTACAATACCAAATATATCCGGTAGAAAAGTAAAAAAATATCCTCAAAGCCAGTTTTTTTCTTTCTTTCTTTAAAGGACAATTCAGTAAATTCATTCTCCACGGTGAATTGTGAGAGAGACTATAGTAAACACTCTCTTCTAAATTTTATTTTTTTGTAATTTTAATTGGTTACAGCACTCTATTTATTTGTAAAGAAACAGTGATCTAAGCTAGGGCTTCTTTATGGGGGAAAAAAAAAAAAACCTAAGATGACCTTTTATGAGGTTTTTTATTTTTCTTTATTCCTGAATTTTTTTATTTGTGCTAAATAAGGAATGCTTTAATTTGCACAGCAAGACCATGTTCTCTCTCTCTTTTAAGATAGATATTTTATTAAATTGAAATTGAATAAGATGGGGCAATGTAGAGCTGTGACCAACTTAGATAATATAGAACTATCAGTACAGAGAATTCCAAGCCAACACACTACTGTAAGGACATCCATCCAAAACATACAGTGAAAATTAAAAACTAAAAATCTAAAATTCTAATCTATAAAATAATGTTGTTCTACAAGTGGATGGACAGCTGATGTTTTTTTTTTTTTCCTTACAGCAACCCACCAATGGCTCTGTGTAACCTTGATCTTTCGCTTGATAAGCATTTTTTACCAGAAGATCTGAGAACTGGAATATTTTTTACCAAAAATATTATCTAAACTAGACAAATACTGTAAAAAAAAACATCATATGCAGTGGAAATATACTAGATCTGGTATTATTGAAGAAGAAAAGACATTATCACCGGCACAACACTGGCAAGTGGCAACAACACACAACAAACTCTGAAAGAGACTCATGTTAGAGAGATAATTTAATTGCGAGAGTATTTATTGGTTACGTTTGTGTAATAAATTCAATTCAGTTCTACAACTTAAGCAAAATCAATTTAACTCCCTCATCAAAATTGATAAAATATGTATGTGATTTAGGGTAGTGGTTATTTTAAAAAATTTATTTTTATTTAGAAATATATCGAAATATTTTTTTAATTTATTTATAACATTTGAATATCAAAATAATTTAAAATATAAAAAAATTTATTTAAAATAAATTTTATTTTTCTTACTCCTCGCAACTTGCCTAAAACAAAAAAGCCCATCATGTTATTTGTCTGCATCTTAAAAGATGGTTTGGTGATAAGACTTGACAACTCATCTATGTGTAAGTCTTAAATTATGTTTTTGAGAAAAAAATTTGTTTGGAAAATTCCAACATCGCATATGCATCATTTTTTTTAAAAAAATTAGCATAGTAAAAAAAAAAATTAATGAATTGATAAAGGTAATTTTTATTTTTTTTGATAAAATATTACTAACTATCTCACATTTAAAAAAACATAATTTTTATTTAAAATTATTATTCTTAAGTACAATAATATAGTTATCGCGTTTCAAAATAATAACATTTAATAAATATTGTATTTTAAAAGCGTGGCGTGGTCAAATTCTAATCTTCTATCTAAATCGATTGATTGATTAGATTTAATTGTATTATTCAGTTGATCGTTTCACATAAAAATTATAATTTTATGAATATTTTTTCTAAATATATTTTATGAGTCAAAATATATATTTTTGCCTAACTTATTAATTCAAAAATAAACTTCAATCAAAATCTTAAAAGATTATTATTCATATGATATTGATGATTCTGAATAGTCAGGTAGATCATTCTATCTATTTTTTTTAATTTATTATGCTAATAACCCAGTTTATACCAAACATGCATCGCAAATTTTGTGTGCTGGAACCTGGAAGTGACATAAAAAATTCAAACTAATGACTCGGTAAGATGCAAGCCACCTCCCTGGACCACTGCTTTTTGTGGCAACATGAACTGCTTTCTGCTATAGAAATACTCAGTTATTTTGTTGTGAAGCTATTTTAAGCTTGACTAATGGCTATGGTCAAACAACAGTGTAAAAAACGTGACATAATTGTGGTCCGAAATCAAGACGAGAAAAGGAAAAGATATATACAAACATACCAAATGGAACCGGCAGAGGAGGCAGCGGTGACGGTCGAGTGGGTTCTGAAAAGGACTCCGCAACTTATTTTTCACGTGCTATGCCGATCTGGTCCAGCTTTCTTCTTCTTTCGCTTTTTTTTTCACCCTTGGTTCCAGGTAACAATTCAATGGGGGGCGGTTCCTCGTTCATATTCAAAAACTTCGACTGGTCAATAAATTACTATGAAATATCAAGAAGGACATATAGGACAAGGAACGCTAAACGAATCCAAATAATCGACGCACCTAATATTATTAAGCTTGGAATTAATTTTCAAATTAAGAGATCCGCTTACTAAATAAGTTGCAAGAAGATAGAGAGATCTTGCAAGAGACCGCTTACTAAATAAGTTGTTTTTATAAAAAAAAACTTTGTCAGAGTAATTTTTTTTAAAAAATAATTTTTATAAAAAGTAAATTCTTATATATATATATATATATATTATGTTTGGTAATATCATGAAAAACGAGTTGGAAAATACTTTTTAATAATTTATTATGCCATGAAAAATAAGTTGTAAAATAACTTGTTAGTGCTTTAATTTTTTTCAAGTTTATTAAAAATATTTTTTTGAAAAATTATTTTTATGAAAAGTAAATTCTTGAGAAGTGGATTATTTTTTGATATTAGGCAATATCATAGAAAATGAGTTGATATAAAGATCAAATTAAATCAAATTCTAGAAGATAAAATTGAAAGAAAAAAATTAAAATAAATACATAGCAATCAAAAGATTGAAGATCAAATTTGATATGATAAATAAATAATATAATATTTTTTAATTTTTTTGAACTTTCAAAGAGTGTAGTTCGTCTAAAATAAAAGAAAAATATTTTTTAAAAAAGTATTTTATATTGAGTAACTTTTTGTAATACTAAACAAACATGAGAAAAATTAAAAAATATTTTTTAAAAAACCATAGTCCATCTATGTTCTTGCTTCGGATAGCTTTCTTTACCCAGAGCAGTGAGCTTAGTGTCGAAGTCTGTAATTGACGGCTAAAGGGTCGTCAGTTTACGGCATATCTGCTTAAGCCCCTACCCAACACTCGGATTAAGAATTACTACACCAGGGCTGAACCACAGGGATGGACAGCCCTGAGTCAGGTGCACATCATGACGTAAATGAGGATGCCGATGATAAGCAATCGAATAGTAAATAAAAGAACGAAACTCCCCTCTTTGCTTATGGTTGGATTTTGGAGTCTTAAATTGAAACTTTTCATCATATGACTGTACTCGTTTTCATTTACATTTTCTTGCAGGTTAAGCTAGCTTGCGAACACGGTGGTGTGGCTTCTGGATGACTCGACCCTCATGTGCTTGTTAACTAAACACGCCATCTTCTGACAAACTACGAGTTTGATGGCATACTCCAACCACAAAACACAAAAGGGTCATCGCATATTAAAATCAAGCATAGTTCTATCTATGTATTACTTGTTATGGTTGCTTTGTTTTACTTAAAGCTTGAGTACCTAAATATTAATATAGCTTTTTCTATATGGTAAGTTGGAGGATAGGATGATCTATATGCATTAGCTAGAGGTTACATTGCTCAAGATAAAAAAAAAAAAAAACCATGTGTGCTTATTAAAGAAGTCATTATATGGTTTGATACTTTTATACTTGAACGTGATTATTTTAGGAGTGATTATGATTTTTTAGGAAGCTCTCAAATGGTTTATTTATGTGCTTATTATTGTATGTTATTGACATGTTGAATACCTCCAATAACATGTCTGAGATCAACAACTTAAAGGATCGATTTAGTGGTGATTTTGAGATGAAAGATTTGGGCGTAGCAAAAAAAAAATTGGGTATGGAGATGTGTAGCGATCAAAGCGCTAACTAATTATACTTATCCAATATAAAGTATCCTAAAATGATACTTGAGCATTTTGGTATATAAAAAAATACAAGCCAATATATACTTTACTTGCAATCTATTTTAAGTTATATGTAGCTCTGTCACCAAAAAATAAGGAGAAGAATGAGCACATGTCAGGTGTTCCATATACTAGTGTAGTTAGAAGCATTATATATGTTATGGTCTGTACTTGTCCAAATATTTCACATGTTATTAACGTGGTTGACAAGTTTATGAAAAATCCTAGTAAAGTTCATTAACAAATTGTGAAATTGATATCTTGTTGTCTTAGAGATACTATATATATTGGTTTGATATATGACACTGGTAGTGTTAAATGCTTTGTAGATTCAGATTACGCTGATAAATATATAAGAAAAGATCACTAATAGGTTATATTTATCACTTTCTTAGGGTGTGTCATGGTGTGTCATTAGTTGGAAAGTAATTTTTATAGTCCCATGTTGCATTGTCTATAATAAAGGCTAAGTATATGACATTGACAGAGGCATCAAGAGAAGCTTTATGATTAAGAGGTTTGGTTGGTAATATTGGTTTGTCACATTAAATGTATATCGATGTTTAAATTGATTGATTCTAAAGAAAAGTTCTATGCATTTTTTCAAGCTACCGTGGATCCTCGAAATACGGTATGCTCTATATAGATTTCTCATCAAGAAAAATAATCATATTCTATACAATCATCATTATATTTTCTATTGTGATTAAAAACTATTTGACAATTTTTTTAAAAAAAATTAACTTTATTTATTATTTATCGCTCACATATTGGTTACACTTTAAAATTATAAAGTTAGATTTACTGTAGAATTCATTTTATGTATTGATTTTAATCCATGATAATATGTGTGGTCATATTTTTAAAAAATACAAGTATCTTTTACATTTATCCAAAACAAATATGCCAGCATATATATGCCAGCATATATATGCCCGCAAAAACAAATAATAGAATTTATCTCCTTCCCCACCTCCTTAAATCACCCAAGTCCATGAGCACTTGATATGAACTCACAGATGTGAAAAGAAAAAAGGAAGCTGCGGGCCTTCAGTCATTGAATAAGTTGTTTAACTAACATTTTGATCTTTTGCGAACAGGCTATATCATCTTTCACTGTCTGCGAACAGCTAGGTCTTAATTGTTTGTCCTAGGAGATTAACCATCCCAGGAAAAAAAAAACCCAGGGTCTGGTTTCATTATTTCTTGCTGTTTCCCTTAGATTTTATAACACCCTTAGATTCTATTGACGTATCATATCAGAGAATAATATAAATTTTATTTTAAAATTTTATTCAATAATTTAAATTATTAGATTGAATTGGTTTTTTAATATGATATCAGAATTTTAATGACCAAGTGATCATGAGTTCGAATATTATCATCTCTATTTATTTAATAAAAATCAAGCACAAGATAATGTGTACCGGTACAACTTTCAAGCTCAATGTTTTTTTAAAAAAAATGTGTTAGAAATCATATTTTAAAATTTATAATTCTTTGATACATTATTCATGGTTCATTCTTTCAAGACAAGTTTATTGTCTTTATCCCTGCAAATACAATAAAGAAGCCCGCGAGTGGGTTGGGCAGCACCGAATATCAACGAGGCCATCAATTGAGTTAGGACACGATTCACCAATGAAGAGAAATAAGAAAACAGGCACTTAATACTTTTCTTCCTGATCATTATAATATTCTTTTCTGTTTTAAAAATATCTTTTAAAAATTAATTTTTATATTTTTTATTTTAAATTAATATTTTTTTGTTTTAAAATTATTTTAATATGCTAATATTAAAAATAATTTTTTAAAAAATTATAATTTTAATATATTTTTAAAATATAAATACTTTAAAAATAACCACAACGACCGACAACTCAAAAAATCGTGTATACGTTCGTGTGATGGTGCCCTGTTATCTATGATGATGATTTAATTCTCGTACAATCAATGCGTTCAAACTATAGCGAGTGCCAGGTCTCATTTGTTAGCTCTCAGCTTAACTTAGATATATATGGCAGCCTTTCATTACATGATTTTGAGATTACCATTATTTAAATAATAATTAACTCATTTTCTATGACTAATTTGTGTTGACAAAAGTGTTTTGCTCCCTAATTCCTTTGACAAAAATAAAGTTAAGTTACTCATCACTTGAACTTATGGTAGAGAGCACTTCATTATATGGTTTTTCACTTATCATATGCCATCCCTTGAGCAGAATTTCACCAATATTTTACCAGAAAATTCACTGGAGGTCACATATTAAACTTCTATTTTTCTTTGATAGGAAAAAAAAAACTAGTCGTGTTTATAGACGAGAATAATAACAAAGAGTCTCTTTGTTTTTGTATTTTAAAAATGTTTTTTTAAGAATATTGAAAATCTTTTATTTATTTTTGTTTTAATTTTTTTTATGTTTTCATATCATTTTGATATTTGAAATAAATTTTTAAAAATAAAAATATATATATATTTCAATGAATTTCTAAAAAAACCACTTCTACGACAATATAAAATGGGCTTTAACAGCGACCTAACAAAGCTAAACATAATGACAAGTCTACCAATAGTATGTACCAAATATTATGTACTGGCATGGCACCCGGAATAATAGTATTGGACAGGACTTAATCCATGTGGCATCATGCGATATGGTAACAATTTTCATGGGTGACATGGCTGATAGATTATCATTGAGGTTGTTGAAATCAATTTGTACAAGGAAGTGATGAAAGGGTAGGGCACCCGTTCTGTGTTGTTTTTCTTTTTCACCAGAAAACGACGCTTGTGCTCATACTCAGACAGTCAGACCCTTACACGCCATGTATTTGGAGGGCCCGTCTTAATGATGCCTTGATCGCCTCAGCAACATGTCGCCCAACGAAATGATGGACCGAAAGCCTTTAATTGGCCGTCAAGTTGTGACAAGAATTGCCCGAAATGTTGCTGCGTTTTGAAAGATCAACATGCTTGAAAGTTGAAAGAGTCCCTCATACACGGGATGAGACCATCTGGGCCTACGGACTGCCTAGGGAGTTTGAAGATAGTGTCATGGGTTCTACGTACACCTATAGCTTAAAAAATGTGATACCGAACTTCTAAGCAGCTTTAAATTAATTAGGTTGGTAAACATATTTTTCTAGGTAGAAAATCTCAGTGGTAAGCTAAAATAACTCGGTGGTATTTAATGCCCGGAAAGTTAGAGTGATTTATAGCTAGTATCTATAAAATATCTTATTTAATGGATATAGAGACATTCGGATGCTTAGATCAATAATTTTATAGAAAGAAAAAATATAATGATATTTTAAAAAAATAAACTCTGAAAATATATATACTAAAAATAATAAGAATGAAAATATTATAAATCTTAAACTTGTAACTTTATGATATATTTATACTTAATGAGTGATTTTTTTTTTATACAGAGAATGAGCTAAAAAATTATTTGAGGGAATATTTTAAAAGATGCTGTAGTGAAGGATCTTGGACCCATTAAATTTGAGTCTTTTAGGATTTTTTGATCCGTTAAATTTGTATTCATTACGAAGCTATTATTGCAAATAGCTGAAGTCTATGAATTGATGGCTTATTTTACAATCAATTGCCGCGTCGAACTATGCCTGGTTCTTTGAGAAAGAATCACAATATCTGTTGTCAATAGGTTATCATTTAAGCTGTTTAAAATAGTACTTTGAAGTTTTGATACGTGGAAAGGTGACATACTACTCACGATTTGTATTTGTATTTTAAAAATATTTTTTTTAATTTTTAATTTTAAATTAATATTTTTCAGTGTTTTTAAATCATTTTAATTTACTGATGTCAAAAATAATTTTTTTAAAAATAAAAAAATATTATTTTAATACATTGTGAAAAATACTTTAAAAAACAACCGCAACCATACTCTCAAACACGTTATTAATTAAAATATGCGTTACATTATAATGAAATCATAAGAAAAAAAAGATTAAAGGTCTCTAAGCAAGGAAACCGCAAAAAGATGTTAGTTTTTTTTTTCGGTCAAGAAAAGTAAGCGGAAACTAAGAATAAATTAAAATAAACCTCTGAAATAAAAGTAAACAAATCGATATAACAATATAGATAAATGGTCAAGAAAGACAAAGCAATAGAGTTATAACATAAGTGCAAAGCATGAAATTTGAAAGATGTTGTATTGAAAAATTACATGTTAGTGTAGGATTCATATTTATTGTAGGAGTGTTTGAAATTATAATAATAGTTATTTTTTAAAGTATTTTTTGTTTGAAAATAAATTAAAATAATATTTTTTTTATTTTTAAAAATTATTTTTAATATAAATACATTAAAAAACCATTTAAGAACACTAAATAACCGTGAAGTAAAAGCAGCCGAGTATTATTGGTGATTCATGCAACGTGTTGGCAGGTAATCAAAGTTCTTCTAGCTGTACGATTTTTTCACAAAATATATGTACAGATCTCGATAAGACAAACCCTCTGCTCCAGGGATGGGATGTCCGCTTCGTAAACGTCAATAATTTCTCCTCCATGGCCACAGCAATGGATTTCGTACTCTCTGGCATCCAACTGGCGAAAGGTACGTGCGTGGAAATGTTTGGTAATTAAAAAATGAAATGAAAAGAGAATAAAAGTAAAAGTTTTATTTCGGTTAAAATTAAAGTAAAAATGAAGAATAAAAATACATAATTTCATTTTTATGTGAAGGGGTGTGAATAAAAAATGAAAATGATTTTTTTATAAAGAAATAATATATCATTTTTATTTATTGTATATTAATTATTTTTATCATTATCATAACTACTGCTATCACCATTATTAATAATAATGATATTACTATAACCATCTAGTAGGTGGCTCGGTGGTAAAAGTTTGAGACTAAGAGGTTTACTCTCTTTGTGATATCCACATTAATCAAAAACAAAATAACAATATTATTATTTTTTAAAATACATAAATTATTATTATTGCATTGCCACTATTTTACTATTTCTATCGCTTTTCTTTCTCAATACTACCATCATTTATATTATAATGACTTTATTTCTTTTAAATTATTATTATTTTCCTATCATTTATTCTTACTCCTTATTTTCTTTCACCATCATTAAAATTATTATTATTACTTTTATTATAATTATTATTAATGAAATCATTTGACGAATTACTATTTATTTATAATTATTTCACACATAATATTCAAATTAAAATGTCACTTCAATTTCTTCATGTAATTTCCAACATTCCATTCATAATAATCAAAGAGCACCTTCGAGTCGTCCAAACTTCAAAAACGCACTTGTCTATTCTCTCCTATGATTTTATATGTTTTCCATTTTCCTTTCTTTCTTCGTTTTTCTAAAAAGTTGTGCTTGATGGCTTTGGCTTACGTCATCCTTCTCCACCGACGGAAAAAAAGAGAGTAAGGACACTGCTATTGCTAATTGAAAAAAAAATAAAATTAACACTTATACAAGTTTATATATTTAATTTTTATTAAAAATATAAAAATAATAAGATTTGAATATGTGATTCTTTTGTTATTAAAATTCTGATAACATGTTAAAAAAAAGCGAGAATTCTTTATATGATTTATATTATTTTCTAATACTAATTTCAAACTAATGCTTTTATTCATGTTTTCATGGTAAATTTGAAATGTTTTTTTATTTAATATTATATTAAAAAAAAATTTATTTTTTTTATTTATAAAAATATTATATTATATTTTTTATTTTTTAAAATTTATTTTAGATATTATCACATCAAATTAATTTAAAATAATATATAAAAAATTCATTTAAAATAAAAAAATTGTTTTTTTTTTAATATTTCTTACTGCAAAAACAAAAAATATCCTAATCTATTAAAAAATAGAAAAAAATGCAATAACATGTATTGTTTACAATATACTACAATGAAATTTGGACATGGTTTTTTGGTTTTTGTTTTTTTGTTTTTATCTTTCTATTGAGACAATTATAGTGCTATATGAAAATTTTGATTTTTTTTAAAAATAAAACCGAATAATTTTTTGTCAATTTTTTTATTGGTTTTTTAAACTGAAAAAAATTATATGATGCTCAGAGTCTATCTTGAAAAATAAACGGGAAATAGAAAAAAATAAAACCTATAACTTGCTAAAAATAATAAAATATCTTCACACATGATTTATTTCTTCTATTTATATTTATTTTTTAAAAAAAATAAATCTAAAAAATAAGATTCC
>Ga0307515_10025037_pt1 | contig 10353 bp, 1 predicted proteins | sample 17_EM_MG_FD_194513 | JGI IMG/M metagenome (GOLD analysis project Ga0307515, IMG submission 194513) | Populus trichocarpa ectomycorrhiza microbial communities from riparian zone in the Pacific Northwest, United States - 17_EM | ecosystem: Host-associated > Plants > Roots > Unclassified | place...
GATTTAAATAAAATTAGAATTTTAATTTATATTTACTTTAATATTCTTAATTTTCTAAACTACTTTAAACTCCTAGGCTAATTAGAACCGCGTATAAACTCCTATAAACTCCTAGGCTATTAGATGTCTATATATCTATATAAGAGTTCTCTTTTCCCTTTAGGGTTGCATACCTTATACGCCTTCTCTTTAAAACAGGTATAAAGGTTAGTATTTTACCTATATTTAGATCTCTTTCTGCTAACGGTAAGTAATATATTAGTGGGGTTATAGGCTCTATACTATTACACCTTTACTATTATCTTTTTTAACTAGGAGTAGCTAATTTCTAAGTATTTAATATATTAATAACTGGCTGCTGAATATCTAACTAGCTGCTATTAGGGCTATGCCTAATAATATCTGCTCCTAAGATGCGAGCTTCTTTAAGATATCTTATAGCACGCTAAATATCTTCTAATACACCGTTAGGTATAGGTAAGATTGGTAATAGTAATAGTAATACTGGCGTAGTAATAATACTATTAACCCATTCTCCTAGTTATAAGGTTAACGGCGGTATACTATCTCTTACTCTACCTGATGACGTACTCTTATTTACTCCAGCTATCTTAATTGCGCGCATTTATACAGCCCTTAATGCCTCTTTTTTTACGACCTAGGTGGTAAGAGTATTATCTCTTTTCTGAATAGTTGTAGTATAATTAGATACACTTATATTAGATGCCCGATTCTGCTAGTTTTATAGCTCCTATAGCTGCTACTACTTTCTTATATCTTTTATATTCTTTATTTCCGTTTATAAGTTATTAACCTTCTTAATAAAGTACTAAAGTCGCTCTACTAATAGTTGCCTATCTTTCTCTTTATAAGGCTATGTCTAAAGTAAAGGAGCCTTAGTATAGAGATAATTAAAGGTTAGCGTGTCCTAAAAGCCTGGCCCTAGTTTATATATATACGCAAGCTGCTAGCGGCATATAGTATTTATATATAAAGATGGCGGTATAGGGAAACGTCTATCTATGCTACTGTATAATGCTTCTGCCTATATAGTTGCCTATTTATTAATAAGAGTTAGGGCAAAGCGAGGTTAAGTATTACTTCTTAGCTAAGTAATTAGTTATAAGATATCCGGAGCCTAAGTAAGAGTTAGAAGTAATGCTAGGTTGTAATAACTATAATATTAATCCGGCGGTACGTAGGTAACCTTAACTTATAGTAGTAGCTTGTTCTCGCTAAGGTAAGTTAAAATAGCCTTCTAATAGTATATACCGTTAATTATTTTTATTTATATAGCTAGTAGCTTAGCGCGTTAAGACATCTTTATCTTAGTTTAGAATTTAGTTATTATATCTTTATTAATAGGAGTAGAAGCCTAGCTAAAAGCTAATATCTAAAAAGCTGCACTTTCCGTATCGCTTGCGTTGCTAGGCATATAGCTATTAGCTAGTTAGCTATATACTATTGCTTAATTAGCTAGTAGTTAATTCTAATATAACCTGCGAGTGGTCTTCTAAGGTATATCTAGTTGTAATTATAGCTGTTTAACCTTTAGTTTATTAACGCCTTTTGTGTTAAAGGCCTAATATAGTAAAAATATATAACCTTTGCTAGTTCGAAGGTAGCCCCGTCTACCGCGACTAAGACGCTACTATAGATCTGCAAGACTCTCTATAATTAGAAATTTCCAAATTACTACCTATTTAATATCTGTAATATTAACACCTATACTAAAAGAGGTTGTCGCCACCATAATTCTTATATCTAAGGAGGATTTTTTAAATTCTTTATATTGAGCAGTATGATTATATTCTTAAATATATGTAGTATATACCTAGACCACATTGGTTATGTAATAGGCTTTACTATTAGCATTAGTAGTATACTGTTTATTAGGTGTAAAGGTTGAAGTCTTTATAAGGAGTACTTTTTAAAGGTATATTGCTGCCTTTTAAACGGACCCACGACCGTCTATAAAGATAATTGTCTTTAGTATTTGCTCTAGAATGGCGGTATTTAAAGTTATATACATATCTAATAAGAAGTATAGTGCCTCTTATAGATCTACCTTAACTTTATAAAGTAGCAGTACGCAGATTAAGATATTAGGGCGATCTATAAAAGTCCTAATAACCTTAGTCTAGTATATACGATTACCTAGGGAGCGAAAACCGGCATTACTAAGAACTAGTTGCTCTGCCTCTTTATTAAGCGTAGTAGAACAACTAAACCAAACTATATCCTAACAAAGTATTGTCCGTAGCTCGCCTAACATTATAAACGCTAGTTAGAACGTTTCCTATTACTTTACTAGATAACACTTATTAATTATAATAAGACTAACCCTAGCCTACAGTTCTGTACTCTTTAGTATATCCTAGAAAGACTTTAACGAGGCCTGCTTAGGACTAAGGAGTACGTGTATATATATACTATCCTTTATTTTTGTAATTAGCGCCTTATTTATACTTTTACTCTTAGCAGTAATAAGATATAGATTAGAACTATTAAGCTTCCGGATATTATCTAACTATTCATCACTAAGCTTGCTTAGTAGGATTAACTAGATAGTAATCTTGCCTATTAAGATTAAAAAAGCATAAAAAATAAGACTCTTTTTAAAACCTATATGTGTAATAAGAAGTATATTACCAAAACTAAATATTAGACGTCTTAAGGTGCGCACCTATTTAAAATAAGGAGTTTAAGGGCGGCCTCCTAGGTTTATATACTAGAGTATTTATTGAAGATATGCTTCTAAAACGGCCATCTATAATAGAATATTTTCCTTACGCCGAGCTTCCTTAATAATAGATGGCAATTCTTCTAGGTCTATTAAACTAATTACTACAATACGACTTGGTTGTAGTATTAGGCGTAAATAAACCTCTAGCTAGCCTACCCTAGTCTTCCGCTAACCTTTATACTATTTCTTCCTATAATCGCGATTTAGTTTAGGCATCTAATTGGCTTAGGAGTTTATAGGAGTTTGCAGGAGTTTGCGGGAGTTTATAGGAGTTAAAAAGAATATAAATTAGCTGTGCTCTAATTGGTAATAGGTAGTATATATAGAGAAGCAACGCTAGACGCGCCCTAGGGTCCTATATACGAGCGATCTAATTAGCCTAGGAGTTTATAGAAGTTTGTAGGAGTTTATAGGAGGTTATAGGACTTAACTAGTAACAAAAGTAGATATAATATGGCTTTGGTGTAGGTGGTAGTAGGTAAAACAGTCTATAGGTAGTATAAAGATTCCGTTTAAAAATACGCTTAAGGTTTTACGCGCTATATCTCGTACCTCTAACCGCATTATAATTAGCTTTTACGTATATAGAATTAGAGCTTATTACCTAAAGATCTAAATATATTAAATAAAGTATTAATAACCGTTAATGGGGTTTCTATAGAGCCAGTTAAAGTTAAAATACGCGATCTAAAATTCTAAGTTACTACCAAAGTAAGGCCTATAAGCTCTTAAACGCTCCGTAGAAGATTTTGTTAGGTGATAGGGGTGCGTAGGGGGCTGACACTAGTGCACTATTCTAATTGGTCCAGAAGTTGGCAGGAGTTAGCAGGAGTTAGGGCGCTATTATAATTGGCTTAGAAGTTTGCAGGAGTTTTAGAGGGTTTATACGTTATCCCGTGTTACGGAATAAATCTTCTACGGAGCGTCTAATTTATAAGATAATTTAGGCCTACTAAACCTATATATACTAAACCACTAATACCTACTACCTTAGGTGCCACTAGAGCTAATATTAACCTCTTTATACTAACCTTTTTGTAAAAACTCCTAGATAAAGAGCGCGAGTTACTTTAGAAATTAGAATACTACTATAAATGCCGTTAAAAAGGCTGTTATTATAATAACCTAAACTGCCTAATAGCTAGGTTTAGTACCTACTGCCTAATATCTAACCTAATGCCCTAAACACTAAATATATTACTATACGCCACTACTGTATAAGATAAAAATATAGTAATAGTAGTAGAATCGGATACGGAAATGGAAAACGCTAAGTTTTAGCCCTAAGTTGTAGGTTAGGACGCCCTAATAATAAAGGGATCTATATATTGGCCTGCTTAATAAATAACTTAGTAAAGATAAATAAATAAAAATAGATAGTTTTACCTATAATAGGAACTACTACTATAAAATAATATAAAAGCTGTTTTATAATTAACTATAGAGTTACTAACTAATTTATAGATACTTAATTTATACGTACTTATAACCTACCTACCTTACCCCTTACTAAAGCCCGCGCCCTATAACTTGCTAATAGTAATTATACCGTATAAAATATTACCTATATAGCACAACTCCACCTAGATATAAATAGGCACTAGGAAGAGCTCTAGGCCTATATTATACCACTTACTAACTACCCTATTATCCTTGGAATAAGCTAGCTTAAATAATATAACCCCACTATTAACTAGGAAAAGAGAGAAGCAACCTTTAACTCTAAATACTATAAAGAGACTTGCCTAGGATATAGCCTAGCCGCCTCTATTTACTCACTAGGATATTAACCTAAGAAACCCCTTATTATCCTACCTATAACCAACTACCACTATATAAGTGCCGCGGCCTTCTACCGTATAGCACGTAAGAAAGGCTGAACTATTACTGCAGCTTCCTAATTATAACTATATAAGCTTAATAAAAAATAGAACTACGTCCTCTATAATAATAGGATAGATATAGTTAACCTTTTAAAAGACAACACCCCTGCGGAACTCTATAGACTCTTACCTTTAGACTTTAAAAAGTTTATAAAACTTAAAAAAGGACTTACTAACAAAGAACTCCGCAAGCTCCTCCCTAAGAGGTACTATAACTTTATTAATATATACTTATAAAAGGGCGTAGATATACTCCCCCCACATTAACCTAATAACTATGCTATTAACATTAAATAAGAAAAAACGCCACCTTATAAGAGACTTTACCTAATATTAAAAGATAAACTTTTAGTTATAAGAAAGTATATTAACAAGCACCTTAATAAAGGGTTTATTTGTCCTAGCATATTACTAATAGCCGCCCCTATCCTTCTTGCTAAGAAGCTAGGAGGAGGTATTTAATTCTATATTAACTATAGAGGACTTAACACTATTATAATTAAAAATTAATACCTAATACTGCTTATACGGGAGACCCTTAAGCGGCTTAGCTAAGCCAAAATCTATACTAAGCTCGATATTATTGCCGCCTTTAACTATCTCTAAATATAAGAAGGTAATAAATAGAAAACTGTATTTATATCGCGCTTTAGCCAATTTAAATATACTATTATGCCCTTTAGCGTATATAACGGCCTAGGCACCTTCTAAAGCTATATTAATAACGCCTTACGGGACTACCTTAACGACTTCTACTCCGCGTACCTGGACAATATACTTATTTATAGTAATAACCCTTCTAAATATACTAAACATATTTAAAAGGTCCTATAGCGCCTTAGGGACGTAGGACTTTATATTAACTTAAAGAAATATAAATTCTTAGTTATAGAAGTAAAATACCTTAGACTAATTATTACCACTAAGGGTATCCGTATAGACCCTAAGAAGGTATATACAATTACTAAATAGTAAGCCCCTAACTGCATTAAGGACGTATAAGCCTTTCTTAATTTTACTAACTTTTATCGGAAATTTATATATAACTTCTTAGGTGTAGTAGCACTACTTATAGCAATAATGCAAACGAAGGGCCTTTTTGTAGAAGGAAGAAAAACGTACCTACGCTTTACCTAGATGCCTAAATATAAGAAGGCGTTCTAAGACCTTAAAAATGCCTTTACTAAAGCACTTATCCTAGCCCACTTTATACCAGGACAACAACTTTATCTTAAAACTAACTCCTTAGACCACGTTAACGTAGGCATCTTCTCCTAAATAGGCGATAACGGCTTCCTTTACCTAGTTATATTCTACTCGTCTAAGCTTATACTATAAGAGTATAATTATAAGATCTATAATAAAGAACTCCTTATAACCGTATAAGCGTTTAAAGAATTTTAATTAAAACTTTCCTTAGCAGAGCCTAACTAGCCAACTAAAGTCCTTACGGATCATCGCAACCTTAAGTACTTTATAACTATAAAGTAGCTAAACTAACGCTAAGTATGTTAGAACGAGTTCCTCTCTAGTTTTAACTTTAAAATTATATATAGATTAAGAGTATAAGGTACTAAGCCTAATACGCCGCTTATAAGACCTTCCTTAGTTTAAAGATAACCCCTATAATTAGTTCTAATAATAAATAATCTTAAAAGTATAAAATTTAGCCCTAGGCATATTACCTATAATAAAGCTAACTATACCTTAGCTTTATACTATAGAACTAAAGTTACCTCTTAAAATTAATAAGCTTATTACTATAGTATATAACACCTCTATTAACTTATTATTACATTAACTTATTACCGCAAAGACCGCTAGCGCCTATACGCTACCCACTAACCTCTAAAGCTTAGGCTAGATTAATATAGTAGCCTTAGAAGTAAAAGAGAATAGGCTCTATTATAGAGGTCGCCTATTTATTCCCAATTTAGAAAATCTATAATAGCAACTAATCTAAATAACCCACGACCTCTAATTAAGCGGCTACCTAGGTAAAGGAGGAACCTATAAGCTTTTTAGCTAATATTACTTCTAGCCAAAAATAACAGACTTAGTTAAACGCTTTATAGGCGCCTACTACGGTTATAAGTGCGCTAAGGCCTTTAATACAAAGTACTAAGGACTACTATACCCTCTACTAGTACCTATATAACGATAGGCAGATATTACTATAGATTTCGTTATTAACCTACCACCCTATAAACGACACGGCCGTACTTATAAGAATATCCTTATAATAATATACTAACTTATAAAAGAGCGCCACTACGTCCTAACTAAAGGTGTAGCTATTAGCGACGTTACTAACGCCTTCCTTCGCGAAGTTTACCGACTATATAGGCTACCTAACTTAATTACGTCTAACTAAGGTATATAATTTAACTCTAATATATAGAGATAAATCTACTAACGCCTTAGCATCTTCGTTAAGATATCTATATCCTTTTACTATAAAACTACTAGGTAACTAGAAAACGCTAATGCTAGCATAAAAGCATACCTATAATAGGTAGTCGCCTATAGTCAAGATAACTGGGTAAATTACCTCCTACTAGGTAAATTCGCAGCGAATAACTACGTCTTAACTACTATAGGACTTACCCCGTTCTTCGCGAATAAGGGTTATTACCCCTAATCTGGTATAGAGCCACCAGAACCTATTAATAAGAAACTGCTATATAGAAAACGCCTTAAGATACTACTTACCGACTAGCATGCAGACTATATAAAAAATCTACTTAACTACTGCAAGGGAGAAATGGCTTAGGCTTAAGTAAAGTAGGCTTACTTCGCCAACTACTATAGAACGCCACTACCAGAGATATATATTGGCGACTAGGTATAGCTAAATACATATAATATCTCTACGTAAAGGCCTATAAAGTCACTTAATTATAAGAACCTCGGCCCCTATCTAATTAAATGAGTTATTAATAGGGGAGCCGCATATAAGCTAGAACTCCCACCTACCCTAGCCACCTGCGGGATATAGACTATATTTTACCTATAGCTACTATACCTCTATTAGCCTAACCCTTTACTAGGGTAGATATAGCCTAAACCCCTATTAGTACTAATCCGAGATAAGAACAAAGATAAGAACTATAAGGAGTGGACCGTTAAATAAATTATTAACTCTAAATACTTTAGTAAAGGTAGAGGACAACGGCTCTACTATAGAGCTATATATACAGGATTTAATATAGATTAGCCAGAATAGCAACTATAGAAAGACTTTAAAAATGCAAAGGATCTAATTAGCGACTTTTACTACATAAACCTATAGAAACTAGGCCTAAGCAGAGATTTTATACCTAATCCTCTATAGGAGCCCTTATAGAGTTAAACTGTTATATATTACTACATAAGGGTAAATTACCGTTAAATTACGGTAAAGTTTAATTATATAACCGGAATATCGTTAAGATGTTTAGGAACTTTAACTAGCGGTTAAAGTTATCTAATTAGTTAGATTCTTAGATGCTAAGCCTTATTATATAACATTATTTTAAACCTTTAGTAATACCCCCCTCTCTTCTTTTCTATACCTTAAGTGTCCCTTTTATATATATATAGTAACCACAGCGTCGCCGGAGCTCCGCCTTTATAGAAGGGGGGGTAGTATTATGGAACCCCACCGCAGGGGCCTCTATAGGAGAGCCCCGTGCTCTTATATATACCTCGTGTATAGCTTATATTAGCTACGCGTAGGTATATTACCTCCTTACGCCCTTGACCCTTACAATCGATCGCGTAATATCTTGTAGACTCCTTAAATACATACACTCTATAGCCACTACCCACGTTCCGTAACATTTAGGTAAAAATAGTATTAGAATTTAGGATAGATAAAGTTAATTCTATAATCCTTATAAAGGTTTTAAATAAGGAAGTTATCTAATAAGCTCTTATTAACTTAGTTATTATATAAAACCTTCCATTCCGGATTATAGAGTGGGAAGAGTTTTATGTTTTTTATTAGGCTCTTAACCTAAAGTTATCCAATTTAATAATAACAGTACACTTAGAAATTTCTTAGATAATTACCCATTCCTTCTAGTTATAAAAAGATATTATATAAAGATAAGTTTAATTAGCGTTAATAAGTATTTATCTTTCTGTTAATATCTAGACATCCCTAAATAACTACCTTCTTCTTACAGTCGCGCCCACTTTATTAATAGCCGGGAAAACTAGATAAAAGCTCTTTTTACCCTTTATACGGTACCTAGTTATAGTAAAGCTAAGTAATAAAATACCCTTTTTTTAGTCTTAGAGGAGTATAGGATTATATAAAAGCTTAGAGCTATTATTATAGATAATTCTATAACAAATAATACTCTCTATTATATAATTTATAAGTATCTCGCCGATAATAAGGATATTACCTAGGATCCTATCTAACAATGTATCCGCTGCTAAGGGTATACTATTAATTTCGCCGTCTAGGCCTTCCTCTTTAAAGATACTCTTAAACTTAAGGCTATTAAGTTATATAAAAGGAATAATATAAGTGGAAAGGAGCCAAGTTATAAGGAAGAGATTAAGTAGAAATAGGCCTTCTAAGTAATAGGCCTACTTAGTAAGCTTTATAATATTATAATATACTCCTATACCTTAGTAAGCCGTATAAAGAAGTTTAAGACTTTAGTTAGAAGACGAGTTCTACTTAATAATCGTATAAGATGGAATAGCTAGTATTAAATGCTTAGCGTCTTACTTAAGTATAAGTTAGGAATTAATAACTATATTAAGAACAACTTTAATACGCTTAAGGAGGATTATATTTTACCGTAAAACTAGAAGCTTCTTTATATAATTTATACTTTTCTAAAGCCATTTTACTGTATAATATTAGAGATATAAGGGGATCATATAATACTTAATTAAGTACTCTTTATAATGGATATGCTTATTAAATATATAGAGAACTCTCTTATATAACTCTTCTTCTAGCTACTTTATTTAAGCTAAAGCTAATATTATATAATAGGCACTCTTTAAATTAAATAAAGCTCTCTTACTTTAAGTAAAGAATATATAGGCAAAGTTTAATAAGTACTACCAGAGAACAGATAATTTGCCTCTTTACGCCGCTATACTTATTCTTTACCTAAATTGTTATATAAAGTATATTAAGATATATTAAAAGAAGGAGTAGTAGAAAATAGTACTTTTAAAGGTCTAATAGCTCTAGGAAACGTACCAAGAATTAAAGAAGCCTATTACCTCTCTTTAGACAGTATTATATAATAAGCTATTATAAGATAAGTATAAGGAACTTAATAAGTATAATTAAATTGTAAACGAGTTAAATAAAAAGGTTACTTAACTAGCAAGTCAGGATAAGTATAAGGACTACTGCTCTAAAGTACTATACGAAATTAAAGTTTCTCTACTTTAGTGGTGGTTTTAAGAACAACAAATAAAGCGCTAGCTACGGCTTTTACTCTTTATAAGAGAGGTACTTTTAATTCTAGCTATAAGTGACGAACTAGAGAGAGTATTTTTAAGAGGACGTTATATGATATTATAGGAACGGATAAAGCTTAAAATATTAAATATTAAAAGAATAGAGTGTATAAAGAGTTAGTATAGAAGTAAAATTTTAAAAGAGAATAGCTAAAGAAGGAATAAAAGAAGTATAGTAGTTATATAAGGAAAGAAAAGGTACGTAAGGGTATAAAATAAGATAATTTTAGACAAAAGATAACCACT
>Ga0307515_10025038_pt1 | contig 10353 bp, 7 predicted proteins | sample 17_EM_MG_FD_194513 | JGI IMG/M metagenome (GOLD analysis project Ga0307515, IMG submission 194513) | Populus trichocarpa ectomycorrhiza microbial communities from riparian zone in the Pacific Northwest, United States - 17_EM | ecosystem: Host-associated > Plants > Roots > Unclassified | place...
ATGCTGCTTGCCATGGGTTCATGGCTACCGTCAAGGTGAAATTGAAGTGCGTCGCAAGCCTCGGTCTCTACTGTGCCATATTTGAAATTAAGCATGAAAAATCAACCAATTCAACATCTGTGGGGCCCCGCTTTGGCGTTTCCCTGGGCCTTGAAAATTGCGTAATAAAATTGAACAATTTTAAAGTGAAGATTCTAGCTCCGATATGATCTCTTAGTTACCCACCTTGGCCCCGAATGCAAGGAAGAGGGAGGTGTCTGTGCGGACCTCGACGATTCTTCTGCTCAAGGTTTTATTAAGCCATCAACTTATAAGACGACGGGAGTGGTTCTGCTTCTGGATGGTGTTGCTGGTACTCCGTACTAGAGCGAATAAATGGTAATTGAATTTGCCTAATGACAGGTCAAGAAAAGATTTCCTGACCATTTTATGGGCCAACCCACTCGGATTTTCGACTTTATTTGGACTCGCCTAATATCCGGCCCCTGTATGAACGGAAGTAGAATCGGATCATGCGGCCCCGGCTGCCTTTTCCGGCTCGGTCCCGGCTCCCGGGCGGACATCTCTCTTACCAACTCAATACAACGAAGAACGGGGTTCCGGGGGGAGGGGGTCGACTCGAAAGTACTCGGTAAACAATGTCACCATTCCTGGCCCTGATCTCGCCACAGCTAACTATCCAGAGACGTTATATACAGTAAAAGTGCACCAGAACACGACGTCATAAAATGAATAAGATCCAAATTTTTTTATTTTAAAAATACGTCTTTGTAGCTCATTTCCCACGAGAACATAGGGGGGTCGTGGAGAAAAGGCCAGATTTGGACAACGCATTGCGGAGGACCTGCGTTGCTCGGATAAAACCGAGCAACCCTGCACGGGGTCAGGGGAAAGATGGGGAAGCGTGAGGGGTAAATAGACCCGTGACGAACATGGGAACAAGGCGTTTGCATGTGTTGCACTTCGGCGCTTGATGATATTCCCAACATCTATACCTCTTGCTTTCGATTGTGAGTCTGTGAGTAATACTATCCCCACCCCTCTCACCCCTCCCCAAATGCTGCTAGCGCCATTTTTCGATGAGACTCGACTTCTGAGTGGTTCGAAAACCTGGTCTGAGATCTTGGGCACCTGGTTAGCTACCGCGCAGGGCATGAACTGGTTCAGATGACAGGCTGAGGGTGCACGTAGAAGGATCGTGAAGACTTTCTGCTTTAGAAGTGGCTCTCAGCTCGCTTGAAAGGCACTTTCTCACTGGTTAATTACCCTGGTTCCTACTGCAGCAATACCCAAAGAGCTATGCGCTTGCAGTTATCTACGGAGCCACAGTGCTGAGGAGGTCATATCTGGTTACAACCTGCCTCGGCTCCATGTGTACCATGTGGGTTCTGTCCAAGTTTTTTGACTATAAAGGAAGACTGAAAACCTCAGCTGTCTCCCTTCTCAACTGTTTTTTTAACCAGTCTTCACTCTTGATAACTTACAAAATATATTTTCCACAACAGTCTCCTGCTTGAGCCAGTTCAAAATGATCCAAATCAAGAGCATCATCACCGCCGTGCTCGGTCTAACTGTTGCAACATGCACCCCTATCGTACAGCGATCTGCCGCAACAGTTTTAACTGATCTCGCAACCATTGGTACGGATCTTTCCACCCTGACCACTGCCGTCCAAAGCTACACAGGAGGATTGACCGCTGCCTTGGTCATTGCAACCGACGAGACCACTCTGGACACGGCCATTAATCAGGCAACCACCGACGCAACCGCCGCAAGCAGCTTTACAATATCTGAAAGCACTAGTGTCGTCGCCGCCGTTGCGTCGCTAGCTCCTAAGATTACGACCGGGCTCAGTGCTTTGGCTTCCAAGGTATTTTGCATGAATGCAAACTTGCAATTCGTTAGATGCTCACTACCAAATTTTAGGAGAGCCTCTTTGCAGCCTCTGGCCTTGACAGCCTTGTCCTGAGTCTCTTGCAGACCCTGCAAACCGATACCGACGCGCTAGGTGCTGCTCTTCAGGCAAAGGCTCAGTCAACTGATGTTGAGACCCTCAAGAGTTATCAGGCACAGATCGATGCTGGATTTGCGTCCGTTATCGCCGTGTATTAGCACATGCAACTCGATAGTACTGTAGGACCATCTAGCTATGGCCCTGGAGGAAAGGGCGCACTGTCTGACGAAATGGAAGTGGAGGCAAAGAGGTATGAGACTTTGTTTGCAACTCGGATGTAGTGTAAATGTTTTTTCTCCCTAATTGAACGTCACTTCTTGTGGAATAACCAGATGTCATCTGTTCACTCAATTTCCCTTTATCTAAAACCCTTGTTGAAATAGCGAATGCCTTTACGGCGCGAGCCTATAACTCTCACCGTCTGGTCCTCTCCACGGGCTTTTCTTTGCTGCCCGTTTTAAGTAAACACCTCAGACGTCGTCGAAAGCAGCGGGTCTGGCAAGCGAGTCTACGCCAGAAGCAGGAGCGCTAAACTTAAAGAGACAGCGCACCTGATCATAGTTTACGTTAAAATTACCATTATTCACGATCCACAAAGGCAACTCCGAAAAAGGGGGTCTGAAGATCTACACCCTACATTTTCCAACACAATTCTGTAACATTAAGCTCCGCCCAGTCAGCATTCCTCCTCCTCTAAACTGCCCAGCTGCTGAACTTGAAAGATGCGCAAAAAGTCGAGGAGCGTTGGCTGGATATTGAGCCACACTGAAGGGATCACCCAATAACCACCCACACCACTCAGCCCAAAGGTCTATTTAACCAAACAACGCAACAAAATGAAGAAAAGGAGTCGATAAAAATGATCTACGACTTAATTATAGTCATCCTGCAGGTTTTTAGAATTTTCTAAGCGCTTGGAAAAAATTGCAAATTTTCTGGTGTTCCTGCGTGGGCGGTTGAGGGGGTGTGTGGGTGGTTATTGGGTGAAACCTTCTGTACAGAGATATTATTAGAGATCGATATCCGAGATCAGGCAAGAATACAATATGATCCTAAATCATCGAACGAGAATTCGAATACATAGGTCTCAGATACTAGATCTCGGTTTTGCCTAGTAGAAAAATATTCAAATAAAGTTTTATTACCGAGAGATCTAAGAAGATTTGTTACTAAAGTCACTTAAGACCGTTGAAACAGCCCAATTTTCCTCAGTTTGTGTTGTGTGTGTCAGGCTCAGCTCCAAGGCATCAAAATTGTATCCTGTTCTCAGAACCGGCTTTTCTCGTTGCCGCTTGATAATCGAGGGCGCAGAAGCGAGCACGTGGACCTGCAAATGTTGCTGCCCAAACCCAGCCCCAGCGGCCAAGAATCGGGCACGTGATCGGAGTTTGTTGATCCTCGGGGCGGTGTGGAGGTTGAGGATTAAGGATTGAGGAAATGTATATTTGCTTGCAAACTCGGCTTCCCTTTCGTTTGCAGCGGCAAGCACTTTTGCCTTACTCTTGACCAGCCCAATCTAAGCGAATGTGTCCGGTGTCCCGGAGCCCACCGTATGCACGTCTCAGTCACGTGTAGCGTACAGCTGGCTGTCTCTCTCTTCAGCTCAGCCTCACGTCTTCTTCACATTGTCGGTCACATCTCGACAAGCGCTATTCACGGCTACATCCGGCTTGCGAAATGTCGAAAATATTCAACAGGTTCAAGAAAGGTCGGGCCGGTCGCGTTTCGAATCTGCCCGCAACTCGCGGCGAGTCGTCGTCCGCTTCGGCGCTGAGCCAAAATAGCGCAGAGCCGCCTACCCAGGCCCCAGCATCTCAGCACCCTCAACCGGTGGGGAAAGCCGGCCTGTTTGAGCTCGCAAAGGGAAAACACGATGACGAGAAAACAATTGATGTGGTCGCTGTCCATGGGCTTCAGGGAGATTTGTATCAGACCTGGACTCACGAGAATGGCACCATGTGGCTCGAAAGTATACTGCCCGATAAAATTCCTTATGCTCGCATCATGACATTCGGCTACAATTCAGCTATTGCCTTTAGTAGCTCAGAAGCTATGCTCGAGGACAAGTCTATGGAACTCATCAATCGATTAAGCATGAAGAGATCTTCCGTCGGAAATGGTTCCACGCGGCCTATAGTCTTTGTCTGCCATAGTTTGGGTGGCATCTTGGTTAAAAAGGCACTTATTCTCGCTCACGAACGTTCTTCGGACATACACTACAGGACTATACTGGATAACACGAAGGCTATTGCCTTCTTAGGTGTTCCACATCGGGGAGCTGATGCCGCCTGGTGGGCTACTTTTGCAGCAAATTCTTTGAAAGGCGCCACTCTAGGCATGACCACACATACGGATCTAGTCAAAGACCTCCAGAAAGCTTCTCCAACACTGGCCACCACCTCGAAGCAATTTGTTGACAGAGGAAAATCTCTAAAGATTTACACATTCTACGAGACCCGAAAGCTGTCCGGGATAGTGGTATGTCAGATACGTAGCTTCTTGTTTCTCGTGCTAATCTAGTACAGGTTGTTGATAAGCAATCAGCACTTCTTAATCTTCCAAATGAAAAGCTGTTCCCGGTAGATGCCAACCATAGAACCATCTGCAAGATATCGTCCGCCGAGAGTCAGGAATACGAGGCTGTGGGCGCCTGGATTGAAGACCTAGTTCGCTCAGTTGCCACAAATGCATCACCCAACCTGCGTAAGTTGGCCAAAGAGATAATCCCTCTTTTATAATGTCTAACAGTGCCCTAAGCACAAGCACAATCATCATATTTCGAAGTTCCCAATCGCCGAGTTTCCCACTTCTTTGGACGAGAGGATATCATAAGCAAAATCGACCAGGCCCTCTCCGTGAGTCCTGGCCCACATATCGTAGTCCTTCGAGGTATAGGTGGCCAAGGCAAGAGTCAAGTAGCAATGGAATACTGTCGTCAAAGGAAGGATGGTCCGTCCTCCGATATTTTCTGGATTGATGCAACAAGCGAAAATTCTGTAACAAGCACTTTTATCTCCATCTTTGACCTCATTCGCACCACGACCGACCAACTTCATGATAATAATGCTCGAGTTGCCTTCGTTCGCCGGAAGTTTGCTAATTGGCCAACCGAATTGCTTCTGGTCTTCGACAACTATGATGATCCTCACAAATTCCCAAACATTCAAGATTACTTCCCACCAAATAAGCTCAGTTCAATATTGGTTACCGGCAGACACGCAGATATCGGCACACTTGTTCTTGGTCAAGACGATAACCTCATTGAACTGTCTGGCCTTGCAGACACCGCAGCTGTGGACTTGCTTGAGCACCACAGCCAAGCCAGAGAGACAGATGGCAATTTTGGCGAAGAGATAGTAAAGAGACTCGGGTATCACCCACTCGCTATAACACAGGCCGGTACATATATCAGAAAAGGAAGGATTCCGCTGAGTGAATTCTTGGATATATACAAGCAAGAGAAGGCCGAGATCTTGACCAACACCCCACAACTCTCTCAGTACCGAAGAAAGCTAGGAGATGCCGAGAACGAAACATCTTTGAATGTTTTCACCACGTGGCAACTCTCGTTCCAGCAACTACTGTCACATGTGTCTGAAGATAGTGTTGCGGTCAAGCTCTTAAGGCTTCTTGCGTTTTTCGACAACAAAGACATTTCGGAATGGATTTTTATCGAGTTTTACCGCCATCCATTCGTCGGCAAGACATTCGAACTCCTCGAATGGGTCAACCAATTTACAGACAGTCAGAAACGTTGGAGCAATCGCTTGTTCAAAAAGACCCTGGTCCTCCTGCACGATTTTTGTCTCCTCCAGTCAGTCGCTCAAGATTCAGATGAGTACAGCCATGCATCATTGCACCCTCTTATTAAAGACTGGATACACCTACAAATGGGAAAGTCCGCATGCCAACAGTACGCCCTTATGGCCTCGGAAATCTTAGGTGACATATTGTGTGCATTTTACGAGAGCCAACATTTCCAATTGCCTTTGCAAACAAAGCAGTATCTTGCATTACACGTTATTGCTCAGGAGGGTAATAATAGCGAATACTTTGGGATTAGTTGTGCAGAAGTAAATCAGGACCTTGTAATCGAGTACACTTCGAACCAAGGATGGTTCGATATATTCTTTACCGCCCTGGGTCTCCATAACAAGGCTGAATGGCTGAATGTGCAGCTGCTGGAAACGCAGAAGAAGGTGCTGGGCCCCGAGCATCCGAACACGCTTACTAGCATGGGTAACCTGGCATTAACGTACTGGAATCAGGGCCGGTGGGAGGAGGCTGAAAAGCTAGGGGTACAGGTATTAGAGACGAGGAAGGGGTTACTAGGCGCCGAGCATCCGCGCACGCTCGGTAGCATGAATAACCTGGCGTCATTATACTTGAATCAGGGCCGGTGGGAGGAGGCAGAAACGCTACTAGTACAGGGATTAGAGACGAGGAAGAGGGTACTAGGCGCCGAGCATCCGAGGACGCTTATTATCATGGGTAACCTGGCATCAACGTACAGGCATCAAGGTCGGTGGGAGGAGGCTGAAACGCTAGAGGCACAGGTATTAGAGACGAGGAAGAGGGTACTAGGCGCCGAGCATCCGGACACGCTCGTGAGCATGAGTAACCTGGCATTAACGTACTGGAAGCAGGGCCGGTGGGAGGAGGCTGAAACGCTAGAGGTACAGGTATTAGAGATGAGGAAGAGGGTACTAGGCGCCGAGCATCCGGACACGCTCTCTAGCATGAACAACCTAGCTTTCATGTGGAAACGGCAGGGCCGACATTCAGAAGCTCTTCGGTCAATGGAAGAGTGCGTGCAGCTAAGAACTCGCATCTTAGGTAATAATCATCCCGATACATTGGATGCGTGCGAAAATGCTTGAATGGCAAGCAGAGAATATGGAGATTAGTAGCTTAGTCGAAGAAATCCCGGCGGTTGATGATATAGCTAGTTAGACTCAATGGGAAAAGGATACAAACCTGTATAAAAAACCGACTCGAAGTATAGAAAGACGCCATAACCTATAAAGCAGTATTTAAAGCAAAATAGCGTATTAAAAGCAGCGTTATTAAAAGCTATATTGTTGCTTTTATGAGCTCTCGATTTCACGGCTTGAATGTTAGAACTTATCTCAAGGATCTCGACTTGCCTCGAGAGCGAAACGGCAGCGCTTAGAAGAAAGAAATCCAAGAGTTGTATTCTCATCAGAATTTCACTCAACGACTATGATTTTATCTCTTAGATATTGTATGATAGCACCCCCGAGACCAGAGTGAGTTGAGCTTATAGAGGTAACCTAGTTTTCCTCGTTTTGTAATACGGAAGCCTCGAGTCACAACTCAGGATAACGCAGCTTGTCTGTTGCGTTCTTGGATCTTGGTATTATGAATCAAGTTTCTTTCTCTCGAGCCTCGTATTTGGTTAGTAAGCTTGCCGTTCTTGCTCGGGCGCTCCCAGATATGAAATGTTCGCACTGCGAGGGGCATGGTCGTTCTTTCCCTCCTGAAAATCGGCTTTCCCTCGCGTCACTTTGAGGATGATTTCCTGTGTGACGGCAAACCCTATTCTTACAAGCCTCTGGATCCGGACTCACGCACGATTCGTCTTCTCAGGATTACTCGGGGGCGCCCAGGAATCTATGAAAACAAATTCGGCGCCAAGCTTGTCGAAGTCTCTCTTGACAGCCTGGCCTTTAAGTATCTGGCCACTTCATACACGTGGGGTACCGGACAGGCCGTGCGGAGGGTATACGCGCTACCGATGGGGAATGGGCAACAACTGTGCATTTCCAAGCAGATTTTGTGCATATTTAGGACGGTGCTGAAACCTGGGCGGACCATTCACTTGCGGATTGACGCGATATGCATATATATATATCGACACGGAAAGAAACCCCTCAAAAACTTGAGGTTCGGGACTCCATTTTCTGAGGGGTTTCTTTTTCCAAGTCGGATTAGTAAACCGCTTTTATCCGCCTTTGCGACGCCTTGCCTATTCTTGGTCTCGATCCACGTATCCTTACTTTGAAGTGGACGAATTTCACCTTTCGCCTTTCTCTAAATCTGAAATGAAGGTATTCCCAAATATCTCTATTCTGAGCGGCACCGCTGACTGACCGCATTAGAGGTGAAAAAGAAAGAAAAAATTATCTGAGACTACTATTATAATTATATTTTCTTTTATAAATATAAAGGCTGTTATTTACGCGTCTTTTATTACTATTAGCTTTATAGCCGCTACTCCTCTTTATTCTAATATTATAAATATAGCGAGTAGTAGTCTATTAAATAATAGCTAACTATTACTATCGGTTCACTAGTAACACGTAGCACCGTCACGTAGTCGTGGAATGCTAATTGCGTAGGTTAGTAAAGTTGTTGTTCTATTCTATAAGTAAGGATCGTAGTATCAAGGTTCTAATATACGATCCCTAAATACACTAAGCCTAATTAGTGCTAGTGTCTAGTATGTCCCGTTTCCCGTATATCCCATATCCTATGTCCTATATCCTATATATAGGAAGCGAGGTCATGTGACATAAATCACATGACCTCTAGGAAACTATACTAATACTAGTAACTACCTGAAAAACACGAAAAACCGATGTAAAAGTACTAAAAACGCACGAAAAATAGTATCCCCTATTCGTATATAGATTTCCTAATCCGGCCTAGTACTAGATTATCCCTAAGCGCTTAGTATATATATCCCTATTAATATTTCTATCTTATATACCTATTTCCCTCTAAATATGTCTATTTCCTACCTATATACCCCTCTATTTACCTTATCTATATTTAACCTATTCCTCTATATCTAATTATATAGTATTCGTATTAAGTAAGTATTTAAGGGTATTCATAGGCTTCGATTTCGTTATTGAATTAGCCGGGTTCGACTCTCTCTTAATCTACTTAACCTCTATAATCTCTCGTTATTTATAAGCCTAGTAGAGGTATATTACATCGATTATAAGTCGCTTTTCTTATATAGTTCTTAGATTAACTAGGTATTTATAAAAGGACTTGGAATCTATCACGAGTATAGTATTCAGGGCTTAGAAAGCAAGGTAGAAGGTCCCTTATAAAGACGATTCAAAGCTAAGGAAGGAAAGACTAGAATACAAGAGGTTGTGGGAGTATATATATACCCTATAATCCGCTAGTCTATATAGGGCTTAGCTTCCTAAATTTCCCTAGGAGCACTCTATCTAGGTTCCCTTAGCGAGGCGGCCGCGTCACATGCAACTGCTAGGTGACTCCAGATACTAGATACTAGATACCAGATACCAGATACCAGATACCGCTAGCCTAGGTAGGTAACTAGGTGTGAGAGTGGAATATCGTCACAATTACCCCCCCCTTCAGAGTAAGCTTACTCTCGAGCTTAGGAAAAGTTATTATCCCTATCATTTTCAGTATTTTCGGTAGTTCTTATAGTACTTATATATATTATATAATTACGGATATATCTAAGGTTATATGACTTATAAAGGTATATCGTCGTCCTTACGTAGTTATAGTCGAATATCGTCTCTTATATAGTCTAGCTAGTATTAAAGGTTATGTGGAGGTCCTAGTAAGTCGGTATTATTACTATACTTCTCATAGAAACATTATAAGGCCAGAGGACTATTACTTAGTATTAAGGCCGAATACTAGTTAAGATCCTTATCCCAACCTACCTACTAGATCTTGTACTTTAGCCTCTTTCTCACTAGCTTCACTGCTAGGATCTATTCTACGTCATATTCCTGTTCCCTATCCTCTAGAACTACTAGCGGAGGCTCTAGATTAGCTTACTCTAGTAGAGGGTTTCTAGGGTTCTTCTATAGCTTCTCTATATAGAATACTAGGTGAACCTTTATAGTTTCCGGTAGCTTTAGGAGGAATAAGTAGCCACGTTCCTCTAGAATCTCGAAGGGGCCCTCTATTTAGTTCCCTAGCTTATAGCTCGGGCAATTAGTCTTCTAGTACTTTATTATAACCTATACTTTATTACCTACTTTGAAGTCGATTAGATAGCGGTACCTATTAGCTTATATAGTATAATATTCCTAAGCCTTCTCTATATAACCCTAAGCAAGCTACTACGATTCGTATAATCGGTTCACTAATACCTTAGCTTTATCCCTATTAAGCTTCTCTTTCGGCGAGTTAACCTTTATAGGGGAGTTCTAGTCGAAAGCGGTACGAGGTTCATATCCCTTTTCGGTTATAAATAGGGACTAGCTAATAGTTTTATACTAAAGGGAAGCTTATTAGTAGTAGATAATCGCTACCTAGTTATCCTAGTTATCTTAGTAATAGTTAATATAAGGGTATAGTCTCTAATTAAAGTATTAATTAACTATCTCTATCTAGCTATCTATCTAGGGGTAATTAGTAATAGAGAGCCTAAG
>Ga0307515_10025040_pt1 | contig 10352 bp, 5 predicted proteins | sample 17_EM_MG_FD_194513 | JGI IMG/M metagenome (GOLD analysis project Ga0307515, IMG submission 194513) | Populus trichocarpa ectomycorrhiza microbial communities from riparian zone in the Pacific Northwest, United States - 17_EM | ecosystem: Host-associated > Plants > Roots > Unclassified | place...
CTCCATCGTCATCATACACTAATCCTATTGACTCCTTACTTATCAACCTTCGCTCAGTCCGCCTCGTCTGCAAAGGTTTTCGCGAGGCCGCATCAAATATATTTGAGGAGACCTACTTCCAGACGATATCTGTTTCCTTGTGCCACAAGAGCTTGTTGGATCTCATCAAGATCTCGGAATCTGCAAAATTCAGTCGACATGTCTGTACATTGAGGATTAGGGCCATTAGATTTGACAGGCACTTGCATGAAAATGGACTTGGGGTGTCTTTGCTATCGAAAGCGCTCAAGAATCTCGATGGGACAGTGAGATCGGTCATGATGTCCATCGGTTGTCCCAATAAGTTGCGGGACTGTCGGGACGAGGCGAAGATTATGGAGGCGACGATATATGCCATTTGCCGATCGAAGATCCAACTCTCACATCTCACAGTCAACACCAACAAGCCAAATGTCGTCATGCTGCCAACTGATAACCTGCGTAGCTCCCACGCAAGAAATATGCAACATCTCCGGTCTACGAGACTTGAATTTCTCAACAGTTCCTCCTTAGACACGGAGATCCATCAGATCCTTGCGCATGGGTCAATAGACAAATTTATCAATGCCATGCCATTACTGCAAGAACTCTCCATACATTTCACTAGTGAAATATGGTACAGAGCTCCTCTTAGCAGAATCCTCGGAACAGCCACTCAAAGAAACCTGAAAACGTTACGACTTTGTGGCTTCAATGCGCGGGAAATTGAACTCGTCGATTTTCTCATTCATCATCGTAACACGCTCCGTTCGCTAGAGCTGGCAGATTTCAAATTACGCAACGGACAATGGAGACATGTCTTCTCAGCTCTTCACGATAGGCTGTCGCTGGAGAAACTCTGGTTTCGCCGCATCTGGGATCGTGACGAAGTCTTCCAAAACTCCAGTGAGTCTCTTCAAGGCTATATTCGTGGAGACTCCGATTTCGTCGATTGGGATTCTATTGTGTCGCCGCGTGAGAACAGTGACGACGATTTGGAACCAATTCAACTTGGAGTTAGCGGAATCTTCATTTCGTTTCCGGAAGATCTCTTGTATGACCCAGACGATGTTGATGACGACGATGACGTCAACCCGATACCTTTCTTTGCGCATGAACTTTTGCACCCTGGGCTATCCGGCCACGTCATTGTTGATGAAGAAAATGCGGAGGATCCTGAATCTGAATGTAGTAGTAGCTCCGCTGATGAGGGCAGTGGCGTTATTGATATGGCTCAGGAACATGAAGACGCCCCGAGAGAAGGTGTGGGAAGGTCAGTTCCTGAAGACACGAGTGATCAGCGTGACCTGGAGCGGTACTTTGAACTGTACGATTATGCCGATGAAGGAGAGGATTTCATGAACGGAGCAGATTGTCTTGGCGGCTCGGCATTTTGGCCTCCGCACGAATCCGAAGAGTCCGAAGAATCTAAATAGGCTAAGCGTATGGTTCTTTCCTCTGTTAAAGCTGTACACTAGGGCTAAGAATGGACGGAAGCAGCGATAGATAAAGGAATTGGTGGGGAGATATTCATGGCAGTGTAGGCAAGCCACTGAGCAGTACTGTTGTACTGTGCTCCGGATGCCAGCAAGCTGGAATGGTATAGGGTACGTTCAACGGCACAACGCGTGTGACAATGTAATTAATGATACTTTGTGGCAAGGATAGCTAGCAGTTGTCTAAAATTACTAAGCTTTAACTTTAACCATGGAAAGTGGTTACTATGATAATTTAATTGCTCATGGAACTAATTTTCGAGGCATGTTCATTTGAATATTTGAGTATATGAATATAGAGATCTGAGCTTATGAGGTCTTCGGCTATACAACGTCCCTAGATTGAGAACTAGTAGCGAGATATCATTCTGTGAGTTGCGTAATGAAATGTGTAACCAGAAGACTGCTACTTACAAAGCATAGAGTCCCCTGCTACACATTGCGACATACGCTGGGTATAAAGCAGCAAAAGCAAAGTATTATATAACAGCATTTCGGTCGCGTGAAGAGATCCTTATTAAGGCAAAGCTCACCTTTTGCGTCCTCTCCTAGCTGCCCTTCCCCTCCTTGCACCGCGTCCGCCTCTGCCACTATCCTTTGAGGGCGCATCTTCATCCCCAGACTCTTCGCTTTCCTCCTCTTCCTCTTCCTCTTCCTCCTCTTCTGGCGACTCGGATACTGCTGACTGTGCTTTACTACCCCTTGCAGTCTGTGCCGCCTTTCCTCCCCGCGCAGCTTTGCCCACAGCTCGGCTCCCTCGCCCACCACCTTTGCTCTTTGTAGATGGCGACCCCCTACTTCCAGTATCTTCTTTTACCGCCTCAGAGACATCATTGAGCATACCCAACCCCGGTTTATAGAGCTTCTTATCCTCTGAAGTGGGTACAAGAGGTGGTGATGAAGTTCCCTCAGCACTCGTATCTGAGAATCGCCTTGTCCACATCATTTCTCCAAATTCGTCTTCAGGAAGCTGGAACTCTGGTATAGCGCCTCTATCTGCCGGGTCTGCCGGGTCTGGTTGCTCCTCAAACACATGATTATTTTCGCGTTCATCGAGAGCATTGAGGTCGTACAACTGGGTCAGCTTCGTCCAGATGCCGGGGATGCGCGTGTGTGGGGTAGAGGGCGAAGCAAAACCGTGGGAGCGGAGGTTATTGTGAATAGAGATCATGCGGAAGTGTTTGTGCATGCCTTTCATGGAGGACGTGTCAGTTTCATGTGCTGCTTGAGTGGAGAGTGAAGCTTCTAACCAGTAGGCTTCCATCTAATCATGCTTTTGAATAGCTGAGTCTCTTGGTCGTCGGTCCATGGGTCATTAACAATGTTTTCACTCTGTGGTGATGTTTGATCATGCGATTGTCCGGCAGAACCACTCTCAACTGGGGTTTTAGGCTGCGACTCTGCTAGTGGTGTTGAAGCGGCACTGACTTTGGCCTTCTTCCGTGGAGGCATTGTGAGAGTAAATTCGGATAAATTAAGATCTGGTACGCCTCGCAAGCCGGAATACCTAGGGCATATCGAATTCCAATGAAAGAGTGCAAATTTAGTGTCGTTGAAAACGAAGGGAGTCTTCCGACGAATGAGGAGGGCATGGAATGAAGTTTTGGGCGCGCTCGTAGGGCTGAAATTTCGGCGTCATCGCGTGGTCTCTAGTGCCCCTGCTAAGGAGAAGACCCAAACTCAACACCAAATGGCATACCATGGACTTCGACGAAGATATTGGCGATGTTTTTACATCCAGGGATCTTTGGAAGCCTTCCATATTCTATGATGAAAGTCCGAATGCGGGTTCTTCCTTATTCCCTCCAATAGCACTTGATAGTGAGTCTTGACGCGTCCCTCTATCAACGCGCGTCGTGCGATGTATAACTGTGCATAGTCCCTTCAATCAGGCTTGAGAACCCATACGCACCCACTAAAATCCTCGATCAAGATCTTCGACTTCCAGACCTCGAATCATTTGAGTTTGGTCCACTCCCGGATTTGGACAGTCCTGATCGATCAACAATTTCAATTTCGACAGAACCGCAGGACGACGAAGAAGAAGACATCTGGGGGATCGCGCTTGATCTAGGCCCTGTAGACAAAAATGCCAATTTCTTTACTTGGGAAACCTTCGAAAACCCCGAGCGCGCTGAGCCTCATTCGGCATACATATCTGAGGCAGGACCGCAGGCTTTCGATGCAACCCTACAGCTGCACGCTCAAGTTGATGGGCAATCAAATTTGCCTGGAAAGGTTCTTTTTTTGGACGTATTCCTACATTCGTTGATGAATTTAGGGCTGGGACGATCCTCCATCCTGTTCAATTACGACGATAAACGGAAGACTTTTGTGCAAGCGATTGATGATGGCCGAATATCTGGATACAGTTTGGTCGCAATCCAAAGTTTGATCGAGCGATTCTTAGCCGGGGGCAATGCGGTTCGGCAGTTAAGATCTTTTGTGGAGCGTACATATTCATCAAATACCTCCATTCCTGCCCGTGTTGCATTAGCAAATGCGGTATCGACTATCCTCTCCGGGTTCGAGAGTCACCTTGGCCAGCATTTCCAAAATGTCGAAACCGTCTTACAGTTACAAAGACTATTTAACAAGCAACAAGAGATTCTATTTTTTATCAAAGACTTGGTAGATACCGTAAAGTTTGCTAGAACTAATGAAGAACTAGCATCCGGATTTTATTATAAGATCCAGACTGCGGAACAAGGAGATGATGATCTACGCCGAATGTGCTTTACAATTCTTTTCAAGGTCGCTAAACCTTGGTTAGAGGTAGTCAGCGAGTGGACTGGTATTCTCCAGGAGCGTGGGACAAGTTTTCCTCTTGACAGGAAAAGTTTCGTTGAAGTGGGAGAAACTGCAGACGATCAGGGCACGACCGAGTATATTTACAATCCCGATATGATGCCCGCATTTATGTCGGATGAAGATGGCCGCATGATTTTTGAGACTGGAAATAGCCTGCGATTCCTTAGGTCTCACCATCCAGACCACCCGCTAAATTTATCGGAGAGATTTGGAGTGGAAGCTCCGAGCTTAGAGTGGAAGTTCTCATGGCAAGACATGGACGCGATAGCAGAGAAAGCAAAAGCGTATCAAAACAGTCTGCTGGCAGCAATTCAGAAATACGGCTGCAACGCAACGACCTTGAAACCTCTCACCCATGCTCACTCCCCAGAAGGCGTCGTGGACCATCAATTGCAGGATGTTGTACCCAAAAACAACTTTGGGAACTACCTTCAAGCGTCTTCTCAGCTTTTTGACGAACCCCCCACAGAAAGTTTGCCGGACGAGCTTAAAGAAATTGTTTTACAGACTCTTTCATCAAAATCGACTGTTAAATTATCGGACTCATTTAGATTTGCTCCTCCACTCTCAATTACTCCATCTCTCTCGTTCATGCCTCTTCTTAACGCACAGGCTCATTTAGTCAACGCAACCACCCTTCGTCTATTCTTGCGCTCTCACCAGCTTCGAACTCACCTATCACTTCAAAGGCAGTATCACCTCCTTGGTGATGGTGTATTCGTATCCAACCTTTCGTCTGCTTTGTTCAGTCCTGAGCTAGAAACTGCTGAGCGACGCAAGGGTACAGTCCGAAGTGGAGTTCATATGGGACTCAAACTTGGCTCTCGCACAGCATGGCCACCTGCCAGCTCAGAATTACGCCTTGCCCTGATGGGCGTCTTGAGCGAGAGCTACCATTCTTCACGGCTGTATTTTTCAACTGTAACAAAGCATACATTATCGAATTCGGGCAACCAACGGATGAGAGAGCGCGAAGAGCTTCCCGGCCAACTCAATTTTGCTATTCGTACACTGTCAGAAGCCGATATGGCGAAGATAATGGACCCATACTCGCTTCATGCACTCGACTTTCTTCGGTTGCAATACGTACCCCCATCACCATTGAATCTCGTCATTACTTCGACTGCACTGGAGAAATATGACTATATTTTCAAGTTCCTTCTTCGGTTGACTCGCATGCTCTTCGTGGTTTCTCATCTCCCACGTGATTTGTTTGATTCTCAATCGCGGCGTTTTCGGATCGAGGCTCATCATTTCGTTACTGCAATAGCCTCATACATATTCCAAACTGGTATCCGCGAACAATGGCAAACGTTTGAGTTATTTATGGATTCAGTGGAGAGACGGCTCCTAGAAGAGGACGAGAGTGGTGAGATAGGAACTTTAGTTAAAGAAGGGTTAGAGAGTTTGAAGATAGCGCATGAGCAATGTTTGGATCGCATTCTATTTTCATTGCTCCTTAGAAGAAGGCAGAAGCAGGTTATGACGCTCCTGGAAGAGATATTCGACGCAATATTGGAGTTCTCAAAGTCGCAAACTGACGCACAAGATCTCAAAGCTAGTGCAAATGATGCACAGACGGCTAGGGATAGGGGATTCAAAGACTTGTACACCCGATTCAAAGGAAAAATTCGGGTGTTCTTAAGTGTTTGTAGAGGTTTGACGGGTAAGCGAGGGTATGGCAAAGGGAGGGGGACTAGTGAAGAGAATACTATCGACCGGCTGCTGGTTTCTCTGGAAATGAGTGGATATTACTCTGGCTAAAATGCCAACAGCAAAAAAGGGTATACCAGCACCAGGTCCCTATTGGCTCAAATGCCTCTCAAAGTGCAAAGTGACATGTGACGAATTGATGTTTTCTAATGTTTAATTGGCCCAGCACTAACCATAGTCAACACTAAAAGGTAATTATGAAGCTCCAAAACAATATCAAGCTGTAATTAAGCAGGCCAAGCTGGGCCTATTTTGGTTTGCTTGCTTGGTGAAATCGAGGCCTCCAACTTGATTGCTTGTTAGCGAGTCTGTGCAAGGCTATGCATATATTGTATTATTACGGAGTCCAGTGCAAGTGATGAAGGGGGAGCTGATCCAGAACCAGATGAGGGCATAATTGTTTTGATGCCGGTTTATTTATCTTTTCTTTAATTACTTACACCAGCCGCCCACGAAGACGATCTCATGTTCAGATAATTTTAGTGGTTGTTTCCGCTACGAAATCGGGCTTGATAAACGCGTGTATGTTGGAATTTGCAACATTGATAAAAGAAGCTATTTGCATAGCTAATCTGGCGACCGTTAATACACTAACAAAGGGTTTTATAAAAGATCAGATCTCGGTGTGGTATAATAGTAATCCGTTTGCTTTCGAAAGTAAAAAGTTCAAAGGAAGCCTTTCGGTGAATCGGCTAAAGTTGCTGATTAGAAATCGACAAGCTCGGAGAATCGATGGCCGCATTTTCTTCCTAACAGCAACGGTATCAACGGCAGACATTCTTTCCCATCTCCTTTAGTTCTTCCTTTTGTAAAATATGTTTCGGCCGGCGTCACGATTAATTGCGCGTTCTTACGCGCCACGCTCCCTTCACCGAGCTGGTCCTACCCGAAAATTCCTCAGCACTGCCCCCACAACGCAGAAATCGCGGAGCTGGAAGAGCTCTGCCATGCGATGGGGCCTAGCGCTTGGCGCGGTGTACTATTATAATAATAGTAGCGTCTTTGCTGAGGAGCCTGCTTGTAGGACGAAAGGCTTCACTTGAGTGGCGCCGGTGGCTAACTAAGCTTCCAGATGCTGCACCGCATATACCGGAAACAGAGCGAGAGACCGAAATTTTACCAACAATCGAGTCTATCGCTGCGCAACGGCGTCAGCGCAATGCTCAAGTCCCTTCTCTATCCGTTACTTCAGATCATACAACCGCAGGTGATATAGGAGAGGCAGATGCTGCTCCCAGCTCGGTTGAGGAGCTAGAGGAGGAGGCGGACCAGCAGGGTGCATTCAACCCCGAGACTGGAGAGATCAATTGGGATTGTCCATGCCTTGGAGGCATGGCTCATGGGCCGTGCGGAGAGGAGTTCAAGGCAGCGTTCAGCTGTTTTGTGTACTCTACGGAGGAGCCGAAAGGCATGGATTGCATTGAGAAATTCAAGTTTGTGCATTCATATATTATGTCAAGTCGGCTGTTTCACTTACTCAATATCTGTAGGGGAATGCAAAATTGTTTCCGGCAGCATCCAGATATTTATGGCGCAGAACTAGATGACGACGATGATATGACTGCGGATGAGCACTACGATTCAATTCCACCAGCAGCGGCCGCCGCATCAAGCTCTGAAGGTGCCTCACAGTCTGATACTTCATCACCACCAATAATACGTGCCGAAAAGGTCACTGACGATAAACCTCACTATAAGCCTAGCCCTAAGCATGAATTAGAAGCCAAACGGGAGCGGGCCCGGGCTACGACAAAACAAGTGAAAGGGGAGCATGAACCACAAAGCGAGAGCGATGAGGTGGTCCCAAGGGCTTGACATGATGAAGCGAATAATGAAAAAAGGTCATGAGAATAGAGAGCGGTTGTAAAATGTGTATTATATGGGGGAAAAGTGAGTAGCGGGCGCTTGTATAGTATTAGAAAGTTGGATTATGGTAGCGTAGGTTCGGTAATTGCTCTCAGCCATTTCCCACATTGCACAACAATAAAACGAGGCTCGAGTCAAACGGTTGGTGCCGTCCGGACATGATATGGTGTATGTTCCACTAGGGCATTCCGGAAGACAGCAGAAAATTAGCTCGACATTGCATTAGATTTCGACGACAAGAGAATGCTGCATGTTTCGCATGTCGAGTACTCTGCGCTGTTAAACTGGCTGTCTAGCACATGGAGCTCTGGGGGCCGCGAAATTGGCACATTGACGTGATTGACTAGGTGGTTACTCTGTAGGTAAGCAGGTAGGTAAAATCGGTGAGTCCAAGCGTTTCAAAAATGGTTGTTGGATTTTTGGATTAATGACGTAACTAGCAGGCAAAATTGCGCTGCAAGCTTCGAAACGCCGCCGTAGCTTCCCACACATCTAGGAACATGTGAGCCCGCCAGTTTCTCTCGGCCATCACTACTTTCTATCACACGACTGTTCACCCTTCACCCACCGAATCGCTCGTCAACTCACCCATTGCATCAAGCCCCTCCCCTCCTCCCACCCCTCTCTATCTGCTCCTCCAACCTTCATTTTTCACCGCATTCTGTGCTCAAGCACTTTCTGCGCAAAGCTCTCTCGACAAGTCACTATCATGTCATACGCACAAGCCGCTACAAGTGGGCCCAAGCAGTCTCCCGAAGATGTAAGTTTGACAAGCCCCAAGCAATAAAGCCATCCTGACTGTCACAGGCGTAAGTATTGTTCCCTCTGAATGCATGACTTCTCATTGGCGTCGCCGTTCCAGGAGACTGGAGGCACCAATATTGTTGGAAGGAGTACCAGCCGCATCTCTCGACAAACCGCAACGTAGTATGCTTTCTACCTAGCATCCAAAGGAGCTTACTGCGGCTTGGTCGAAGAAACTTGACGCCTATGCCATCACCTATTATAACATACCATCCCTCTTTGTTGCTTTTCTCCTCTAGCCTTTCAACTAACCTACCTTGTAGTCGTGCTCCCTCAGTCTCTGAAATCGAGCACACAGATGATAGCGTTCATTCCCTCATCGACGTCGATTCACCACACATCTCCTCGGTACCCTCTGATTATGAAACCCAATCCGTGAAAACCGACACACAGGCCGAACGCCTTGAGCGTGAAGCTGAAGCGCGTGAACGCCAAGCTGAGGAGACCGCTTCCAAAGCCAAGGCCAAAGCTTCTGCTGCAAAGGATAAGGCGAAGGCAAAGGCTGGCAAAGGTGCTGGAAAGATAAGAGAGAACGCAGATAATCCGGTTGTGGTTGGGAATGCAATTACAGTGGGGTTGCTGGGGACCGCACTGGGAGTGGGAGCCTATAGAAAGTATACCGCTGGCGAGTTGACGTGGAAGGTTGTTGGTGCTTGGGTGGGGGTTGTGGGTTTGTTTGCTGTGGGAGATTACTACATCAGCCAGTAAGTTACAGAATCGGACGCCTATCCAAGAACGCATTAGGAGTTCCATGTGTGTGCCGGGCTGATAGTGTGGCCAGATACCTCTTCAAGAAGTACCCACCGAAGAACTAGGCGTCGACATTATGTGAGACGAGCTTTCCTTAGCATGGAGTAAATTATAGAAATATCACGAACGGGACTTATACTCTCCTTATTTTGATCCGGCAGCATTTGCACACCTCTCAGATCTCTTAGGGAAGCCGGGTTGGATGAACTAGTCTATTTAGACAAACCGGGTCGGGTCAACCTCTGTAATCTTGCATGTTAGGCTTTTCGGCCTTGTTGTATTGTTCTACCATTTCCAGCAATGCCTCTTCTCTCTTGAATTACCTACGATGGCGATTTTCTTTTTGCCATTCTTGGCGCGTTTTGGGATCTTTGTCTGGCTCTCTCATCTTGAGCAAGTGCGGCGCAGTCAATCCTCTTTGGCAGTAACCCACTTATCAACACGATTACAAATCATGACACTTCTGGCACTTATACCCTCTATGTATACTGATCCTTCACAAGTCTGACTTCTGCCGCACTATCGGGGGCACTGGCACTGTTCGCAGCGTTGAATGTCAAACTAGTGGATGTGCATCGACTACATTCTACGTAATCTAAGAAGGGCTGAACAGCTAGTTTCTTGGGTTTTATTCTACGAAAGTTTAGGGATCTAGACTGTGGGACTTGCATGCCATTTCGTAAGCTTTCTCGTAGCTTGGTAAAGGTTCAGGTTCAGAAATATATAATTTTACTATTTGGGAAGTGTTCGGTTCGGCGATCTGGAGCTCTGGAGGCGGGTGTTCGGTGTATCTGGCGACTTTTCAATCTGAAGCTCCTCCAGATCGGCAAGCGCGTCAAATTCGCACGCCATACCGTATATAGTAGTTGAACTGAAGCTCTTGGCGTCAGATCA
>Ga0307515_10025041_pt1 | contig 10352 bp, 2 predicted proteins | sample 17_EM_MG_FD_194513 | JGI IMG/M metagenome (GOLD analysis project Ga0307515, IMG submission 194513) | Populus trichocarpa ectomycorrhiza microbial communities from riparian zone in the Pacific Northwest, United States - 17_EM | ecosystem: Host-associated > Plants > Roots > Unclassified | place...
AACAAGTAGATGTAGAGCCTTCATCACTTATTTCTATAGGAGGTTTTTTTTTAGACCTATTAGGCCTTGGCATTTTGTATCTTATATAGGGGTTCCTAGTTTTACTATCCTTATACCCTTTCTCCTTACTAATCCTACTAGAAGATTTCTGGGGAGATTAGGCTAAAAGGTAGTAGAAAATCTAGCCTCTATATTTTGTAGTTTTGGTGTTTGGTTTTGGTGTTCCTATCCGTGCCTCGCTTACAAGCTAGGACCACCCCTAAGAAGAATTTTCTGTTGGGGGAAAGGGGGTAAAACGACAAATAAATCCACCTCTAGCTCGCTAGGCAGTAGGAATTAAGTCTTAAAAGTTGGAAAATCGATTGTTTTTGATAGTAAGATGGGTATGCGTAAGTTTTAAAGTGTGGCGCTACCTTTTGGTAAGGTTGCATGTGCGGTGAAGGTTTAGAAACTACCTTATTAGTACCGAAAGTTTAAGGATATATTCTCTAAGGTAGTATCTAATATACTTCTACCTTACTAATTATATAACTATAAGATCGAGATTAAGCCAGATAAGGAAAACATCTTTAGCTATACCCCCCTCTATAAATAGTTTATTGCTAAATTATAGGCTACTAAGTAGTACCTTATTAACAACCTAGTAAAGGGGTTTATTAAGCCTAGCTAGGCCCCCTTTACCTTACCTATTCTCTTTACTAAAAAGCTAAATAGTGGACTTTGTTTTTGTATTAACTATTATAAGCTTAATAATATAATCCGTAAAGACCGTTATCCGCTACCCCTACTTAATAAAACACTGGCCCGAATAAATAGAGCTAAGATATTTATAAAGCTTAATGTCCGTTAGGCTTTCTACTGAATTAAAATAAACCCTAGATCTATAAATCTTACTACCTTTTAGACTTAATACAGATCGTATAAGTATAAAGTACTTCCTTTTAAACTAATTAACGGACTAGCGATATACCAATGATATATAAACGATGTTCTCTTTAACTACCTCAATAATTTCTATACGGCTTACTTAGATAATATTATAATTTACTCTAAAAACGAGCTAAAATACAAGGAGCACGTTTATAAGGTCCTATAACGGCTTTATAAGGCTAGTCTCCAGAATAATATTAAGAAGTTAAAATTTAGCGTAAAGCGTATAAAGTACTTAGGGTTTATTATTAGTACGGATGGAATTAAGGCAAACCCGAAAAAGACGGCTATAATTAATTAATGGGAACTACTATGGACCGTAAAAGGGATATAGTTATTCTTAGGCTTCTATAACTTCTACTAACGCTTTATTAAAAACTATAGCAGGATTACTTAGCCCCTTAACTACCTTACTATAACGGACCGGCCCTTTTACTTTAACACTATATATAGGTAGGCTTTTAATAAACTTAAGAAACGGCTAGTCTCCGCTTCTTTACTTACCTACTTTAATCTAAAACGGCCCTTAATGCTAGAAACGGATGCCTTAAATAGTGTTATTACTGGCGTTTATTCCCAGAAGTAGACGGATAGAGAATAGCACCCTATTGCTTACTACTTAAAGACTATAATAGATGCTAAGCTAAACTACCCAATCCACAATAAAGAAATATTAGCTATTATCTCTAGCTTTTAGCACTAGTAAGTATAGCTAAAAGGAACCCTTAAACCTATCTAAGTAGTTTTAGATTATAAGGCCTTAGAATATTTCATAATAATAAAAGCCCTTACGGCCCGGTAGGTACGCTAGGCGGATATTTTATCCTAGTTTAACTTCCTAATTATATATAAGCTAGGCGCCACTAACCGTACGGATGCTTTTATAAGACGTAAATAAGACTTAAATAACTAGATAGCCGTAAAGATCTTATTATAGACCTAGACGCTACTACAACTAGAGTACCTTAACCCTTAGATACGGAAAGAACTAAGTACTAAATCTTTAAGCGCTAAGATATATTCTATTAACCCTATAGAATTTAACCTTATTAATAAACTACTATAAGTAAACCGTACGGACCCTCTCTATAGAAGTACTACAAAAAGGCAAAGGATATTACTAGCCTATAGTCCCTTAAAAATAGACTACTTAAGCACTAGGAACGGTTAGTAGTAGTAAAAGAACAGAACTTATAAACCTATTTTATTACTAAAGCATATACCTAAGTCTCTACGGCCTACCTTAGAAAAAATAAAACCTGTAAGATTATTAGTGACCGTTACTACTGGCCCGGAATAGTTATAGATATTAACCATTATATACAGAACTGCAACAACTGCTATAGGTTTATAATTCTACAAGATAAGACCCTAGGACTATTAAAGCCACTCCTAATACTAGAGCGTCCCTAGCAGTATATCTCTATAGACTTCTATAAACTATTAGTAGACTATAACGGGTACAATATAGTTATAATCTTAGTTAACCGTTTTAGCAAACGCCCCTTTTTAATCCCCTGTTATAAGAATATCAATACTAAAGAGGCGGCCTAACTATATATTTATTATATTTACCAAATTTATAAACTACTAAATACTATTATATCGGACCATAGACCGTAGTTTATATCGGTTTTCTAAAACAAGTTTACTTAGATCCTGGAAATTAGGCTAGAGCTTTCTACAGCATACTACTCCTAGATAAACGGTTAGACAGAGATTATAAATTAATACTTAGACTAGAGACTCCGGCCCTTTATTAACTACTTCTAAAATAACTAGGGCGAACTACTACCTCTAATAGACTACGCCCAGGCGACCCTACCCTATAACTATATGGGATTTGCACCTATTTAACTAGAAATAGGGTATCTACCCTAAATAAGCTTTAACTAGAATAGGCCAGAAGGACCACAGACTATACGCGAGAAACTATCTTATAAGAAAGCCTAGCAGTACGCCAAGCGCTTAAAGGAAGCCTAGATAGTAGCTTATATAAATCTAAAAAAGGCCTAAAAATTAATAAAATAGCAGGTAAATAAGTATAGGCGCGAGTCCGACTTTACCATAGGTAATATAGTCTAAGTTATAATAAAGAACTAGAAGACGGAACGGCCTAGTTATAAGCTTAATTATTAGATAGCAGGACCATATAAGGTCCTTAAGAAAATAGGTAACTTATATAAAGTAGAACTCCCAGATTTAATTAAGGTTTACCCTATTTTCTTGCCGGATAAGCTATAAAAGGCTATAAACGACCTATTACCTAGATAAAAGAACAAACCCTCCCTACTAATTTAAGTTAATAGCGATAACAAATAGGAAATTAAAGAGATACTAGCCTGTAAGCTAGTAAGGAAAACGCTAAAGTACCGCGTTAGTTAGAAAGGCTATAACCTAAATCCTATCTAATACCCTATATAGAACTTTATTAGCAGTCCCTATAAGCTTTAAAAATTCTATAGCCGTTACCCTAATAAACCGAGACCGCTAAGGTACCTAGATAAATGGATAGAATGCTAGTATAATAAAAATAATAAGCTACCGGAAGAACATAAAGATAAGAACGCCCTATAGGCATAGTACGGATATACAAAGCCTAAGGGCAGGCTTTTGCGGAGGGAGGGGTAATATTACAGCACTGGCAGAAAGCGGTAGCTATAGTAAACGTTATAGTAGACGCAGGGCTCACGTGACTCTTACGTGACTAGGGGTTTGTATATAACTCCTCGCGTTACTACTTATCCTTTCCTTTCCTTTCCTTTAGCTTTAGATTCTCGTTTATAGACAATCCAATTGTACAAGCTTGCGCGACCCTTTTACCGTGCTTATGTCTTGATTAACTAAGTCGCTAACAATAAGCCGTAAATAGAGAATGCTTTAGATATAGTAAAAAGGGACATATTTAAAGAAATTACCGAACTTACTCTTTTAAAAAGGTCCGACGTAATTCCTCTCAGTCCTTAAATCGTACTTATTTTATAAATTATATTCGGTTACTATAAAGTATCTTATCTTCGGTTAATTTAGAAAACAAATTATCCTAAGGCTAAGTTACGCCTTAAGATAAGAAGTGGAAGAGTATAAGTGTTTAGGCTTTTCTAGCGCTAATATATAACACGACTCCCTTAATATACTTAGCAAAATTTAAATACTTAAAAAATAGAAGGAAGTATAAATCCTTATAGATAACAGAGCTATTAGTATAGGCTTTATTAATACGAACTACGCGAAAACTTAATACTTAAATTTAAAGAAACTTAATAAGCCTTAAGGCCTATAAGGCTTTAATAGTAAGCCTTTAATATACGGCGAACTAACATACTATGCTATTATAAAGATGTAAATAGGCGAATACCTTAAATACGTTTCTCTATTTATAATACCATTAAAGCATTTTAAGGTAATACTTAGATACTGTCGGTATACTCGCTTTATTAACGGGCACGAATATCACTATATAATACGTATGCGGTATTAAAGTTGGTAGTTAATTAATTGTCTAGAAGTAAGGGGTTGCTCTAAGGTTAGGTTAGCTAGCCTCGCTTCGTGGTCTTATAACTACGTTATATGACTAATATTCCGACACTGGAGCAACTCTAAAAAGAAGGCTAATCTATACTCTAAAGTTAAGTTTACTTCTAGACTATTCGTAGCGTATACGCAATAGTTAGAGATCTAATTAATACGCAATAGCTTCTACGCTCCTTTTACAGGTCTGTAATTGCAAAAAGAATTATTAGGGGTAGCAGGTTAATATATCGCGAGAGTCGCTAAGGCGCTAGTGGTAAGCGAGCTAATAGCAATTTTCTATCCCGGGGATGGAAAATCCTAATTGGCTGGTTAAATTTAGGGTCCGTACCGTTACAATTAGTTACCTAACGCTAAGTTAAATCCGAGTTCGCTTGTTTAACCCATCCTATAACTTATAGATCGATTTAGTTTGTATTAATAAGCCGTTAAAGAGCCGCGTAGGGTTTTCCTTTCGTTATAGCGTTAGTAGGGTTAGCCTCTCCGTTAATCCATTTTACCTCCGTAATCTGTCTCCGTTTATAGGCTTACCGAAGGCACATTACGTTAATTATTAAGCGCTTTTCTTAGGTGGTTTTAAGTCGTACTAGACAGTTATATAAGGACTTAGAATTAGTGTAAAGTATAAGTAGGAGGTTAATTTATAGGATCTTATCTACTGTAGACTTGATCGCAACGCCAATATTAAAGCTATGGGCCGTACCGTAGAGTTTAGAAGCTAGTACGCTCCAAGTAACTCTTTTACACTTAACCGAGCTCCAATAGACGATGTTGGCCTTCTTTATAGCATCGGCTAGTACGATAACATAGCCGATCTGCGAAGAGAGGTCCTTGTTGTTAGTAAATAACGCGTCCGTAAATACTAGGAGCTATAGGGTTTTAATATCTAACTTGACGAACTTAAGGCCTCTATTAGCATTCTCAATTTGCCAGTTTAGACGCTTATTTAACTATTTTACGTTTTCCTTGTTAGGGTTAATTACCTAGGCGGCAAAGGATAAATTAAATAAGGCTTCTAGCTGGCAAACTGAAGCGATATATACACCTCTAGCACGTTAAGCGATGTACTAGTCCTTTAGAGTTAAGGTTCTTATGGCTCCTCTTAATCCTATACTTATGGCAAGCTTAGTACTAATCGTACTAAGGTTTATACATTGTCGTTCCTAAGTAAGCGTAATACTCCCATCAGTTAGTAGCTAAATAACTCCACCGTTGAACTTAATGGGCGTATTAACGGTAAGTTGTTCCCGTTCTTTAGCTATAAACTTGGCCTTATGCAGCTCGTTTTACTCTACACTTATAAAGGTCTTATCTGCTAGGAATAGAGTATCGTTGGTTTATAGGCCTATAATACTAAAGGGTTTATTACTCTGTAGGAGACAGGGGTCGTACGTAGACTAGTCCATATATAACTGTTAGATGTAATGCGAGTAATATATCTTAAACTAGTAATTACCGGCTTCTGGTACTCTATAGAGTGGTTTTACAACCTTTAAAACGGAGGCCTCGTCAATCCTAAGTTGCTTAATTAGCTCGTGCGGAGGTCGTACGTAAAACTCTCAATTTAGTGTAGTGGTTAATTATACGTAGGCCTGTAAAATATCTTGGAGGTAAAGTCGTGCCTATGGAAGCTTTATAGCGGCAATGCAGAGAATTAATCGTTGGCTAACTTATTAAATAGTTAGTAATTGGGTAAAAACCAGTTCCTTTTCTAAGTCGTTATAAGCTTATACGACTAGTCGGGATTTCTTAAAGGCTTTATCGGTTCCCTTGTTTTTAATCTCATTAATAAATCGCGAGTTAAAGAGTCGTACGCCTTATGGTATGTCCGTAAGTCTCACAATCTCGAAAACTCCCTTCTTAAGTAGACTAGTAAGCTCCTTCTATCGGGAGGCGCTAAATTAAGTACTGAATTAACTATTATCCTGTAGGTAGATGGTAATATTAGTTATAGCCATAAGTAGAGGGTATTTGCGAGGGCGTCCTCTACCTTATTTTAGGGGTTATTGCTAAGCTTTAGTAGGTCTCTCTAAGACAGTCTTAGGAAGGGCTAACCTAAGTAGAGGTTTAGGTGGCGATTCCGGTCCGACAATTTGCTCCTGCAATTCAGTTGCTTAAAGGTAGGGTTTTACGACCGTAGATTAAAAGGCTATAGGTCCGCTAGACAGCTTAACGGTGTATATTTTACCCTTAACGGTAAGTAAGGTAAATGGCCCGTCCCAATAGCCGCTTTAGCTAGTGTTTTCTTCTCTCTAGACTAAAACGGGCGAATTTAGTGGGAGATTATAAATTGCATTAGCATTAGGTCCGTTTCGTATATTTAGCGCATTAGTAATCTGTTATTTAGCTTATAGCTTCTATATCTCTACTATAGCCTTTTTAATTGCGGTAGCGCGTTATATAACCGTAGGGAATAGTACATCGGATTCGACTATTTGGGGGTAGGCTTCAAAGACTAGAAGTGTGGGAACTAGTCCTTTAGGGCCAGCTGAATCGTTAATTGCTTTAAGCGCTATTTAGAGTCCTATCTCCTTATCAATTTCAGGGATTTCAGTTATAATAATCTGGTAGGCTCGCCGTAATAGACTATAGTAGCGCTCTACTATTCTAATAGAGTTATATGCTTTAACTAGTACTCCCTTTATACTAATTCCCATAATAGTAGCGTATTACTTAAATTCCTTACTAATAAAGTTCTTTTTAGCGTCGTAGGTAATTAGGTCTAGTGGCCCTAGGTAGGTATTAATCTAGCACATCTATAGAACGTCCTATATATATTTGGCGCTAATATCTTATAGCTATCTACCGGCTTAGAATTACGTTCCTTTATTAACGACGTATAGAAGGGATAATCCGCTAATATACATAATGTTAACGATAATATTATAGTTAAAATTAACGTTGTCTTATAGGGTAAAGCGGAATCTGCCTAGTAATTTACTAAACTTTTAACAGTGGTGGCAGAACTTGGTTAGTTACTTAATGGCCATTCTATCAGTTTCATAGCCAGCATAGTAGAGTAGTTTTTATAATTTCTTAACTAAGGGATATCTAAATTAACGGTGTAGGCGCCGTAGCTCTATATCTGTTAAGTAGCAGGGGTTCGCGTTAAAGGATTTAGATAAATATAACTGTAGTAATAAGCTCTATAAGAGAAATAGGTGGCCAAACCGTCGCACTACTGGCACTTTTTCGGTGCGAGTGATGATAATATTTCTGAGGTTGTTGTAGTAGATTTGGAGTCTGTCCATATCCGCTAAACAAAGCAGGAAGGGGGTATCCGTATAGATAATATAAAACTATATCTTGCCTATAGGGGTAACAACGTCCGTAGTTTTAATGGAGGTAGCAATTCTAATGCCGAACTGCACGTTAACTTGTCCTTTAGTTAAGGTATTAAGTCTTATAGATTAGTCCGCGTTCTATAGTGCCTAGAATTATCCGTAACCGGCTGTAGACTTCTTTAACGCACTAGTATTAATTATAATTCCCATGAATACTGTGGAAGTATAGCGTAAAGCGGCGGTTGTTGTATTATAGTTAAACGGATTAGTTTCCGTAGTAGGTTCCGTAGAGGTTACGGTGAGTAAGTAAGCGTAAGCCTTGTTGGCTAGTTCTACGCTTGTAGAGGTTACTTCGTCTATAGTAAGAGTCCCAAATAATATAAGGTAGCAGCCGTCAGGGTTTTTTAGTTCTTCCTCGCTGTTATTATTATTAGTATTTTTATTAGCGTCTATATCTAGCATAAGAGCTTTAAAGGTTTTATTGCACTTATTGTTGTCGTCTCCTTTATAGTAGATAGTATATTATCTAAAGCGTTCTTTAAAGTTACCGTTGCGGCCCTTATTATTGTTAAAACGTCTTTTATACTCATTTCTAGAACGGTTCCGCTCCTCCTCTGTGTGTTTCTATAAGCGGCAGCTCTCCTTTTAGCAGACGTAGCACTTGGCCTTTAGGGATCTGACGGTGTTTTATCTATAGGGGCGGGTTCGGTCACGGTTGTTACGGATATCACGGCGGTATATGCGATCTATAAAGTAGGCTCCTTAAGACGGTCTTATTAAGGCCTAGAAGGGGTGTTCTTTTTTTTATGCAACTATAGAAGATTATAACTTACTAATTAACTAGGAGAGGTCTTTAGAAGGGTTAGAAATGGCAATACGGCATACTAGTACTCCTTAGTAAGCGGTAACTAGCTTATTTATAAGGAAGAGGTCTGTACGAAACTCTAGGTATAATCTATGGCGATGTTTTAAGAGCTTATTAAGGAGTAGTTGGAAACTCTAATAGATTTGCTTATTAGGGTTCTCATTAATAATTCCTTAGAAGTTAGTGGCGTTCTATTTAGTAAGGTTTCTCTGATAGTACTTTGGTCCTTTAAAGAAGTAACATATGTGGTTATATGCCTTAGTAAATAATCTAGTTAAAAGGCTGCCATTGTAGTAGTGATCCTAGGCAAGTCCCTTTAGTATAGTTAGGAATGTAGTTATATAGCCTTTAGGAGGTAGACTAGCTCTCTTGCAGATATTATAGAAGATAGTTAACTTAAAGTTAAAGCTATCACTTACTCCATTATACTTCTGGTCGTCTGTATAGATCTTAGCAATAGTAGCTGCCTCTTTGCTGTACGTAGGCAGGTGTATAGTAGGGTTGGTATTAGTAGTACTAGGGTAAAGATACTAGGTAGGAGGAAGACTAGGTGGGATAGGAGCGGTTACTAGAGGAAGGGTAGAGGCAGTTGCCGTAGGCGATAATTGCTGATTCTGCGTCTATAGGAGTTAAGTAAGGAGAGTAAGTAGTTAATCTTAGGTAGAGGTAGGTGCAGCTTGCTGTTAGGTGGCGGTTAGTGCAGCTTGCTAGGGTATAGATGCAATAGCTAGTTGGGGTGTTATAGGGGTAGGTATTTACGTTCTAGGTGTTGTAGCTATAGCTATAGGCTGGATTACAGGCGTCGGAGGTAGTGGAGGTAGTTAATGGTTTGCAGGCGTTGGCACCGTATGGGAAGGTAGTAGGCTATAGGGGGGGGTTGTAGGAGCTGAAGAGGCTATAACTAACGGGGGTATAGCTTAATTTGATATTAAAGCTGTTTGTATTAAGTTAAGTTATTCTTATAGTGCTACTGTAATTATAGGGCTGACTTCCTTAAGAGCTCCTGTGATTTCCTTATCTGTCCATTTATAAGGTTCCTCTTCTGTAAGAATATTATGCAGAACCTTATAAAGTGGGTATTTATTGCTGTGTGTGGCGATATATACTCCTTTTTGGAGTAGGTAAGTACGGAGCTTTGCTTTAGTAATAGAGCGTATCTTTCTAAAGTCCTTAATGGTAAAGCCTTTAAATTCTTCTTAGAATAGCGACTATAATATATAATCTGTAAAGTTCTTATATATATACTTATAGATTTTTATTTTTATATATTCTTCCAGGTCTTCCTTTAAGGCAGTTATTATATTAATCCCGTAACCATATCTAGTAATTCTCTCCTTCTATTTAGGATCTATCTTATTATATAAAGCAGTGTGCTAGTCCTTGTATATGTTGTAGTTTAAGGTTAAGGTTAAGGTTAAGGTTAAGGTCGAGGTTAAGGTTAAGGTCGTCGAGGTGAGGGTGTTAAGGTAAGGGTATTTAGGTGTATACGTCCTTTACAGCCGTTGGGCCTATAAAGTATTCTTAGCAAGACTGCGATTCTCTTAGTGATCTGTTGTATTGGCTATAAGGCTAGTATAAATTCTCTTAAGCTTAAGGGAGGTCGTAATCTTCTCCGAGTAAAGATATAATTCTTTAGGCGATCTAACGCGTTAGCAGTTAAGCTAATACGTGGTCTCAAGCTTTAAGGGTAATATAGCTTTCTCCTATAACTGAAATAGACAAGGCCAGGCGATCCGTATACT
>Ga0307515_10025042_pt1 | contig 10352 bp, 3 predicted proteins | sample 17_EM_MG_FD_194513 | JGI IMG/M metagenome (GOLD analysis project Ga0307515, IMG submission 194513) | Populus trichocarpa ectomycorrhiza microbial communities from riparian zone in the Pacific Northwest, United States - 17_EM | ecosystem: Host-associated > Plants > Roots > Unclassified | place...
CTTCGACCACACGCACAACATCGTGCTGCAGTTCCTCGTCGAACTCGGCATTCCGCTCGGGTTGCTGGTGCTCGGGCTGTTGCTGTGGGCGCTGTGGGTCGCCTTTCTTGCCACGCTGCAGCCAACCGCCGAAGGCGCCGCGCCCGGCGAGGCCTCGCTGCGCCCGGCTGCGTTCATGCTCGTGCTGCTGATCCTGCTGCACAGCCTGCTGGAGTACCCGCTCTGGTACGCGTACTACCTGCTGCCCGCGGCTTTCGCGTTCGGACTGTGCCTCGGTGGCCCATCGGTCGCGCCGGCCGCATCCGCAACGCCGCCGCGGCGCTTGCGCCCACTCGTGGTCGCCTCGCTGCTGCTGGCGATGGGCGGTGCGGCGTCGATCCTCGACTATCTGCGCGTCGTCTACATCTTTGCGCCGCCCGAGGGTTCGCAGGTCTCGCTCGCGCAGCGCATCGTCGATGGCCGCAAGAGCATCTTCTTCGCCCACCATGCCGACTACGCCGCGGCGACCACCGCCGAGCGCCCGGCCGACGTGATGCCGGCGTTCCTGCGCGCGCCGCACTACCTGCTCGATTCGCGCCTGCTGCAGTCCTGGGCCACCGCGCTCGACCAGGCCGGCGACACCGAGCAGGCGCGCTACCTCGCGCAGCGCCTGCGCGAGTTCCACAACGAGCAGTCGGCGCCGTTCTTCGCGCCTTGCGAGGCGCCCGTGCGGGCTGGCAAGGCGCTGCCGTTCCAGTGCACGGCGCCGAGCCGCGAATTCAAGTACGAGGACTTTCGCTAGCTGCCGCCGGCGCGTTGCGAACTCAGGTATCGGCGACCCAGTCGCCCGACTTCCCGCCGTGCTTCTCGAGCACGCGGATCTCGCCCATCACCATGCCGCGGTCGGCGGCCTTGCACATGTCGTAGACAGTGAGCAGGCCGATCTGCACCGCGGTCAGCGCCTCCATCTCGACGCCGGTGCGCCCGAGCGTCTCGACCTGAGCGGTGCAGCGCACGCTGCTCGCTGCCGCGTCGATCTCGAACTCGACCGCCACGCGCGTGATCGGCAGCGGGTGGCACAGCGGGATCAGCTCCGAGGTGCGCTTGGCCGCCTGGATCGCCGCGATGCGCGCGACGCCGATCACGTCGCCCTTCTTTGCGGTGCCGCCTTTGATCAGCGCGAGCGTGGCCGGCAGCATGCGGATCACGCCGCTGGCGCGCGCGACGCGGTGCGTCTCGGCCTTGGCCGAGACATCGACCATGTGCGCCTGGCCCTGCGCATCGAAGTGCGTCAGCGGCGAAGCGGGCGGCTGGGTTGAACTCATGTCGCGAAACATCCTCGAAACGTTTGTGCGGCATGATAGCCACGCCCCTGGCCACGACCTTGTGAAGACTCCCCTGACGCCCACGTACCCGCTGCTGCGCCGCTTCACCGCGCTTGCGATGTCGCTCCTGCTGGCGTGCCCGCCCGCGTGGGCGCAGAACCAGTTGCCTGTGCTCGGCGATCCGTCGGGCGAAGACTTCAGCGTCGCCACCGAACACAAGCTCGGCGACGAGATCATGCGCGAGATCCGCGCCGACCCCGACTACCTCGACGACCCGGTGCTGCTCGAATACCTGCAGTCGCTGTGGCAGCCGTTGGTCGAGCAGGCCCGCGCCCGCGGCAACATCACCGCCGACATCGACCAGCGTCTCGCCTGGGAACCCTTTCTCGTGCGCGACAAAGAGGTCAACGCCTTCGCGCTGCCGGGCGGCTACGTTGGCATCAACCTCGGCCTGATCGCGATGACGGTCTCGCGCGACGAGCTCGCCTCGGTGCTCGCGCACGAGATGTCGCACATCACGCAGCGCCACATCGCGCGCAGCATCGGCAACTCCAAGCGCCAGTCGCTGCTGAGCCTGGCGGGCATGCTCGCCGGGCTGGTGGTCGCGAGCAAGGCCGGCAACAGCAGTGTCGACGCGGCCCAGGCGGCGGTGATCGGCGCCCAGGCGCTGGCCGTGCAGGGTCAGCTCAATTTCTCGCGCGACATGGAGCGCGAGGCCGACCGTGTCGGCTGGCAGGTGATGACCGGCGCCGGTTTCTCGGCCGGGGGCATGGCCTCGATGTTCGAGAAGATGGAGCAGTCGTCGCGCCTGAACGATGCCGGCGGCTATCCGTATCTGCGCAGCCATCCGCTCACCACCGAGCGCATCGGCGAGGCGCGCTCGCGCATGGGCGCCGGCGCGGCGCCCGGCGCGTCATCCGCCGGCACGCTCGAACACACCGCCGCGCAGGCCCGCGCCCGCGTGATGATGGACGCGCGCTTCGACGCATTGAAGCGCTGGCAGGCGCTCGACGGCGACCGCATCGCCTCGACCGTCGCCGACAAGCTGCTCAGTGCGTATTCGAGCGCACTCGCGTCGACGCTGCTGCGCGACTGGGCGCGCGCCGATGCGTCGATCGCGGTGGCGCTCGGCCTCGTGCGCGGCAGCCCCAGAAGCGATGCGCGTGCCGAGCGCGCGGTCGTGCTCCTCAACGTGCAATCGCTGCTCGCCCGCGGCGACGTGACCCGCGCCACCGCCGCGCTCGAACCGTACAAGGCCGATGGCTCGCGCCCGACGCTGCTGCTCGCGACGCAGGCCGCGCTGGCCGCGGCACCGCCCGTCGCGCCCGACAGCGCTGTGCTGAAACAGCGTGCCGAGCTGCTGCGCACTTGGGTCGCGACGAAGCCGCGCGATGCACTCGCGTGGACGGCACTCAGCCAGGTCGAGGAGCGCCTCGGCCAGCCGCTGCGTGCGGTGCGCGCCGATGCCGAATCGCGCGTCGCGCTCGGCGACCTCACCGGCGCGGTCGATCGGCTGCAGGCCGGCCAGCGCCGCGCCCGCAGCGGTGGCGCGGTCGATTTCATCGACGTCTCGGTGATCGATGCGCGGCTGCGCGATGTCGAGGCGCAGGTGCGGCAGCGCAAGGCCGACGAGAAGTCGCTGAAGTAGCGGTTCGCACGCTGCACTGCTCTTAGACTTCCGGGCGCGTTGTTGAGTGCGCGAATCGGGGAGTCGAGAAGATGCGATCAATCGTCATGGCCGTGGCAGCGGCAAGTTTGGCCTTCGTGGCCGGTGGTGCCGCGCAAGCCGCCACGATCGCCAGCGTCAGCCCGCAGGGCGAGGTCGCCCAGGTGCGGCAGATCACCGTGAAGTTCTCGGAAGGCGTGGTCGCGTTCGGCGACCTGCGCTTGCCGGATCCGTTCGCGTTGAGCTGCGTGGGGGCCGCGCCGGCGGGTTCAGGTCGATGGGCCAATGACCGCGTCTGGCTCTACGACTTTCGCGAGCCATTGCCGCCCGGTACACGCTGCACCTTGAAGGCGCGGCCGGAATGGAAGCCGCAGGGCGGCGCGCTGACAGGCAACACCGAGTACAGCTTCAACACCGGCGGCCCGGCGGTCGTCTCGGTGCAGCCGTATGACGGCGGCCAGATCGAGGAAGACCAATACTTCTTGCTGCGCCTGAACGGCGCGGCGGTCGAGAGCACGGTGCTGGCGAACGCGTGGTGCGAGGTCGAAGGCATTGGCGAGCGCATCGGCGTGCAGGTGATCACCGGTGATGCACGCGCCGCGCTGCTGAAGGCGCGTCGCATCGAGAACAAGGCGCTGATCGAGCGCGTGCTGATCCTCGCCTGCAAGCGCCCGCTGCCGAACGCGGCCGCGGTGCGGCTGGTCTGGGGCAAGGGCATCGGCGGTGTGGCCAATCCGAAGATCACGACCACGATCGAGCAGCGCTTTCGCTTCACGGTGCGGCCGGCGTTCACGGCCGAGTTCAGCTGCGAGCGCGAGAACGCGAACGCGCCGTGCCTGCCGATCCGGCCGATGACGCTGCGCTTCTCGGCGCCGGTTGCGCGCGAGATGGCGGCGAAGGTGCGGCTGAACCCGTCGTCGGGCAGCGCGCTCGCGCCGGTGTTCGACAAGGACGAGAAGGCGGTGGAGGTGAGCGAGATCAGGTTTCCGATGCCGCTGCCCGAGAAGGCGAGCTTCACGATCGAGATGCCGAGTGGCCTGAAAGACAACGCCGACCGCACGCTGTCGAACGCCTCGATGTTCCCGCTCAAGGTCGCGACCGGCGATGCGCCGCCGATCGCCAAGTTCGCGGCCGCGCCCTTCGGCGTGGTCGAGCTCGGCGACCCGCTCGTGCCGGTGACCCTGCGTCACGTTCAGGGCGACTTGCGACCCGCAGCGGCGGGCGGCCAGGTGCGCGTCAAGCAGCTGAAGACCGACGCCGACATCCTCGCCTGGTACAACAAGCTGAAGAAATACGACGAGAGCCAGATCAGCGCGAAGGAGATGGGCCTGCCCGAGCGCGAGTGGTTCACTTACGAGAGCGACACCGACTCCGGCCTTGACAAGAGAGGCAAGGTCACCAAGCGCAAGATCGAGCGCGTTTTCGCGTCGCGCGAGCTCTCGCTGCTGAACAAGGACACAGCGGCAAAGCGGCTCGATCTGCCGCAGCTCAACGGCGGCGACCCGCGGCCATTCGAGGTCGTCGGTATTCCGATCAATGAGCCCGGCTATCACGTGGTCGAGATCGAATCGATGCGCCTGGGTGAATCGTTGCTCGACAAGCGCGCGCCGATGTACGTGCGCACCGGGGTGCTTGTCACGAACCTCGGCGTGCACTTCAAGTTCGGGCGCGAGAACAGCGTCGTCTGGGTCACCACGCTCGATCGCGGCAAACCGGTCGAAGGGGCAGAGGTCGCAGTCAACGATTGCACCGGCAAGAAGCTCTGGTCGGGCAAGACCGACGCGAACGGCCTCGCGAAAGTCGCGCAGGCGATCGACGCGGACTTCGACGATTGCCCGAACGAGCACGGCCTGTTCGTCACCGCCCGCAAGCCTGACGCGAAGGGTGTCGTCGACACCGCGTTCGTGTTCAGCGGCTGGCAAAAGGGCATCGAATCGTGGCGCTTCAACGTGCCGACCGGGCGAGGCGCCGAGCTCGATGCGCGCGCCGCGACGGTGTTCGACCGCACGCTGTTCCGCGCGGGTGAGACGGTCTCGATGAAGCACTTCGTGCGCTTCGAGACTTCGTCGGGGCTGGCGAACGCGAAGCCCGAAGATTTGCCGACGCGCATGAAGATCATCCACCAGGGCACGGGCCAGGAGTTCGTGCAGCCGCTGAAGTGGAACGGCGCGCGCAACGCGGTCGCGAGCTGGGCGATCCCGCCGGCCGCGAAGCTCGGGCTCTACAACGTCGTGCTCGAACGCGAGAGCGGAAACGAAAAGCGGCGGCGTGAATGGACGAGCGGCAACTTCCGCGTCGAAGAGTTCCGCCTGCCGCTGGTCGACGCGCGCGTGAGCGGGCCGAAGGCAGTGGCGGTCGCGCCGAAAGAGTTGGCTGTGGCCGTACAGCTGAACTACTTCTCCGGCGGCCCGATGGCGCAGCAGCCGGCGCGCGCGTCGGCTTTGCTCAAGAGCCGGTCAGCCAACTTCAACGGCTACGACGAATTCTCGTTCGAGCCGCCGCGCGAGCCGAGCAAGGCACAAGGCAACAGCGGCGATGAAGACACCGAGACGACACCCGACGCGCGCGACGGCAAGCTGGTCGCCGACAAGCTGCTGCTTTCGACCGACAAGAACGGCGCCACGAGCTTCACGCTCAAAGACCTGCCGCCGGTCTTGAGGCCGAGCGAGATCACCGCCGAGGTGACCTACAACGACCCGAACGGCGAGGTGCAGACCACGTCGACGACGATCCCGCTGTGGCCGAGCGCCACCGTGCTCGGCATCAAGACCGGCTCATGGGCGAGCAACCGCGGCAAGGTCAAGTTCACCGCGCTCGCGCTCGACACATCCGGCAAGCCGATCAAGGGCCAGAGCATCGAGGTGCGCGGCCGCCTGAGCCAGACGATCAGCACCCGCAAGCGCATGGTCGGCGGCTTCTACGCGTACGACAACCGCACCGAGGTGAAGGATCTCGGGTCGTTGTGCAGCGGCACCACCGATGATCGCGGCCTGCTGCTGTGCGAGGCGGAGCTGAACACCGCCGGCCAGGTCGAGCTGATCGCCGGCGCGAAGGACGCCGCCGGCAACGCGGTGCAAGCCGCGAGCAGCGTGTGGGTCACGAAGCAGGGCGAGCTCTGGTTCGCACAGGACAACGACGACCGCATCGACGTGCTGCCCGAGAAGAAGCGCTACGAACCCGGCGAGACCGCGAAGCTGCAGGTGCGCATGCCCTTCCGCGAGGCGACCGCGCTGGTCGCGGTCGAACGCGAAGGGGTGATCGACACGCGCGTCGTCACGCTGCGCGGCGACGACCCCAACATCGAGCTGAAGATCGAGCCGGGCTGGGGCCCGAACGTGTACGTCAGCGTGCTCGCGCTGCGCGGGCGCATTCGCGATGTGCCGTGGTACTCGTTCTTCAGCTGGGGCTGGAAGGAGCCGATGAACTGGGTGCGCTCATTCTGGTACGAGGGCCGCGAGTACCAGGCGCCGACCGCAATGGTCGATCTGAGCAGGCCGGCGTTCAAGCTCGGCGTGGCGGCGTTGAAGATCGGCATCAAGGCGCATGAGTTGCAGGTGACGGTGACCAGCGACAAGCCGCAATACGCGGTGCGCCAGAAGGCGATCGCGAAGGTCAAGGTGGCGTTCGACGGCAAACCGCTGGCCGGTACCGAGGTCGCGTTCGCGGCGGTCGATGAAGGCCTGCTCGCGCTGCGCAACAACGACTCGTGGGATCTGCTGAACGCGATGATCCAGCAGCGGTCGTGGGGCGTCGAGACCAGCACCGCGCAGAGCGAGATCATCGGCCGGCGCCACTACGGCCGCAAGGCGGTCGCGGCCGGCGGCGGCGGCGGGCGCGGCGGCACGCGCGAATTGTTCGACACGCTGCTGCTGTGGAAGGCGAACGTCGTGCTCGACGCGAACGGCGAGGCGACGATCGAGGTGCCGCTGAACGATTCGCTGACCAGCTTCAAGCTTGTCGCTATCGCCGATGCGGGGATGCAGCAGTTCGGCACCGGCAGCGCGAGCATCCGCGTCACGCAGGACCTGCAGATGCTCGCCGGCCTGCCGCCGCTGGTGCGCGAGGGCGACCAGTTCGGCGCGATGCTGACGCTGCGCAACACGACCGCGCGCGAGATGAAGGTGCACGCGACACTGCAGGGCACCGCGAACTCGGGCACGGGCGCTGACATCGTCCGCACGCCGCTCGCGTTGCCGGCGCAGGACGTGGTCGTCGCGGCCGGCGCTGCGAAGGAGCTAGTATGGCCGGTGAGCATTCCGGCCGACGCGTTCAGCGTCACGTGGGAAGCCGGTGCCGACGAGCAGGGCGGCGAGAAGAGCAAAGACCGCATCAAGGTCACGCAACTCGTCTCGCCAGCCGTGCCGGTGCGCGTGCTGCAGGCCACGCTGCAGCAACTCGAAGGCACGCTGACCTTGCCGATCGCAGCGCCCACCGACGCCTTGCCCGAGACTGGCACCAAGCGCGGCGGCATCGTGATCGCGGTGCAGCCGAAACTCAGCGGCGCGCTGCCCGGCATGCGCCGCTACTTCGAGACCTACCCGTTCGTCTGCCTGGAGCAGAAGACCTCGAAGTCGGTCGGCCTGAAGGACCAGAAGCTGTGGGCGGCGGTCGCGAACTCGTTGCCGACCTACCTCGACAGCGACGGCCTCGCGAGCTACTTCCCGCCGCGTGTCGAAGACGGCCCGCGCGGCAGCGACCGGCTCACCGCCTACGTGCTCGCCGCGACGCACGAAGCCGGCTTCGCGCTGCCCGATTCGGCGCGCGACTCGATGCTTGCAGGCCTCACTGCCTTCGTCGAAGGCCGCATCGAGCGCAAGTTCTGGTCGCCCAAGGCCGATCTGGATGTGCGCAAGCTCGCCGCGATCGAAGCGCTCTCGCGCTACGGCCGTGCACAACCGAAGATGCTCGGATCGATCAACCTCGTACCCAACACATGGCCGACTGCGGCGGTGATCGACTGGCTGCGCATCCTTCGCCAGATCGACGGGATTCCTAACGCAGCAAAGCGGTTGGAAGAAGCGAACCAGATCCTGCGCAGCCGCCTGACCTACGCCGGCACGACACTGAAGTTCAGCAACGAGCAGGACGATTTCTGGTGGTGGCTGATGGACAGCGCCGATGCGAACGCGGCGCGGCTGATCCTCGCGGTGATGGACGACCCGGCGTGGAAGGAAGACATCCCGCGCATGGTCGTCGGCGCGCTCTCGCGCCAACGCGCCGGCGCGTGGCTGACGACGACCGCGAACCTGTGGGGCTCGCTCGCGCTCGACAAATTCTCTGCCAAGTTCGAGTCAACCAGGATCGCCGGCCGCACCGCCGCGACGCTCGGCGACAAGAGTGGCGCGATCGACTGGGCCGCCAAGCCCGGCGGTGGTTCGATGACGCTCGCGTGGCCAGCTGCGCCCGGGCCGTTGAACGTTGCGCAGGACGGCAGCGGCAAGCCGTGGCTCACGGTGCACAGCCTTGCCGCCGTGCCGCTCAAGGCGCCGCTGCGCGCCGGCTACAGCGTCACGCGCAGCGTCAGCGCCGTCGAGCAGAAGGACAAGGCGGCGTGGTCGCGCGGTGATGTCGTGCGCGTGCACATCGAGGTCGACGCGCAGACCGACATGACCTGGGTCGTGGTCAGCGATCCGGTGCCGGGCGGGGCGACGATCCTCGGCTCGGGGCTCGGTCGCGATTCGGCGATCGCGACCGCGGCGAGTGGCGGCGAGAAGCGCAGCGGCACCGCGTGGCCGGCGTACGAGGAGCGCAGCTTCGAGGCCTTCCGCAGCTACTACGAGTACCTGCCGAAGGGCAAGCACGTGATCGAGTACACGGTGCGCTTGAACAATCCCGGCAAGTTCTCGCTGCCGCCGACGCGGGTCGAGGCGATGTATGCGCCCGAGACTTTCGGCGAGCTGCCGAACGCGATGGTCGAGGTCGCGCCGTGATGCGGCTGCGCACAGTGGGCGCGTTTGCGCTGCTGTGCGCAGCGACTGTTGCTTCGTCGGCACACGCGGCGCTGCCGACGTTTGCGGAAGTGCGCGCGGCGCACAGACCATCCGACATCACGCTGACCGATCGCCACGGCGTGCCGATCCAGACGCTGCGCGTCGACAAGCAGGTGCGCCGCCTGCCGTGGGTGCCGCTGGCCGACATGTCGCCGGCGCTGCTGGAGGCGATCGTGCTGAGCGAAGACAAGCGCTTCTACGAGCACAGCGGTGTCGACTGGAGCGCGGTCGCGAAGAGCGCGTGGGGCAACGTGTGGAACAGCAGGACACGCGGCGCATCGACCCTGACGATGCAGCTCGCCGGCCTGATCGACGACGGCCTCGCGCGGCCGGGCGGCGGGCGCAGCGTCGGCCAGAAGATCGGCCAGGCGATCACCGCAACAAGGCTCGAAGCGAACTGGAAGAAGAGCGAGATCCTTGAGGCGTACCTGAACTCGGTCGCATTCCGCGGCGAGGTCGTCGGCATCGATGCGCTGAGCCTCACGCTGTTCGGCAAGCACCCGAGCGGGCTCGATGCGCAGGAGGCCGCGGTCGCCGTGGCGCTGCTGCGCGGGCCGAACGCGAGTGCCGACACGGTCGCAGCGCGCGCGTGTGGTGTGCTGCAGTTGCAGCAGTCGCCGTGCGTGGGCGTGAATGCGCTCACGGCCACTTCGCTGGCGCGCAAGGGCGGCATGCCGCTGGTCGAGCAGCTCGCGCCGCACTTCGCGCGGCAGGTGATCGCGCCCGACGGCGCGGCTGTTCAGCGCAGCACGCTCGATGCGGGCTTGCAGCGCGTCGCGGTCGCCGCGCTGCGCCGGCAACTCGGTGAACTCAACGGCCGCAATGTCGAAGACGGCGCGCTGGTCGTGCTCGACAACGCGAGCGGCGAGGTGCGCGCCTGGGTCGGCTCGAGCGGCGATCTGTCGGGCGCCGCGCAGGTCGACGGCGTGCTCGCGCGGCGCCAGCCGGGCTCGACGCTGAAGCCCTTTGTCTACGAGCTCGCGTTCGAGAGGAAGCTCATCACGCCGGCAAGCCTGATCGACGACTCGCCCGCGCAGCTCGCCACAACGAACGGCCTGTACCTGCCGCAGAACTACGACCACGATTTCAAGGGCTGGGTCAGCGCGCGCACGGCGCTCGGCGCGAGCCTCAATGTGCCGGCGGTGCGCATCGGCGCGATGCTCGGGCCCGATGCGCTGGTCGAGCGATTCAACGCGCTCGGTCTCGCGCTGCCGAAACCCGGCGGCTTCTACGGCAACTCGCTCGCACTCGGCAGCGCCGACGTGACCTTGCTCGCGTTGACGAACGCGTACCGGGCGTTTGCGAACGGTGGGCTGTATGCGCCGGTCGCGCTGCGAGGGGCATCACAGAAGCCGATGCGCGTCGCCGATGCGGCGGCGGTGTTCCTCGCCA
>Ga0307515_10025044_pt1 | contig 10351 bp, 12 predicted proteins | sample 17_EM_MG_FD_194513 | JGI IMG/M metagenome (GOLD analysis project Ga0307515, IMG submission 194513) | Populus trichocarpa ectomycorrhiza microbial communities from riparian zone in the Pacific Northwest, United States - 17_EM | ecosystem: Host-associated > Plants > Roots > Unclassified | place...
ACTATTTTTTTAGACAAAAGACCACACCCCCCTCCTAATTTACTAGCATGAAATACTTCTTTTACTTATAAAATTTAATTTATGAAAAAATAAATTTTAATTGGATAAACACAACATGCTGTGTGAATGATAAGTTAATCTGTTCTTTATATTATTATATTATTTTTAAATTTAATAAATTAAAATCATGAAAAAAAATGCTTTTAAATGCACCAATCTGAATGAAAATAACTTATTATATATATATATATATATTTTTTTTAAAAAAACTAAGATTTTAATAGACATAAAATATAAAAATAAATAACTATCAATGATTTTGAAGAAAAAATTCTCTTAATAAATACACCAACATAAATGAAAATAACTTGTTATATATATAAAATTTGATTAAAAAACTTCAAAAACATACTATTATATTTTAAATATTTCCATTTAAAAAAATAAAAAAGTGAATAATAATAGTATTTTGAAAATAACATAAAGGTAAAAATTAGCCCTTTACTTTCTCTACCCTACAAAAAATATAAACCAATAGGATAACCCAAACCGGGAGGCTCGGAACCAGGTTCGGCGAGCCTTTTGCTCTTCAATATTAGACACAGCAACAGCACTGAGACACATATAGACAGAGAAAGAGAAAAGACACCAAAACCACAGAGAAAGTTAAGAGAGAAGATTTTCCCACGAAAATTCTCTCTCTTCCCTCTCCCTCTCTCTATCTATCCCTCTTTATAATTCAAGAGAATATGTCTCTGTAGATCTCTCTCTAAAGAAGCACCACATTTCCTGTTTTTATCTCTCCTAAAAAATACAACAAGAACAACAACTATAGATATATATATATGTATGCATACATGCACATTGCATTGTATACGTAGAAAGATACATTTTTTTTTTCTTTTCTTCGTTTTTTGAGGTTAAATGGGAAATATTTGAATTGGGTTTTTTGAGATAGGATCTCTAGAGTTGGAAAGATTGGATTTTTTTGTTGTGGGGTGATGATATTTTTGAAGGAAAGAAAAAAATGGAAACAGAGCAGCAGCAACAAGTTTGGCCTTTCTCTGCTGCTTCTGTTGTAGAGGACATGATTCAAGAAAATATTGGAGCTCGACCAAGAGATGTTGATTTGGTGGCTTCAAGAAAAGCTGAAGAAGCTTGTATGATATCAATCTTCTCCTTCATTTATTTCTTTGTTGCACATTTTGATTGAATTTGATCATGCCTTTTAGTTTTTAGATCTTTGATTATTGGAGGATGCTTGAGAAGCTTCTGGTCTGTGTTTTGATTTCATTTTTGTGGAATCTTGAATGATCTATAAGGAGTTTGTAGGCTGTTGAATTTTATGGATTAGGTGGCTGGTTCACAGAAGTTGGATTAATGCACAACATGGAAATGGAATTTGTAGTATTTTAGGGTCATATTTCATGAATTGTGTGATCCTATATTGATATCAATACAGTTTTTTCCTAACATTCTTGGATTTTTATGGTAATTTTGTGAAAGTTCATTCCCTAGGCATGAAAAATTGAGCTATTGTTGTTCATCTTTTTCTTAGTGATGATCATTGAATCAGTATGTAGATGAAACTTTTGCCAAGTTAGAGAGTTCTCATAATTACTTCTTTCATGGTGCTTATTCTTTGTATTTTTATTTTTTGAGGAATTCCCGTCATGTGGTCAGATGGAATTGTTGTCGTAAAATTGGAATCGGAATAGGGGGGCTTCAACTTGAAAAAGTTACTTCTTTGTACGCCTTATATTTTCCTGTAAAAGAAGAAAAAGAAAAAAAAGAGGGGCATGGTGATTTTACATCTCTGTGTTGGTTTACAGCCTTGAGAAGGTATGAAGCAGCTGGGTGGCTTCGAAAGACAGCAGGAGTTGTTGGGGGTAAAGATTTGCCAGCTGAGCCCTCTGAAGAAGAATTCAGGTTTGGATTGCGAAGTGGGATAATTTTGTGTACAGTCCTTAACAAGATTCAACCTGGAGCAGTTCCAAAGGTATCATTCAGCCTGGTGTTTATTTTATTATGTTTTGGAGGATAGTTATACTTATTTGTTGGTATTGGTGATGTTTATTGTTTATAGGTAGTGGAAGGTCCTGGTGATTCTGTTGAAGTTCCTGATGGGGCTGCTTTATCAGCATTTCAGTACTTCGAAAACGTGAGAAACTTCCTGGTAGCTGTTGAGGAAATGGGGATTCCAAACTTTGAAGCTTCTGATTTGGAACAGGTGAGAGATTAACTTTAGGTTGAAACAGAAAGGAAAATCTGGAAAATGCCATGCTAATCTTCTATTACTTTGTGAGAGTTGTCTTCCTGCTGTGATATTCTTTTGTATCATGAACTTCCAGGGAGGAAAATCTGCTAGGGTTGTGAACTGTATTTTAGCTCTTAAGTCATATAATGAATGGAAACAAAGTGGTGGAATTGGGACATGGAAATATGGAGGAAACTTGAAACCCTCATCTTGTGGGGGTGGGAAACTCTTCATGCGAAAAAATTCCGAGCCTTTCATGAGTTCCTTTTCTCGGATGAGCAGTGGTGATCCATCTTCATTTGATGAACAATTCCGTGACCTAAGCGAAGCTGTGAGTGAACTTTTCTGTTTTTTAGTTTTACGATTTTAGAGAGGTGACTAGCAATTATAAGCTCATTTGCATGTGCAGGGCGCCTCTCGTTCTTTGAAGATGCTTGTCCGTACAGTTCTTTCAAACAGGAAGCAAGAAGAAATACCAAATGTAGGTGTTCTGATGCTTGTTACCTTAATTTTTTAGATGAATTTCCTCATCAGAATGAGAATTTTGAAGGAGATCCCATCACGTAGACGCACAAGAAATTGACAGAAATTCTTCCTCATAACACTCTGATTGGTAACAGATTGTAGAGTCTATGCTAAATAAAGTCATGGAGGAGTTCGAGCGTCGGTTGGTGAGCCAGAATGAGCAGGTGAGCTGTCATGTTTACTGAAATGATATCATCCTCCTTTGTCTCCCTCCATATTCTCGTGTGGTTTGTGTACTGAAGAAGTTACCTCTTCATATTATTGCTAATAAATCAAATGGGAAATCATGCATACGAAACTGACAGATGAAAACAACAGCAAAAGATATGGAAGAATCTAGCCCTGACATGCCTCTTTCAAGCTCTAGCGATACAAGGGTATGCACTTGGCTTGCACTATGAATATTTCGCTCATGCAATGCAGTTGCATAACCTGAAATGTAATTTCGAAAGCATGTTTTTATATTTACAAATGCTCAGAATTATTGAAACCAATTGGGTGACATTTTCTTTTACTAATGCTATGGTTAAGATGGAAGAAGACTCTTCCACACAAATCAATACAGAGGAATGGTGCACTTATAAGGGCAATCCTCATGAGGAATCAAATGACCAGCTTTTGAAACAGCAAGTGTTGGTTGATCGACAACAAAAAGACATTAAGGTAATGTCTCTGTATTGTTCTAGGGTGAAGTCTTTAAGCCTTTCCACAAGGCTTTAATCATTGATAAATGATGATACCTGCAGGAATTGAAACTTACTCTTCATGCTACGAAAGAAGGAATGCATTTTTTGCAGATGAAATATCTGGAGGAGTTCAACAATTTAGGTACAATTAAGATTCTATGCACTTCTTCCAGATTATTAGAAGAGGAGTAATATATATCATTACTAGTTTCTTGTAACAGGTAAGCACTTGTATGGTCTAGCTCATGCTGCTTCAGGCTACCAGAGAGTCCTAGAGGAGAACCGCAAGTTATACAATCAAGTGCAGGACCTGAAAGGTATTATCTTTTTATTTTGAATTTTGATTCCATGGATTTACTGCACTCATACACTAAGTTTCTCTACTAAATTTAATGATAATGAATATGATTTATTAGGAAATATTAGAGTATATTGTCGAGTAAGACCCTTCTTGACTGGGCAACCAAATCGTTTTGGTACGGTGGATCGCATAGATGAAGGGAGCATTTCAATTATCACCCCTTCGAAATATGGCAAAGAGGGACGCAAATCATTTAGCTTCAACAAGGTTTTTGGTCCTTTGGCAACTCAAGGTGAGTATGGCTCCATTCAGGTTCTTTTTCGTTCTTATCAGCTTTCCTTAACTTTTTTTTCCTTCTATTTTTCCTTCAGGGGAGGTTTTTGCAGACACCCAGCCTTTGATCCGGTCTGTTCTTGATGGGTACAATGTATGTATATTTGCATATGGCCAAACAGGATCCGGGAAGACCTATACTATGGTGAGATGATTCATGTACCATATTAAAACATAAATCTTGGTCAACAGCCTTCGGTTAATCATTTAACTTTATTCATTTCCTTCATTTTTCAGACTGGTCCCGAGGATCTTACAGAGGAAAGCCTAGGTGTAAACTACAGGGCATTGAGTGATCTATTTCTCCTCTCAGATCAAAGAAAGGAAGTTATTTGCTACGATATCTCTGTCCAAATGCTTGAAATTTACAACGAGCAAGTGAGGGATCTCCTTGCAACTGATGGTCTCAACAGAAGATATCCTTCATGACACTATTTTCTTTCAGTTTGACAATGTCTTTCCTTCAACTCAGCTTACTTTTCTACTTGGATTCTTAACTCCTGTATACATTAGATATTCGAAACAGTTCTCAGAATGGAATAAACGTACCAGATGCAAGTCTTGTGTCTGTATCATCACCATCTGATGTCTTAAATTTGATGAACATCGGGCAAAGGAATCGTGCAGTTAGCGCTACAGCAATGAATGACCGGAGCAGTCGCTCCCACAGGTGTGCCTAATGCTGCAGAAAATGTCTCATGTCGCAGTTGTGATGTTCAGAGTACAAATAAAATAATAGTGCTTAATTAAATGATACTTATATATTGGCCCATATTTGCAGCTGCCTGACAGTTCATGTTCAAGGGAGAGACCTGACATCTGGAGCAGTACTCCGTGGTTCGATGCATCTAGTTGACCTGGCAGGAAGTGAACGGGTTGACAAATCTGAGGTGACAGGAGATAGATTAAAGGAAGCACAGCATATCAATAGATCTCTTTCTGCTTTGGGAGATGTGATTGCCTCTCTTGCTCAAAAAAACTCACATGTTCCCTACAGGAACAGCAAACTCACTCAACTACTCCAGGATTCACTTGGTAAGATTAACCAAAGGCATTCTGTTTCCCTTCTTTCTCTAATATAATCTCATTCTGCTTATTTTTCTGGTCCAAATAATCACCAGGAGGGCAGGCTAAGACACTCATGTTTGTCCACATAAGTCCTGAGGCTGATGCTCTTGGAGAAACAATTAGCACACTTAAATTCGCTGAACGGGTTGCCACTGTTGAGCTTGGCGCTGCACGAGTTAATAAAGATAGTTCAGAGGTGAAGGAGCTGAAAGAGCAGGTTCTTACTTTATGCTCTTCATCTTTTTTTCTTCTTTGAGATCAGGTTAAGAATTGGCCTCATTTTATATTTGTACATGATACAAAAGAAAATGATGGGCTTGCCTGTTATCAGATATTTTTTTCCGTAAGGCACGTCTTAGAGCTGCTATTTTTGTTATTATCTCTTACGTACCTTTTCATCTAGAAGTGCAGTGACTTATTTTTATTATGTCTGGTTTCAGATGGCTAATCTCAAAGCAGCCTTAGCAATGAAGGAAGGAGAGTCAGAAAATTCACAGCATTCTCGATCCAGCACCCCAGAAAGACTTAAAAGGAAGCCTGGTTTGCCCTTTTCTTATAGTTGGCATAGTGCAAGTAGCATCACCAATGGTCATAGGCAGATGGAGGATGGTAATGCAGAGGTAAAAAAGTTAACATAACCAATGACTGAAATTGATTCTTTGCACGCTGCTTTCAGTTGTAGATATATTTGTTTAATGATTAATCTTGCCTGAGCATGGAGGTTGTACTCCTGGTTTACATTTAATGCCCAAGGGCACGCATCTTTTAATGCTTGGATTTCCCATTTAATAATCTGGATAATGCTTATTTTACTACTTATACTAAGACATGCCATTTTACCATTAGAAATCATCTCAACATCATGTGAAAATGATTTTACTGCAGTTTGTAATATGTATATATTTGCCCAATTTAGCCATCTATCAAAGAATAAAGTTAACATTCATAACCATAATTTACATACTGATTAATGATCTGCAGGTTAGGAACCACTATTCGTCTATTCCAAGAAGGCGAAGCTTGGATCCCCAGGACTTGATCATGTATTCACCTCCTTGGTCATCTGCTGGCAGTCCTGCATTGAGTGGAAAGGAGGATGATAAAGAATCGGTCTTTGGTGACTGGGTTGACAAGGTCATGGTGAATAGGCTTGACGCTGCAAGAAGAGATGAAAATCCTGCAGGGCAATGGGAAGTAGACAGCAGACAATTGCCTGGCATGTTTTATCAGGTTTATGCTCGAGACCCTTCAAAGATTTATCCAGAACAACCCTACAAATCTCCACAGAACACAAAGGACAACCAAGAGTATGATGCTCAGAGGAGTAGGTTTGAAATGGCATCCACTGATGACTCTGATGAACTTGAGGCTGCAACAAGTGATTCTTCTGAGCCAGATTTGCTATGGCAATCTAACATTCCTAGAATGACCAGCCTTCCCAATCCCAATGTGTTGGGATCTAAAACAAAGAAGACTACTAATCCAAGGGGATTCAAGAGCACCGAAACAAGGTAAGCTATCTGATTACTGATCTCTTTTCTTTGAGTCACATTTCTGGTTATGTAAACTTATAGATGCATGCATTACTTATCTAACATGTAAGCTTTCTTTGCTGTTGACACCACTGCTATTTTATCTTGTTGCCAGACTAGCATGTTCTCTTAAGGTTGCCACTTCGATTTTTGTCAACAGGAAGTTTAATACTTTAATTTTTCTGGTTTTGTTAACAGGAGTTTAATTCCATCGCTAATTCCTTCACCGTCAAGGAAACTACCAAATGGGGTGAGTCCAGGCCTCAACAAACCTGGAAGGCAGCTAGTTTCTGTTGATGGAAAGAGGAAAACTGGGCATGCAAAGTGACATAAAAGGAAGTGGCTTGGTGATATATTTTTCTTTTCTTTTCCTTTTTTCCATTTTTTGTGTATCTATTGTATAGTTGTAGAGAAAGGGATATAGAGAGGAGAAAGAGTTGAATGGTAATGGATTTCAGTTGCCTGTGTTTCCGTGGTGGTGATCATGAGGTTTATGCTGTCCCACCATGCCGATTTCGATTTGTTTATACGAGTGTTCTTCATCTGGTGAATTCTTTTGACATCTTCTTCTTTTCCTTTTGTATTGATCAGTTGTTTAAAGAGAAGTGCAATATATAGAAAAGATCAAGAAATTACATCATCCCGTCTTCATTATGTGTTTCTGCACTTGTACTTTTCTCAGCCTTTTGGATAACATTAAGCGATTATGTTTCTGTATGGCATCCTTTCTGGATCATAAACTCAGAAGAGGAGAGAAAACAAAGCAAGGAAAGCAAATGAACATAAACTCATAAATTTGACACAAGTTTCTGCTTCTCTAAGTTAGTCTGAAAATGCACGGGCAATTAGCAAAGCTATGGCATTGTATTTGCGTTGCCCTGAATATCTATGGAAGTTTGGTGATGTGTTTACAACAGTTCCATGTCTGTCCTCAATGTATCCAATGCAGCTGACCAGCTAGCTAAACTCCCTCCTCTTTTGCTACTCTTCCCCAGTTTTACTGATACAAGCATCTTTAGTTCCTCAATTGGATAGCTGGTATAAGATTTTGAAATACAAATATTGCTATCATAGCCTACATATGACTTCATTCTACAAACGCTAGCAATCTTATGATCTCTAGAGACAGAAAATGATCCCTGGAATGATATCTTAATATATTTTCCAGTTTTATTACTTGGACTCCGGATCTGGATCCGTACCTGATATGGTAGTTTGTCTGACTACTTGGCTATTGATAAGCAGCAGGTGCAACTCATCGTAATGTGTAGTGAGAAACTCAGCAACCACAGTGCCATAAGCATATGATGTTAGTCTTGAATAGTAGGATCCTGCTGGTCTGGTTAATAAATGGAGACATATTTACGAAAGGCAAAGGGATGCATGATACTAATAATTAACCAGTCTTCTTTAAAAAAGAAAACCCTAGTTCAATTACAAAGGTAGGAGGATTCGGCAACATGTGGCTCCTCAACCAGTATTCACTGTGCCAGCAAGAATTTCAATGGAGAACTTGCATCAATGTGAGCTCATGACATCTTTTGACATATAAAGTTCTTCACCTAGCTAGTTATATAGCTGAATTTAGCCGAATCAACTGGTTATTAAAAAATATTTGGAGTTGATGGGATTTTACAGATCAATATTTAATCCAATTTAATTACAAATTCGATTGCAATCAAATTTCAAATCTCAATTTCCCCGAATCAATTTATGAAGCTATAAGTTTAGCAAGCATGACCATGATTGTGACTTCCCTCTCAGGCCAACAAACGTCCACTTGCTTTGCGTGTGGATGCAAGTCAACCTTTCCAGCTAGGGATAGGGACCCCATTGGAATGAGTGGGAAAACCCTAAGTGGGGCCCAATCACACATGGCCACGTCAGGAGGTGCCATTGATGCTTGTTTCTTACGAGTGATAGAAAAATATATTTATATCCACAAAAATCCCATCAAGACAACACCACCACCACCACCGCTTGCCCCCGGTGATAGAATTTAGGGTTTTGCCACCCCATTGTGATTTTTTTTGCTTGAAGATTCAGTCCCGCCTTCATCGTATGTATATTCAAGTCCTTGAATGGATTGAGATAGGTAAATTTTTTAAAAAATTTCTTATTTTGGCATGGATGATTCTTCACACAAGAAATCATTTTTAACCTAATCTGCTGATCCTTTTTTAAAGGATTGGACGTTAAGAGCAAGGCACATGGTTTTCTAGAGATCATTTTCAATGAATTGGATTGACACTGAATGTGAAAGGAAAGATGAAATGTCATTCCAGCAATGGAGTCCAGCTATAAGGAAAATGATAGTCCACAAAAAGAAAGGGCAAAGCACTTGAATTATAATGAAGTATCTTTGAGATCAACCAAAGCAAAATAAAAAATTCTAATCTTGCATGCTCATTCTCTACCTTTAAAAATATAGAATAGTTATAAGAACTAATTTAGAAATTGACTAGACTCGACTCGAATAGAGAATCATAGATTAAATGAGTTGATTAATAAGTTTATGTAATTTTGTATAATTTTTTAGCTCCATACATTACCACATGACACTCTATGTCTGTCAAAATAGCATAATTATAAAATCCGGTTAGGAAGTTGACCCGTCTAAAGCTCAGGTTATGAATTAGACAGGTTTATCTACGAATTGACATAATTTCACATGATTTATTAGTTTCATACATCATCTTTGAGGCATTCTCTATCCCTCAAAATAGTATAAATATAAGACCCGATATAAGAGTTGACATGTTAACCTACATAATGGCTGATCAACCCAACCCAAGCTTTTATTTTTATTATTAAACTCTTGAAAATGACATTGTTTGATAAAAAAAAATAGATTTTTCCACTTATCTATCCAAACCTAACCTCGAACCAGCAAATCACCAAGTTAACCCATTTAAGTCAGCCTCGTATTACAAGTAGTTGGCTGGTCTATTTTGATTATGAAATTGCTTATCATGATTAGATCAATTAATCAGCTTGTTTTCCTCTTATCCAACATAATTATTGCCAGCCAACATACAGCACCTTTTCTCAATATATCTCAAGCATGTTTATCAAAGTCAAAACCCTAACAATGACATTTGTTGAGGGAGCGAAAGAAATTCCCAATAAGTAAATTAACAACAAAAGTCAAAACCCACTAAATAAAAAATAATAATCATTTTAGTCCCTCGTCATCTGCTAATTCAGTTGGATTGCATCTCTTATGATGTTCCAATTTTTTTTTTATTTTTTTTAAGACAGGACATCCTTTCCACTACTGTAATATGAGACAAATTTTAGAATATCTTTCTGCCTCCCTGCATATTTTGCTTGACAGATACTTCAAATAATGATGTGAGATGGTATACTTTCGTTCACATTTATTAAATTCGACTAGACTTGGCTTGTAATATAAATAAAAATTGTTTTTTTTAACCCATATTAAAAATATAAAAAAAATAAAAAAATAAAAATCATTACAAATAGTAAATTAATAATGAAAGGTTTCAAGAATCAAGAAATGTAAAAAAAAAAAAAAAAAAATAGAAAAAATCTTTAAGCAAACATACCTTTTGATTTCAGCTAATTAACAGAATCAATGTTATTAATTAACCGGAGGATAATTGATTCTTGTTTTTCTAAATTAGAG
>Ga0307515_10025045_pt1 | contig 10351 bp, 10 predicted proteins | sample 17_EM_MG_FD_194513 | JGI IMG/M metagenome (GOLD analysis project Ga0307515, IMG submission 194513) | Populus trichocarpa ectomycorrhiza microbial communities from riparian zone in the Pacific Northwest, United States - 17_EM | ecosystem: Host-associated > Plants > Roots > Unclassified | place...
GTTTTTTTTCCGTTCCAAAGATAAAGCAACTTAGGCCAGGTTTGATACAACATGATTGAATATAATAGGTTTATCAGTGTCTTTGGAAAGCTTATCTAACTCTTGCCATGAGGAGACATTTTTTTTTACTCGGATGCTATATATATATATATATATAAACAAAACCTATGAATTTAAGGTATATTTGTTGTGTATTAAAGAAGCTTAGTTTCTTTCATTTTTTTTAGAAAATTAAACACACGGGAGCAGTTACACGATGTTTACATGTTATAAAGGACCAACAGTACATGGCTTTTATTAGGCAAAAATAGTCCTCTTACCCTTGTGTTTCAAACTTAGTCTTATTAAATAACAACAAATTGATAAAATGTTTGTCAATTTACCCCAATCAATAATTTTCATTAAAAAGAGGCCCTTAGAAAAGAACTAAATTGCACTTGTAAACATACAAGTAGTTAATTTGATTTTTCTTTTTTGAAAAATTTCCCTCTTAATGAACACATGCTGTTCACACTCACCACCATTCTAAACACCATATCACCTCGATGGTGGCCAGATGGCAAAGATCCCAATGTTGAGGCTACTGGAATTTTTCAGAAAAAAGTTCAGTTCAGTCCCTAAATTTCTGAAAATTGCAATGTGGACCCTTCCAAAGCTTAATTTGTGGCAATTATTGACTGGAGCCAATTGGCCAACATTTTGTCAAATTTTGGCACCAACCAGCTAAATTTGAAACACAGATAAGAAGACCATTTGCCACAAACACATGGGGCAAAGGGATAGTTTTGCCTTGCTATTATTTAAAAAAACCAATAAACTGGGGAAATCAGCACACTGGAAATTTACCTGCACAATTGCTGGTGAAGAAAACCCAAACATTTCAAAGCCATCAAGACTTCCAGGAGGTTGTAAGGGAGGAAGATTCATTCTTCCAGATTTATGCTGCTTTGTGATCTCCTGGTTCACTCTATCTCTAACCATTTCCCAGCATCTGGCTGCTGAAACATGAAAAAATACCTCATTTGGGCAATGCTCCAAGGAAACCTGAAAATACCAGAGCACAACAGATTAGACGTGAAATATCTATCTAAATGCAATGACCAATGACAGTCTCAATCACAGGTTAGAAGTATTTCAAAACTACTGTATGCGAAGAACTTCGACTGTCTAAATCTAAACCATCCGCAAGATTCAAGATTCCATTGCCGCACCCAATCTTTTTATTCAAATATGGGCACCCATCACTCAACTTTCAGCACGGCATGGAGTTATTTATAATTGGACCAATTCCTGGTTGGGTTATTCAATGTACTTCATTAATATCACTTCTACCCTCAAACTAGCTACAAAACCAATCATCATGAACAAGGAGAGTTATATCACAACTCTTTAGGAGGAAAGGTAATTTATGATGCCAGCAACTTAAATTTTTTACGAGACATTACCCCTGCTAATGCTTGCTATATACAAGGGGATTATATGTCAGAATTCAAACACTGTTAAAATTACATAACAATGATCAGTAAAATTTAGTGTATTAGAGAACAAGAGCAGCCATCAGATGCATCTGACAAGTACTAAGCAACAATCTTAAAATTCATTCCAAATTTCTTTAGTTGCTTAGAATTCCAATAAGGAACAAAAGAAAAAAGGTAATGATGACCTCTCAGGATATTCAAAGATAAATAAATAAGTAGTGTATTTTGCAACAATCAAAATGATGGATGATAAGATACTATAGTATTAAATCCTGACCAAAGGAAAAATTGGTATTACCATAAATAGAGGACCGTTTCGCCCTGCATCCAGTATTTCAGAGACATAGTAACACATATTTGCTGGATCTAGAACACTTATGTACCTAACTCGACTTCTAAATCCTGCATCAAATAGAACAAATATGCATAAATAAAGGTCTCTTCCTATTCCTTAGCATGACTATTCTTTAACTTTATGATCTTTGTACAAAACACATATGCAAGATACCTTTGGGAAAAATTGCTTGGCTGTTGCACCATGACTTTCCAGAAAGCACAACCCCAAATTCCAGAGGTTCAACATTGCAATTGATCCTTCGCACTACCTTGGCAATGCGGGGACCCTTCTGGCGGTAGTGTCTCTCCAAGTTATTTTGCGAGGAAGATGGGCTACCTGCCATAATTCTTGAGTTGTCCAATGAAGTTGACGTGGCATTTCCTCCCATCTTGTCTGCATTGTTAAGCTTTCCAATGCCACATGGCTGTGGATGCTGACTCCCAACATCTGTCATTCCGTTATCCTTACTGGTATCTCTATTAGTTGAGGAATTCTGAACATTCCTACCAAATCCTGCTGTGCTAGGGCCTGTGTGGCAAGAAACATTCTGTTGATTAAATTCCAAAACCTTTCCACCATCTTGATGATAGCCATCCTTCACTTGCACCACAGGACCAGATGAAGAATTATTTTTTTGTTCATCAGGTAACGAATTGACATTCTTTTCACTCTTAACTGCTCCATCAACCACAGGAACAGTTAAGATTGAATCTTTATTGTCATTACATGAACTATAATGCAAAATTGATAGCTTCCCGTAAACATTTTCTTTTGCCCTTTCTAAAATTGGCTTCTGTTCATCACCTTCATCATCACTAAGAAGAATAACATTGTCATTACCCAAAGTTGAAGGCTTCTTCCCTTCACATTTCTCTGAAGCCAGGCCTGCAGCATAAGATGTGTCTTCTTGAGACAACAGGCAAACTAGCGTTCTTAAATTGGTAGACAAAAGACTAGAACCTTTTTGGTTTAGCTTCAAATTGTCATTGTCCCTCTCAATTACTTGAAAAGAACTATGAGATACAGATGATGCCCTCACATCTTTTGAAGGAGTGCCTTCAGGTGGTTTCTTCTCTTCTTCCAATGCTATCTGACCACAGATCCCAGATGAATTCATTCTAATATCACTAGATATTGCTCTCCCTGGTAAATCTCTACAAGGATCTGCTGGTGTGTGTGATCTCACCGGTTCAGTTGCTGTTCTTATTGGAGAATAAGATAATTTAACATCTTGCGTGTTGTCTTTGGAAACGAAACTCGTCAGGGCAAGTCCAAGATCTAGTCTTGCCCATCGGTACACTGCACTCAATTTTCCTTCCAATGCCTCCAGGAGGATATTTAATTCACTGATATCATAGCGAAACAGGAAAAATTTGGCACCCCAAGCACATGAACACAACTGCTTTGCATGAGTCAAGCATGCAAACTTATCTGGAGAGCAATGACACCCTGCTGCAGACAGATGCAAATCAAAAAGGCAGACACTGCATTCCCTCTCACTTGTGGCATCAAAATCACTCTCCATCTTCAATGTTGGGGAAGAGTTGCAGAGAAATTGTCTCCTCACACGCTCTGTCTCCACACGTTCCTGAACCAAGAACATCCAAAGTCAATAGGGAAAAGGAATAACACCAAAGTTTTCCAGTGAGAACTTTTATTGCTAACATAATGACACACTTTCAAGTTTCAAACTTAACATCTAGGATTTCTGAAAAAAAGCATATTAACAAGTCAATGATAAGATACCTGCAGCACACCAAAACACGCAAGACAAAAAGAAAAAAAATAGTGAAAACTGAAAAGTAAACCAAGTAATAACTTCCCCGTTCATTATAATAATGGAAATCAAAATCAGACTGCCTGTTCTGTGAACAGTACACAGCCACGTTGCATAAAAGTTTTACCAGATAATAGAGTTGAGATGGCATCTTGAAGCTTAGAACAGGCATCACAATCTACATATGCCAATACCAATTTAATGGCAGCATCCTACAACTCCAATATTTTTCCAGTGGCGTGTTTGAATTACTACCTTGAACCCAGGCAAGCCAAGCTAAATTTCAAACAGCCATCGATTTGACTTGAAACAACTGACATTGTGACAAAATATATTTCAAACTGTAGAATGAAAATCAGCTGGATAGTCTCATAGAGACAAACTAAAGTTTACCTTGAATGCTTTTGCTAATATCCCATTTTTTCCACACACGTCTTTCCATCTTAAGTTATCCAAGGTATTCCTCTTAAGTAAATTCAGTTCCCAATGTGCTCTCACTGCTTCCCTTGCTGCCCCGAGCAACAGTTTATCATGGGAGATGGAAGTCCTCCGTCTCTGCTCACAGTACAGCTCTATAGCAGTCTGTCCATGGGGCAACCAGTCAACAGGAGCTACATTCACTGCCTCCGCACAATTGAAACCACAATTAAACCCCGAATGATATGCTCGAGGAAAGGTTAGCACAAACTCTCCGGAATTCTGAACACACCGATAGACAGGCACTCCTTCAGATCTTAGTATGTTGGGGGAAAGCTGGGTCACCTGCAAGGGAAAAACAAGTTCAAGGCATGGTTGTCATTATAAAATAGGAGGAAAGCTACCATCTGTTAATAATCAATTCTATCCATGCTATCCTAGGTCATCAAAAAATGAAGCCTCTGTAACTGACACAACTGAAAGCCAGGAACGAAGTGCCAATGATCGCAGAATTTCAGGAACAAAAACATAAGGCATCCGGCATTCCATGGAATAGAGCACTTTCGCAATTGAAGTTTCCTGCCTGAATTCCATGTCACTTGAGATTTATAAATCTCACCATAAAGATTACTAAGCTGATTTTTTTTTCTTACTTCATTTCTCCAGAAGACCTCCACTTTTGGAAACAAATTATTGCAGACTGGTGACAAAGGTTATTACACATTTAGCAGATAAAAGAAGAAACCAAAAAAGGAATGTGCACAAAATCCTTGAAAGATTCAGAGAGATTGGGTTAGCCACTGTAATCCAAGTTTATGAATCCAGGTGAAGGATTCCATAAGACAACAATGTGAACAAAGACCATGATTGGCTTTGTGATTTTTGGTGAGTCAACAAATGGTGTCCAAACAACAGCTAAAACAGCATAATTTTATGAGAGCATCTAACATGGTAGCACAGTGCAAGAACTTTTACTCACCAGCTTATGAAGCAAGTCGGGTTGTTCTTCAAAAAGATCAGGTAAATGCTTTCTCATGGTCTCTTCCAATTTAATGGCATCCTTCCCTGGCACACCATACCACATCTTTTGTGCGCCCCAATGCATGTAATTCAGTGAATATAGGTGATGATCTTCAACATGCTGTTCTCAACCATGTGAAAGAAAAAGGAAACACAAGAATAAGTAATCAGGCTCTAAAACAAATGCATAAACTATGCCAAAGCCTGTTCATAAGACAAATAAGAGCTGTTATTATAAAAATTGCAAAAATGAAAGTTGTAAAACCTAAAACTGAACTGATTATCCATCATTGGAGATGGAGACGTCAAGGCTCAGTTATGCAAGCTACCAATAAAAAGTACACTCCATACACATTCATCAAGAAACATAACAGAACAATATATTTGTTTACCTATGATTATTTATTTATTTTGGACTGAAGCTAGGCTTTTTGTATAATCTATAAAACAGTAGACATAAGGTCTTACCCAACAGAAGGAGGAGAAGCACATCCCTATATACAGCCATGGCACCAAAACACCGGATATATCCCCACTTTCAAAGGAAAGAATGGATCCAGGAAGCCTCGGAAAGTTATTCAGGTTCCAGCCTGATTTTGTATAACGATCATTTGTTGCAGAACTAACTTCATTAGATGTTTTTGGAAACCCACTGCCAAAAACCCCAGTTTCCAGATCAGCCCCATAAAGGACCTGCAATAGACAAAGCAAATATAACGACTCTAGTTCACTCTGCGACTCACATTGCATGCAAACAAGGGAGACAAGTGACACTGTAAAGAACGGCAACACAAATAAGTGAATTAATCAACAAAAAGAAAATGAACATTCAAATAGCTCATATCCACTCACAAAACACACCTCAATTTCTTCAGTTGCTTTCTCTACAATTCGCCAATATTCGCCCTCAATATTATCCAATGTTGGTTCACAAGTCTTCTGAAACGTTGTCATATCGCCTCCCTTATTAATAGAATTCTCATTCTTCCTGAAGTACTGGGCCTTGAAATCATCAGCATATTTCTGAAATGTATCCAAAGTAAACAGTGGGCCAGGTTCAAACCCAAATCTCTCAGCTTCACAAACACCAGCATCATTTGACCCTGAGATGCTTCCAATATCTGTACCACAATCTACTGCCATGCTCATGCATCTTCTCCTTTTCTTCCTTGTATGATTAGACATCGTTGACCTCTTTCTCATAGAGTCCCGGTTCTGCAGTTTGTCAACCCTCTGGACACGAGTTGCAAACGTAGAGCCCTCCCAGATAGTTTTTTCTTTAAGGGGACAGGGAGGTTTCCAAGAAGGAGGAGGAACAATGCGACAGATTCCATATTGTTCAGCTTTAGGCCGTATGCTAGCAATATATTTCAAAGTATCTTCAAACTCCTGGAAAAACGATTGCATACACATTCACATATCCTTATAATTGAACATAAGTAAATCACAGATTTGCACATCGAAACCAGAATATGAAGAATGTCTTTTTTGAAATTAAGACAAGCAAAATATAACAAGAAAAAATGTAGACCTCTTCAGTTGGGTAGAATACAGGAGCATCCTCAATATCAAGCTTACAAGCACTTTCTGGATGCCATCTTGCACTGACCTGTACCAGATATTCAATTATCAACCAAATAACATTGGAACAGATGATAAAAGACATGAAGGAGTATATCAAAAAACAACATCAGATCAGACACAGTTCCGATCCTCTAGGACCCTTGCAACTAGCAACCACAGGAAGCTACATTACAGTAAGAATCCACCCTTTAGCAGTGCAGCCATATATGTAGGGGCAGTGCCAACCATTAACTTGAAAATGAAATTATTGTGGATGCTACATAATGATGGTTTTCTAGACAATAACATGGAAATTGCTACAGGGGAATCAAGCTAATTAAACCAGACTGCATGAAAGGCTAATCCAAGTATGCAAGAAAAAAAAAGGAGAAGAAAATAAAATAACCTTTTGGCAATTACTGCATTGTGGACATCCACGGATCACTCCCTTGGGAAGGCGAGACCTTAAGGAGAGATTCTGCTATAAGGAAATGGGATATAAGGCATCCAGAGTAGACATAAAGGACTTGCAAGGGAAAATAGAAATTCAAATGCTAGATATGCATGATGTTGCTCATCATTTTCAAAGAGATAACGATGAAAATGATACGAAAAACTAACTTGATTAAGCTTCACAGAATCAGACTCGTCCTCTGAACAGCTATCCAAATGTTCAAACTTTATCCAGGGTCTGCGTCGAAGGGACCTCGTAACTTTTGCTTCATCCTCAAACTCTGTGTCCATCTTGACTGACTGTGATTCAGAAGCGCTTGTAGTGGCTGAACAAGTGGTTACATTACTTTCTTGTTTTTCACCATCTTGCACCCTTTTTAAGGTGAAAGCTGCAAAAGACTCGAAACCAGGTGGAACTGATGGGATATCATCATTCTCCTCCTTAACATGAACTCTAATGAGTTCAGTTCCCATTATGACTGTAAACAAAAATAATCGACAGATTAATTACAAAGGATGTTACTAACAGCCAACAACCGAAAGTCCAATTCGACAATAGCCTCATTTCATTGCATTAAATTTTCCTGGGCTTCCAGAAAATTACTATAGCCTGTAACAGATTCATTTATAGTTTCTTATCAGAAAACACAGCGCAGATTATGTTATCACTCCTTGCCGTTCAAACACCAACTCACATTCTCAAAGGATCATAACTTCTTGACACGAGCAAATTTATATTTCTCAAGCATCACATATCCAGACTAATGTATGAACTATCTTAAACACGGAAGCCTCAACTTCCCCTCATCAATTCCACAATTCTACTTCAAAAAAAATATTAACTTAATTTTACAATTAAAACAAAAGGTTTACACAGGATCAAATTTATGATACTGAAAAAATCCTAAATCACAATTTTCTATACGAAAATCTGTAATACTTAATCCATAAAATCATTAATAAAATCTAACTGAATTGCCAAACACAAAAAAATACTAAAAATAAACTCCTGAGATATTCAATTCATAGAAAAATCTTAGAATTCAAGCAAGATATTTATAAATAATTAGTAAAAAAAATCAAATCAGGGCTTACATGATCTTGATCCAGAATTTGTAATTCCCAATTCAGTCAAAGCAGCTGCAAACTCCACACACACACACACGTTCTCCGACTACCCCCGAATTTCCAAACAAAAAGTCAAAATCATTAAAATAAAACAAAAATTAATTTTGAAACCCTAAATTCAAAGGGAAGAAACACGAATTCACAATCTGATTTGTTACAGATCTAACCCTAACCCTAAATCCTAAAGCATGAAAGCAAAACACGCGTTTTGTTTCCAACGGGAATTTATTATTATTTAATGGGCATACAAGAAAGAAAATATTACAAAGAAGACCCACACAAACACGCCTGAAACTTCAGGTTTCAGTTTCAGTGATCAATCAAATCAAAAACAAAATCCATTTGTTTTATATTCAACCTTTTTAAAATTACAAACAAAAAAAAATCAAGCGCTCATTGAATTATCTAGTGTAGACAAGGGTAAATCTGGAAGATAATTTTAGGATTTTTTTTTTTTACTTGGATAATAAATTTTCTATTAGAGGAAAGAAAATGATGTATTGAAGTTTCTAGAAACCTACCACAAAACCAGAATTCAATGTGATCAGACACGTACATGTGCATATACATATACATACATACATATATATTATGAAATGTTTAAAAAGAAATTTATTTAAAAAAAATAAAAATTATTCTAAAAATAGAGATAGAAACTCATTCTTGTCTCTATCTTCACAATTAAAGGTTTTTTATGTCTTAGGTGTCTCGGCCTCTTATGCGTGTAAGTAATACACACATGAAATTATAGGATATATAGAATGAGATTGGACGATTGCTCCACGAAACTAAATACGATTAAAAAAATAGATTATTTTGTATGAAAATATTTGAAAGTGTAGTCAAAAAAAATTTTATATAGAAATATATTAAAATAATATTTTTTTATTTTTAAAATATTTATTTTTAATATCAATACATTAAAATATTTTAATATATATATATATATATATATAGTTTAACCACAACTTCAAATACCTCTAAAATATCTTGTCATTGATTATTAGAACTTGTTTGGCAGTGTGGTTGCAGTTGTTTTTTAAATAACTTTTCGTATCAAAATGCATGTCAATGATGTTTTTTTATTTTTTAAAAATTATTTTTGATATCAGCACATCAAAATGATTTGAAAACACTAAAAATATATTAATTTATAATTAATAAAAAAAATTAAATTTTTTCAAAAACGTTCGGGTCTTGAAGTAATTAATTTACATAAACACTGTCTTTAATATAATAATTATATTATTTAATTCATGTACATTTATGGTTATATGAATGTTTAAATATATTACATGCAACATGACGTGACCAGAACATATACTAGGATAATTTAAAAAAACTTCTTTTCTAGAATTGTTCTAGATAGAATAAAAATTAATTTTTATACCATATAAAAATATTTAAAAAAAATTTAAAAAAATAATTATTATGTCCTGTAGATATTTATCTAACATACCAAACATTCTCCCATGCATTGTCTAGTTGTTAAATGGGATTTGCAAGAGGTCAAGGAGTGGCTAGAAAAGACTATAGAAAATTAGAAATAGTTATCTCAAATAAAAAAAAAATGAGAAACATTCTAATAAATATAATTATCTTATATGAAAAAATTAAAGAAATATTTCACTTGAAAATAGATTATTAAAAAAACATATGATGCTAAGTATTTATAAATTACTCTTATATTTTTGAATTTATTTTTAAAATATAAAAAAATATATTGTGAGTTTAACCTGGCTAATTACAAAACTAGGTTTTGATTATTTAAAACTCGACCAAAACCTAAAATTAAATAAATTTTAAATTAACCTGCCAATTAATTATGTATTTAATATGTATGTCCTCAAGGGGTGTAGCGTGATGGCAAAGAGCTTGAGATCTGCACAATGATCTCGAGTTAGAATTAAAGCGTGCAGCCTGAGATAATTAGAGTTTTACTCGTTTACTTAAACCTATAAAATATACTTTCTGAAAAGTGGAGTTTCCTCGCATTAAAAAAAGAAGTTTAATATGAATGATTTCTAAGTTGAGGAGTTTCCTGTGTGCCGTGGCATAACTAATGGGGAGACCAGACCGTGGGCTAGAGGGGACAGACGGATCAAAAGGGAAGAAAATCACAGAGGGGTGTTGTTTCGTGAGCTCAAACTCCAAGAAGAGAAGAGAATCAACAGGCGC
>Ga0307515_10025046_pt1 | contig 10350 bp, 10 predicted proteins | sample 17_EM_MG_FD_194513 | JGI IMG/M metagenome (GOLD analysis project Ga0307515, IMG submission 194513) | Populus trichocarpa ectomycorrhiza microbial communities from riparian zone in the Pacific Northwest, United States - 17_EM | ecosystem: Host-associated > Plants > Roots > Unclassified | place...
AGCCCCCTCACCCTTTCTCCCCCTCCTAGCCATCCCGGCCCCCCTCGCACTCTCCACCTCCGCAACCCGCGCCAGAACCCTGCCCTTGCCCTTGTCCTTCCCCTTCTCACGCTTCTCCTCCTTTCCCGCCTTTCTCCCGTCGCCGGCAGGAGTCTCAGGCCACAGCCCCCAAATCTCCCCCGCGCGCACCGCAAAGCGGTCGCAGTCCTTATCCGTCACATCCCACAGCATGCCCACGACGGCCGGCGCGCCCGCGGCCAAGTACGCCGTCAGCATGCCCGAGGGCTCGAAGACGCCGTGCTCGGCCACCAGCGCCGAGGAGCAGCCAAATAAGAACGACGTCGCGCAGCTCGGTTTCCGCTCTGGAGGCACGGACGAGGTAGGCTCTTCAGCGGAAGAGGGCGAGGAAGGGAGAGGGACGCGCTCGTGGAGTTTCTTCACGACCCTCGAGCGGATGTACTGTGCGCCGCTTCCGTGCCCGAAGTAGAGCAGCAAGTCCTTTTCGTGTAGCGCGGCTTCGAACTCTTTCTCGCTTGGGCCGTGGGCGATGATATGGGTCCAGTCGCCTTCCATGGCGTCTAGGTGTGGGCGAAGCGTCCTCTGTGTGTGTGTCAAATCACCCGACGGGTTTAGGATGCTCGTCCCGCCGGCGCTTGCAGAGATGTGATGTCCTGGCTCCGCGTCCTTATCTGTGACGTGGAGGGGAGGCCTGGCAGTAACAAGACGTTCCCGTAGTGCGGCTAATGAAGGAAGGCGAGAGATAGACAGAGGCTGGAGGCAGGGGAGGGATTCCCATGGGAAGGCGTGGAGGTCTTTGTCAAGGATAAGAATCGTGTGGATTGGCTTTGTTGAGATGTTTTGGGATGCTGAGTGATAGGCGCGGAGGGCATCCAGTGTTTCAACAACGATCTGGTTGAGTTAGTAAGATAATTTATTTGGGAACATGGGTGTTTGAGAAGAGTATGTGAGGTGTCTTACAGAATCGAAGTCAATTTCGTCGTATGCATTCCGCTCGCCGCTAAATTGCAGAATGTCTACGACAAAATAGACCAAGTCTATCAATGGCTCATCCAGGTCGAGTTCTTCATTCATTGCATCTCCCAGACCAATGAATAACTCCAGGATTCTCGGTTCCAGGTTAACTTTTTTCTGCTGCCCTCGACCCTGACGCGAGGGGAGATGCCTGTTTAAAATATTCTGGAACGATTTTTGGAAACGGGCTAAGAGATTGGGCTGTCGAACATGCTGAGAAAACATTCCTCTAAAACCCCCGAGCCAAATGTTCTCAATGTTGACTAGTAGATCTCGAAGTCGGTTGTCGAGGGCTTCACGCTCCGCCCACCATTCGGTCTTTGCGCCTTTGGCATTCATGTCGCGTGCGTCATGGGTGCTGAAATTGGAGAGCTCGATTATTTCCATGAGCTCTGATTTCCCATCCTCGAAACCGAATACATCCTCATCCATGTCTCTAGATTTGTGTCGAGCCATAGGTAGTCGGAGGATGAAAGGAGACTGACCGGCATGATATCGAGTAATATAAAGTTCGTCATGCTCTTCGTTGAGTGACAAAGATATTGCAGTCCAAGTCTCTGGGATAATTTCTACGTACTCATTTTGGAATTGACTAGCCGACAATTGAATAGGCGATTCTCGAGGATGAAGGTCTGGCCATTTCAGCAAATCATCGCGAGACGTGCTCTCCTTCTCGATCTCAATGGCAGATTGTTCAAGGAGTGAAGCGTGCTGTTTCGGTATTTCTAGAGGAGTTTAGCAAGAGGAAAAGTCGTTCATAGAGGGAGACAAACCATTCAGATAAGCCGTATACAACGGATGGAGAGGCACCTTTGTATTAGTTGCATGTGTTGCTGAGAGGAGAACGGTCACATAACCAAGAGCGCGGCAAATCTGACGAACGATGGAATTCGAGCCAGTCTGAATAGCTACTGCGTAGACTTCCGCAATGCATTCGCGGGCCCTTTGAAGGGTGGCCGCGAAATCATCCTTGGCTGATTTCTTTCCCCTTCCATTCTTAACTGGTGATGTGGCCATTAAGGATGCTCTATGTGCGGGCGAAAGATACTCAGGTCGCGAGCTGGATCCTTCTGAGAACTCCCGTTCTGTTCGAGCAAGCGCAGGAAAGGATATGGATGACTCAGGCAGGACATTGTAGGTAAAATCGGCAGACATTTCCTTCATGCTTTGCGCTAGCCACCGCTTGAAGTTAGAAGATTGTTGAAGGATACTTCCTTGATGTCCATTCTGCAAGCTTTCTGCTCGTTCAAGCAGCTCGGCTGCAGCTGAGAGTTTGTCCTGGAGGAGCATCGCCATTGCCTTTCGGCAAAGAACATCTCCCTGGAGACCACTTAGTCGAAAACACTCGTCTGCAGTACTAGTAGTCGTTATTTGGCTTTTCGGAGGAGCGACTTTGCGGGCTGTTCGGGCAGGTGCTTTTGCAATAGGTTTCCGACCTCGAGTTGTTTTTGGCTGCTTCTTCGTCGTATTTGCATCCAACTTCATCGCTGAAATTTCATTCACCAGGACATCCTCGGCAGAAACTATTTTATCCAATTGTTGAATAAAGGAAGGTATACTGAGATCATGGAGAAGAGTCTCGGCGCGTTCGTATGCATCGGTCTCCTTTTCGAATTCGCCATTTGCGTGGAAGACACTGGCGGCGGAACAGTGATATCTAGCTAAAGCAACATTCTTATCGGAATATGAAGGCTTAACTGAATCTAACAGGTCCTGGGCTTTATCCGCTCGTCCCCCTTGAGTCCAGTAATCCGCACGTCTTCCAAGATTGTCGATTCTCAGCGAACGAGAACTAACGGCCACGGCAACCTTGTCAGCTTGTTCAGCGAAATAGACTGCCTCTTGAAACATTCCTTGATGAGCGAATACTTGAGATTGGTGAGATAATCCACGATAGAGGAATGGTATGAATGACCAAAACGCCGCGCCGTTTAACGAATCATGAGTGATCGACATCACAACAGGCACCTCTCTGACGGAACTTGTTGAATTCGCTAAGCCCTCTGTCAGACCCTCTATTTCAGAGTCGCCGGAGTCAGGTCGCGAAACTCTCTTTGTTGAAGTCCTGTTTTCCAGGGTAGCCCACACGCGTCGATTGAGTGTCACGCAACGTTTCGCATATCTTAAAGCGCCATCGAAATTTCCGTTCTCAAGCGCGAGGAGCGAATACACGTAACATGCATTTGCAATGACTCGATTAAACCGCACACGTCCAGATAAAGTAGTTGAGGGTTTCGAGAGACTCAAAAAGCATGGATCATCGTGGGCTATCTTTTCCGCAGCGCAAAGGGTACTCTCACTATGGTTTATTAGTTTCATTCTCATCAATTTTAACACTAGTGGACTCACCATCTCTCAATGCTGCCAATCCGGAGTAGGTATTCTGCGTATACTAAATGCCACTGCAACTTAGCTTCGGTGGATAACATGCTGCCTGACAGCAAATTCTGAGCCTTGGCCAGTGATAGGCCTGCTTTCCCAGTGTATCCAAGTTCAAGAAACTGGTGACCGAGTTTTGAAAGACCTAAGACTAGTTGTGTGGGGTCATCACACTTCTGAAGTTCTAGGATCTTGGTGATTAGTGTCAAGACAAGGACGCGGAGGTATTCTTCTCCTTTTGCTGCAAGATAATCGGAAATTGTCTCAAGTTGCAGAAGCCAGCTTCTAACATCATCAACTCGATTCGACAGCGAGGACCAAGACTCAGCGGCATCAACAATTGATTGCCAGACAACAAGAGAATCTTTCAACTTTTCGATGGATGGTGAACCTTCCCCGAACGCGAGGTGGACTCTCAACGTTGCTCGGAGGTGATCATGGTATTTTGTCAGTCCAGCGTCCCTACTCATGTCTTGATCAAGTGATGTTTCGCATTGAGCGGCTAGAGAGAGGTATTCGGAAAGTTGCATATCCGAACATTCTGCAGCAATTTGCAAAAGTAGTATTGCTATGCGTTGGCGTCGAAGAGGAAACTCTGAGAGAGTATATAATTCCATTAATCGCTTGCCCAATATTTGAACTGAGCCAGACAAGGTGCTGTCCCAATTTCGTTGCTTCGATGCTAAAATACTAAATAGCGATAGCTGCCACTCGAGAAGCAGACCCCGCTCCTCAATTTCAATTTCTTCTTTGTCGATGAAGGCTAGACTTCTGCCCCCTTCTACGCCGTACTTTATGTAGGATTGATGCAGAGTTTTCAAAACTCTAGCGAAAGGAATGACGGATTCATCACATTCGGCGTACTGTAGTGGGGAGGTTGAAGCTATGCCAGTGGCCATCTTGAGCGCTCCGGATTCTAGATGAGCATCAACTGCTTGCAGAAGAGCTTCCCGAGCACCCCCGACCCGACCAGCAGCATGATAAGCTTCTCCGAGTTTCTCTAGCTTCATCGGTAGTAAGCCAGACTGCTTCTCTAGTTGAGACCTTCGGAGAAGGATCTCAGCAGACCGTTTCATCGTCTTGAGCCAATTTTCAGATTTTTCTTCATTTTTCCTTGAATGCAAGTAGTACATCCAATATAGATTTGAAATTTTGACGAGTGGAAATTGCAAATCTCGGTTGAACTTCACAGTAGCCGCTTCATCAGCATCAGGGCCTCCTTGAAGTTCTAACAGAATTGAGTAGCAGTCTTGAAGGATCGCATCCAACTCTTCCCATCTCATGGTGCTTGAGGTTATGGATTGTTTACAGCACAGAACCACAGAATCGACCATGCTTTTGATAATTTTCATCGTCATGGCGATACGTTCGCCATGACGAATGAACACCTTGGCATCAGTACTATCAGAAGACTCTGTACAGACATATCGAGCAACGAAGTGTGTTGTAGCCGAGATGATCGAGAATGCCAGGCTTTGTAGAGTGTCAAATGATGAATAAGCGTCAGTCTGGGTTGACTGGAGGTTTCCAGTGGATATTTTGGCGGCTACTCGACGAAATCCAACAATTTCTGTAAATAAAGAATCCAGATCAGACGAATCACCGGCTAAGCTTCCACGCAGAGCCCCCAAAGCATTTTCAACGATCTGTTCAACATCACATTTTCGTGTTTGGGATAAGTGAGCCTCCAGAGAGAGAGCAGCAATGCGTATTTGTCCTGCTGCCGCTTTCGCTCCACCCCCTCCAGAATTGGTTGACCCCGAAGACTCAGTCCAGCGGAGCGCTTCGTCGGTAAGAGAAGCGGCTTGTGCAAGTGAGCTTAGCGTGCGGTATATGCTTGTATAAGACAGGGATTGCTGGGTGTGTGGAGATGCTTTAAGTTTTAAGGGAGTTTGTGAAGAGAGTTCCAGATCCCGGAAAATGTCTGTTGCTAGCTTGTATTTTCTTGGGGCTGGTAGCTTTGATCTTCTTGCAAATGCAGAAAGACATTTGGCGAATGGTTCGAAAAGTTCCTTTCCAACGTTGCCTTGGTGTCCAGCTAGTTTCCACCATCGTTGGCGCACCTGAAAGGCTAGATTTTGTAGTCGGAAAATAGCTTCGGGAGATGGTTGGATCTTGTCATTGCATGCTAAAGCATCTTCGGAGCTGGAGATACTTGGACATAAGGAGAGAATGATCTGAGCGAACGTGTCGAGCTGTCGAGCTGCTTTGGCTTCCATTCGGGGAGTCTTCGCATATTCTGAGATTAGATTTGCCGGGGATGACTTCTCGGAGAGGTCAAGGTACTCCAGTATTGTTTCTATAACGTTGGGGCGTTTTGAAGCACTAATTACGCGCAACGTATACATCTGGTGGCTGATAATCAAAGGAAGTGCTGGACTTTTCAAGTCTAGCTCGTCGAAATATAGCAGAGAAGGAAGTGTTTCTTTCTCGGACTGAGAATCCACCTTTTTGCTACCAGCATTGTTTTTCGAATGGCCTTTATCTTTCTCTTCCTTCTCTTTTCCCATAAATATCCCAAGCCGTTTCTTTAGTATCCGGAGCTCCTTGAGAGCTGCGCTTTCTAGCCCATGTGCGATGAGCTTCCCAACTAAAGCCAGCATCCCATTCTCCAATTGTAATGTAGGTATATCCTTTCCTGATAATCTTGATGCCTCAGGGGTCCGTAGATATGCAAAGGCTACCCGTGTACATTCTCCCGTTGCAACGATGCCGGGCTGAGGTCTTGGCTTGGGGGATGCTGGATATGATGAAGAACGGCGCGATAACCGTTTCTTGGACGCGTTCGAACATTGTTCTTGGAGAGACCGTTGGGACCAGGAAGAGCTCCCCGAGAGTGCTGTACATGATTTGCTAGGTGAAGATGTAGCCTGGGTATGATCTGCGGTTGAAGCTTTCGTCGAGGATATTTGACGATGGGCCCTTGGCTGTGGTTTAAGGGAGTCGCTCAGGGACTTAAGAGTGGCATTGACAACATCTGTAGCTAATATAAACTTCTCTTTGGACGATAAAGGTACGCTGCTCTCTTCAAAGACTTCAACGGCTACGGCTACAGCGACCTTGGTCTTTGGCGTCGTCCTCGGAGGTGCCTGCGTCTGCGAACTTGCGGTGACCGTGACAGATTTGGCACTTTTGAGCTTTAAGTTCTCCCTCAGAGGTAATGGTTTTTTGGTAGCTGTGAGAATCTCTTGTAAAGCAACGGCAGTTGCCGAAGAACAGGTGGAGGGTGATGCGACGGCAGCTCTGATATTGTTGGCTTGTGTACGCGCCAACGGATTCGCTGCTTCCATGTCCTGAGCAGAAAATAGGACAATATGTGAGAGCTGCAGTTGTTCTCAGAACTGTACAAGATTATACATTAGTTAAGAAGGTGAAAAAACAATGGCATTCTTAAGATCGAAGTGGTGAAACTACTGGGTCAGTTGCAGGTTTGTTTGTGGATATTTTGCCGAATTGGAACAAGCGCCTTGGCACCAAAATCCTCACATGCGACTACTCCGTCGTCGGGAACATCGGTCGTCCGAGGAAAACTCATAATTCAGGCTTCATAATTAGATTTTCTATTATCCTATGTCTGCAGCTTTCCGACTACAGGAATTGCAAGAGAATGTTCAAACGCAATATGAGGTTTATAATATATTCCTATACGCCGGAAATGAGCGAGTAATATGGACATAAGAATTCATTCAACAACCTAGTTATACGCCTCATCCTATGCACAGATCCAATTCAACACCATTTCCATAACTGTGAGAAACACTAACGCTCATTCCGGAAACGACTGATACTGATGCTCTCTCAGCGGTAGATCGCCTTCTAGTGAATTGAATGCCCTTGTCCTGGGTGTCATCGGGCTTTTCAACCCCCCAGCTGTTCCAGGAGTCCTTGGGAGCTGCTGGAGTTCCCACATATGCTGCCACTGCTGCTCGGCCGTCATGTCTGAGGCAGGGGACCACTTCTCTTTCTCGGCCTTTTTCTCCGCTTGGCGGGCTTTATAGGCTTCTTTCTGCTCTTTTGAGGGGAAAAGAGACCAAATTGATACCACCGCATGAATTATAAAGAGGGTCCTTTATATAAAGCTTAGTATAAGAGTCTTTGTAAGTCTAATATGCTAATTACTTACAGCATGACAACGCTCACAGCGAAGGCTGACTTTGCTTGCTCGCAATAACCCTCAATCTGTTTTGTCGAAGAGATGCTGCAGCTCTTCGCGATATACCACGGAGCACCATTGTTGACTCGTTTCGGATCGATCGTGTCCGGGGCAGTCTGCACGTGTACGCTGACAGCCCACAGAGCGACGAGAAGGAGGTGGGTAAAGAGGGATATGATCGGGTAGAAAACATGCACAATAAACATTGTGAACTTGGTGAGATAGATGAACATGCTCAGGACACCGATAACGAGGTTGTACTGGGTATTGCTGAAGAGGGTTAGTATCAAGTCGCAACACTTCTATTAGCGACGAGAAGTATTTACAATGAGCTCCAGACAACGGGAGTATGGACTGGTCGGTAGTTCGCATAGGCGTACAAAATGGTACTTGGGTCACTGTTGAAGCCATGATTTCCGCCTTCCTGCCATAATTTTGTCCTATACAGATCTGGGGATGCGATGCCGAAAAGCGCAAGATTGGCGACCGTGAAGGGAAATTCAAGAACAAGAAGGATCCAGATCAGCTTGGAAAGCCGCCAATGCTTGGGGATGAACATCGTGACGTTAGCCGAGACTGCCGATGTGTTGCGGGATTTCGTTTCGGTGAAGGTCGTCTAGAGTAATCGCTATCGCAAAACCAGCTCGAAACTCGCCAGGATAGGGCACTATGCGATCGCGATGCCTTAGTTAGTCTTCCTGAGGATGAGCGAGCGGCGTGGTTGAGCTGTGCCGGACAGCAGGGCGATAGAGAGCTGTCGCAAGAGAGCGAAAATGCAGCTTGGTGGAGAGGAGTGAGAAAGCGGCCGTTAAGTGGCCTTCATATCTGCGCATGTCAGCCGAGCCATCGTCAAGGCCTGGGGAGGCAGAGCGGTTCAGGACAAGCTGTGAGTCGCAGAGTGGTGGGAAACAGCCGCCAGTCAGTGAGCTGCTGCCGAGGCCGTGCAGCGGAGATGTGATGGTGGCGCCCAATGGAAGCCCAAAGCACAGAGCGACATGCGGGACCTAAACTGTAAGAACGTGATGAGGCCAAGTGGGGGCCCCCTGCAATGGCAATCAAAGAGGGGCCAAGCTGCATCCTGTCCGAAAACGTTCCCCGCAGACGGTGCCAATATATCTTTTACCGTGGATTGGATGGACAATATGCTTGCGTATTGAATCACTATCGCCTTGCGCATAACAAAGGATGTAGGGCGCTGAATATCAGAGATCCCCATGGCTCTCTTGTATTACGAATAGCTCGTTGCACAACGTGAAGGATGTTCTGGTTTGTATGAGTCCACCATCAGAGAGCCTTGACAAAACCGGCGTAGAGGCAGCCCATCCATATCACCTGGATGAAGCCGCGCGCTCAATAGTATCTTGTGGCGACCTTCGTTTCACCCATGCTCCTGAATATGGTTGGCATCAACGTCCCAATAAGCTTGCACTAGTCGCCCAGGTAGTTACGTTGTGCTCAATGCTTGGTAAGTGCGTTGGTGCGGTGTGTGAGTATGGCACTGAGTGATTTCAAAGTGCATTGATTAATTAGGTATTTGAAATTGGGTCCTATTGAGCTGTTAAGACTACACATATCTGATTTCTTCCAATCATTTCTTACAGACTCAACTATCTTTCTCCACAACGTTCGCTTTTGTCAAATGGTAAGGTAGCAAGCAAGCCCCGCTTAAGTGTAAAGGTGCACCTCAGAATAAGCTGGCCCGGCCCTTCCAGCAACTTCTCATTCGTCTCCTTCAGCACGAGACCCATAAACGCGCCTAAAATATTTTGAATGCACGAAATCCTCTAGGTAACCTCCGCCGCTACCAGCGGGACGTCGGAATATGTAAAGAGCTACTCAAATCGAGCTCTCGTTTCCATCCCTTGAAGTGACCCCAAGCATCAGCCCAGGAGGTATCGGTCGAACGGTTATGATCTTCGCGTCCAAAGAGAGTGACAAGCTTATAAATATCCTGATCAATGAGAAATAATGACCCGTCCATCTCGGCGCCGCCTGAGAGTCGGCTATCTTTCTCAACAGCGGCAATTGCGGTCGCGCCTCCTAGCGAGTGCCCGTACATTGCTGCTTTGCTGACATCAAAATGCACATCGGGCCAGGTACAAGTTATTTTACCACAGAAAGTTGCCCTAGTTGGGTGAGGACGAAACTTGCATCACTCACACGGGTTAAGACTACTTTTTTGAGAGATGGTATATCCAAAGTAATATTGGTGTTAAAAACCAAAGTTCCATCAGGAAATTCTACGACATCTGCATCGTAAGGGTGATCAATGGTAATAACAGCATATCCAGATCTTGCCAAGGATTGTGCAAGTGCGCCGTAGTAAAGGCGAGGTGTCCCTGCGCCTGGCGAAAACAAAATTACCGGAAATGCTCGGGGGTCTTGAGTTCGACCGTAATCTACATCGCGACAGGCTTGCAGCTTGAAGGCTTCGAATGTCCCATTCGGTATGGTACCGGTGAAGTGCGAATCCTCAATGGCGGCCGTTGCTGGGGGGGTGCAGTTGACAGCACTGGTCTTCCGTCAGCTCTCTTTCCTTAAAGGGTAAAACAGAGAGATCATTACAGCATGGTTCGTATGAGTTGGAGCATAGGGATTAATCCGTAACGTATTAGCCAATTTCATAGGATTCAAAGATACTGAAAACGAGCCATTCGGTTTTGGGGTCAAGATACTGGCATGTTTAAGTGCACAGCTGAAGATGGATAGAAATAGAAGAAGAACAATTGGACCGGCCTTTGTCGAGCGAATAATTGGGTCACGGCAGAATCATTCAAGACTGTGAA
>Ga0307515_10025047_pt1 | contig 10350 bp, 9 predicted proteins | sample 17_EM_MG_FD_194513 | JGI IMG/M metagenome (GOLD analysis project Ga0307515, IMG submission 194513) | Populus trichocarpa ectomycorrhiza microbial communities from riparian zone in the Pacific Northwest, United States - 17_EM | ecosystem: Host-associated > Plants > Roots > Unclassified | place...
CCCCCCTAGACCAGGGTGTGCATCGGCCTACACAGGTCGATCTAACGTGCAAAAAGCACGCATCTTTCGGTTGCACCTTGGCTAGGATGGATTTGCCCTCGGTGCAGTGCGGCCGAGAGGCATCTAACAAGAAAACTGGAGGTAGCCCGATGGCCAGAGATCTGGCGCCGGCCGAGCTTGGCGGCTCGGACGCGGCGAAGCAGCACCCCACCCCGCCGAAAGAGCGGCTGCAGCAGCGTTGGCGAGCACGGCGTCTGCGCGTTTTTGCCGCCAGGCTCGGTGCCCGCCCCGGCGACCGCATCCTCGACCTGGGCGGCAACATCGAGACCTGGTCGCTGGCCGAGCAGCCCTACCGGCTGACGCTGCTGAACACGAGCGCCGCCAGTGCCGGAACGCAAAGGCCTTGGCGCCTGCCGACCAACGGCAGCGAATGGCAGGTGGTGGTCGGCGATGCGACCGACCTGCGCCAGTTCGGCGATCAGTCCTTCGACATCGTCTTCAGCAACAGCGTCATCGAGCACCTGGGCGACGCCGAACGCGTGGCCCGCTTCGCGCACGAGGTCCGGCGGGTCGGCCGCCGTTACTGGGTCCAGACACCGGCCTGGACCTTCCCGATCGAGGCCCACACCGGGCTGCCGTTCTACTGGTTCTACCCTCGCCCGCTGCGCCATGCCTGGGCCAACCGGCAAGACCGGCGCCATGCCCATGAGCCGTGGCATTGCCCACTGGCGCAGACGAGCTACCTGAAGCTCGGCACGCTGCGGCAGCTCTTCCCGGATGCCGCGGTCTACACCGAGCGGGTCGGCGGTTTCACCAAATCGTGGTCGATGTACCGCACGGGGAGCGCGTCATGAAGGCCCGCCAGATGTCTCGCCTGTGGTCGCTCGGCCGGCGCCGGCTGGGCCAGGAGCTGCGCGAGGCGCTTGAGCTGCGCACCGGGTTGCCACTGTCAAAACCGTTTGCGATCCGCGCGCACCCGACCGAGCGCTGCAACTACAAGTGCGGCTCGTGCGCCTGCTGGCGGCTCGACGACTACCCGGCCGAGATGAGCCTGGCGCAGTGGCAGACTGCGTTCACAGACTTGCAAAGTTATGTCGGCCGGTTCAACGTGCAGTTCGCCGGCGGCGAACCGCTGATGTTCAAGCCGTTCCTCGACCTGGTGCAGTGGTGCGGCGAGCGCGGGATCGACTGGGGCATGATCACCAACGGGTCGGCGCTCACTTCCTCGGTCGTCGCCCGGCTGGTTGCCGCGACGCCGCTGAACATCGACATCTCGGTCGATGGCGCAAGCGACGCGGTGCACGACGCGTCGCGCGGCATCCCCGGCTCGCTGACGCGCATCCGCGAGGGCCTGCAGCGCCTGACAGCCGCCCGCGACGCGGCGGGCCACCACTTTCCGATCCGCATCAAGGCCACGGTGCACCGCCAGAACCTGCACGAGATGCGCGATCTGGTCGACTGGGCCGTGCAGGTCGGCGCCTCGTCGGTCGACTTCAGCCCGGTCCGCCCATGGACCGACGAGGTCGCGCGCGACCTGTGGCTGCGCCAGGACGACGAAGCGCGGCTGCAGCAGATGGCCGAGTCACTGGTTGCCGCCAAGCGCGCCGGCGCCCCGATCGAGACCGAAGAGCGGCGGCTGCTGTCGTGGCCGGCGCACTTCCGCGGCGACAAGGTGATGCCCGCGCGAACGCCCTGCCGCGTCGGGCTGCGCGACTTCCACATCCTGGCCAACGGGGATGTGCGCACCTGCTGGGAGTACCCGGTGATCGGCAACGTCACGCGCCAGAGCGTGCGCGAGATCTGGACCAGTGCGACAGCGCGCGATCAGCGCGCCGAGACCTTGCAGTGCTCGGCGCTGGGCTCGACCAAATGCGCCAGCTCGTGCCTGTCGCACCGGACGATCGCGCAGGACTGGAAACGCCTCGTGCTGCTCAGCCCGCGACAGGGCTGAGGGGCGGGTTCAGCGCGAGCCGCGCCAGCGTATCAGCGCGACGCCGCGCTCTTCGAAGAGGGTCTCGTAGGCATTGGCGTCGTTGGCCGGCAGCTTCTTCAAGTGCTCGACGTTGACCAGCGCCAGTTCACCAGGCGCCGGATCGCGCCGTGGCACGGGCTGCCCGCGGTAGACCGCAAAGCTGGGCTTGTGCAGCTTCCACTGCACGGCCACCTCTGGGCGGTCGCGTGCGATCAGCCCGGCATTGCGCACGGGGCCCTGCAGCAGCGTGCCCCACCACGGCAGGCCAAAGCCGAGCAGCACCATCGCAACGACGCAGGCCGACAGCAACGGCGCGGCGCTTGGCGCCAGCCCTTCGCGCAAGCGCACCGGCGCGGCGGCCAGGCCGATGACCACGCCGGCGGCCACGGTGCCGGCAATCATCAAGGCCAGCGGCGAAGGCGCGTGCAACATCAGCGCGCGGTACTCGGGCTGGCGCACGTACGCCATCAGCGAAGGCAGGAACCAAGCGGGCGCCACGAAGAGCGCCAGCAAGATCAGCGCGCCGACCGCCAGCGCCCAGCGCATCACCTTGCCGCAGCGCTCCAGCTCAATCGCCATCAGCAGCACGAACGGCGTCGCGCCATACAGCACGTAGTGCGGCAGCTTGGTGCCCGACAACGAGAAGAACACCAGCACGAAGACGCCCCACCCGAGCAGGAAGCGGCCGAGCGGGTCTCGCCAATGCGAGGCCACTCGCCGCGCGACCGCCACCAGCAGCGGCGTCCACGGCAGCAACAACAGCGGCAGCACCTCGAGGTAGTAGCCGGCGCCGCCACCGTGCTGCTCGAGCGTGCCGGTGTAGCGCGCGAGGTTGTGGCGCACGAAGAAGCCGTCGATGAAGGCTTGGCCGTGGCGGTTCAGGGCGTAGGCGTACCAGGGTGCGGCGATGCCGATCAGCAGCGCCCAGGCCGGCAGGTCGCTGACCGCCTGGACGATGCGGCGCAGCGCCAGCCGCCAGTCCCACGCGGTGATCAGCCAGACACCGGCTGCGGCCACCGGCACCAGCACCGCCACCGGCCCTTTGGCCAGCAAGCCCAGGCCCATCCAGGCGAAAGCGCGGCGCAACGGCGCTTTCTGTTCGGTCTCCAGCCAACGCCAGGCGTCGCACACGGCCATCACCAGCAGGAAGTTCAGCAACGCATCGGCAGTCGCCGCGCGGCCGATCGCCAGCACGCCCAGGCTGGTCGCCATCATCAGCGCCGCGCTGATCGCCGTGCGCTCGCCCAGCCGCGGGCGAGCAAATGCAAACAGTGCCAGCGCCCAACCCCAGGCACACAGCGCCGAGGGCAGGCGCAGCGCAAACTCGGTCAGCCCCAGCAGCGACACACTCCCTGACTGCAGCCAGTAGACGAGGATCGGCTTGTCGAAGCGGTCTTCGCCGTTCAGCGTCGTGTGGCCCCAGTCCCCGCTTTGCAGCATCTCGCGCGTGGCTTCACTGAACGCGCCTTCGTCGACGTCGAACAGCGGTGCCGCACCGAGCTGGAAGATCGCCAGCAGCAGCAATGCCAGGGCCAGCGCCCAGGGAACGCGCTTAAGGGCGGCGCGAAGCTCGGCCGGCGCCGGGCCGCCCCTAGGCGGCCGAGCGCCCCCTTGGGGGGCCGCCGACCTACCCGTCAGGCGGGGGTCGTTATTCATGCCAAGCGTCGGCGGCATCGAGGGGCGGCTGCGCCATCGTGTGGTACTGCCGCGCGTGGCCGCCTTCGTAGTAGATGCGGATCAGCAGTTCGGCCAGCACGCCGGTGCACAGGAACTGCAGGCCGCCAATGACCATGAAGAAGCCCAGGATCAGCAAGGGCCGGCCACCGACCGATTCGCCCAGCAGCTTCAACACGCCGAGGTAGCCAAGGATCATCGTACCGAGGGCGCCGATGCCCAAACCCACGGTGCCGAAGAAGTGGCCAGGCCGGGCGCCGAAGTTGAGGAAGAAGTAGACCGCGAGCAGGTCGACCAGCACGCGGAAGGTGCGCGAGATGCCGTACTTCGATTCGCCCGCGGTGCGGGCATGGTGGCTGACCGGCACCTCGGCCATGCGCGTCGGCGAGGTCACCGTCGCGAGCCAGGCCGGGATGAAGCGGTGCATCTCGCCATACAGGCGGATCTCGCGCAGCACCGGCGCGCGGAAGGCCTTCAGGCTGCAGCCCAGGTCCTGGAACTTCAGGTCGGTGACGCGGCGGATCAGCCGGTTCGCCAGCATCGACGGGAATTTGCGCAGTGCGAAGCCGTCCTGACGGTTCTGGCGCCAGCCGGCCACCATGTCGTAGGGCTCGTTCAGCATCTTGGCCACCAGCAGCGGGATGTCCTGCGGGTCGTTCTGCAGGTCGCCATCCATCGTCACGATGATGTCGCCGCGCGCGGCGTCGATGCCGGCCTGCATGGCGGCTGTCTGGCGGAAGTTGCGCAGCAGCCGCAGCACGCGGATGTGCGGGCCAACGGTGGCCGCATGGTCCTGCAGCGCACGGCCGGTGCCGTCGCGGCTGCCGTCGTCGACGACGATCAGCTCCCACGGCTGCGGGTAGGCCGCCAGGGCGGCCTGCACGGCGTCGATCAGCGGCCTGGCGTTGTCGATCTCGTTGTACATCGGCACCACCACCGACAGGCGGTGCGGCGTCAGCTGGGTCAGCGCCAGCGCGCGCGCGGCGGGCAGGTCGACGGCTGTTGCCGTCGGGGTCATTGCAGTGGTGCTCATTGCGTCTTGTTCTCCAACGTCGTCCTGGGCGCCTTGGCCCAGGGCATGATCATCGCAGCCGCGGCCAGGGCCACCGCCAGGCTGAAGGCGTGCAGCGCCAGCGCGCCGGCCGCCACCTGGGCGCCCGAGGCGGCGCCGGCCGCGCCGCCGTCCATGCGCGTGGCCGCCCAGACGCCGGCTTCATAGGTGCCGAGACCCGCCGGGCCTTGCAGCGGCAGCACCGAGGCCACCTCGCCGCCCAGCGCACCGCGCAGCGCGGCGGCAAAGTCGAGCGGCGCCAGCGCCTGCAGCACCAGCGCGAACACCGCCAGCTTGACCAGCCAGTTGGCGGCACACAAGGCCCAGCCGAGGCGGTCGTTGCGGTGGGTCAGCCAGGCCGATTCGAAGCGCTGCACCACCGGCACCCGGGCCGAGATGGCCGCCAGCGCACGCGCACCGAACAGCAGCACCAGCGCCCAGCCGAGTGCCAGCAGCGCGGCCCAGCCGAGGCGCGCCTCATGGGTGAACGGCGGCAGCCACAGCGCGGCCAGCGTGGCCAGCACCGCAGCGTCTTGCAGCCGCAACCACAGCAGGCTGCGCAGCGAATCACCCAGCGGCACGCCGAAGCGGCGCTGCATCAACAAGGGGTAGCCGGCCTCGCCGGCGCGCAGCGGCAGCACGACGATGGCGGCGTTGTGGGTCAGGAACAGCGCCAGGCAGGCGACGAAGCCGGGGGCCGTGCCGCGCGCGGCATCGGCCGCGAACCACGAGCCCCATTCGCGCCGCAGCCGCTCGGCCCGCAGCGCATAGCTCAGGCACAAGCCGGCCAGCGCCACCGCCCACAGCCACAACGGCGTGGCAGCGAAAGCGCTGCCCAAGGGGGTCAGGTCGACCTTGCGCAGCAGCCACGCCAGCAAGCCCAGGCCGAGCGCGCTGGCAAGCAGCAGGCGCGTCCAGGGGCGGCGCGCGGCATCGGGCGTCGGGGGCATCTTGAGCACAGGAGGGAATGGCGCGCGATGGTAGCAGCCACTCACTGTGGTCGTTGGCCGCACGCCGACGGTGCCCCGGGGGGCAGGGCTATCATCGTCGGCCCATGGCCCAGAACATCCTCGTCACCGGCGCGGCCGGCTTCATTGGTGCCCATGTGGCGGCCGAGCTGGCACGCGCCGGCCACCGGGTCACCGGTGTCGACAGCTTCAACACCTACTACGAGCCGCGGCTGAAGCAGGACCGCGTCACGGCGCTGCTGCAGCCGCTGGGCGTGCCCTGCCAGCTGCTGGACCTGTGCGACGGCGCGGCGACCCGCGAGTTGATCGTCAAAGGCGGCTTCGACGCGGTGATCCACCTCGCCGCACAAGCCGGCGTGCGGCACTCGATCAAGGCGCCGGCCGACTACATCCAGTCGAACCTGGTCGGCTTTGCGAACGTGGTCGAAGCTTGCCGCGAGACCGGCGTGCCGCACCTGCTGTACGCCAGCTCGTCCAGCGTCTACGGCAACCGCACCGACGCGCCGTTTCGCGAGAGCGACCGCGTCGACCGCCCGGCCTCGCTGTATGCCGCGACCAAGATTGCCAACGAGCTGATCGCCCACACCTACGCCAGCATCCACGGGCTGCGCTCGACCGGCTTGCGCTTCTTCACCGTCTACGGCCCCTGGGGCCGGCCAGACATGGCTTACTTCTCGTTTTCGCGCCGCATCCGTGCTGGCCAGCCGATCACGCTGTTCGCCGAAGGGCAGCTGCTGCGCGACTTCACCTACATCGACGACATCGTCGACGCGGTGGTCGGGCTGCTGAACGCGCCAGTGCCCGCCACTGCAGCGAAAGAATCCGACATCTACAACCTCGGCCACCACGTGCCGGTCAAGGTGGTCGACTTCGTGAGCACGCTCGAAGACGCGCTGGGCTTGAAGGCCATCGTCGAATTTGGCCCGATGCAGCTGGGCGATGTGCCGGTGACCTGCGCCGATGATGGCCGGCTGCGTGCACGCATCGGCGACTGGGCCTGCACCTCGCTGGCCGACGGCCTGACCCGCTTCGCGCGCTGGATCGAGGGCTGGGAGCCGGCGCCCGTGACGCCCGCCTGACGATGGCCCGCCGCTGGCGCCGCGTAGGGGTCACGCTGCTGGTGCTGGCAGCGCTGGCCGCGGCCACCACGGCGTGGGTGCTGACGCTGCCACCGTTCGGCGGCAAGCTGGAAGGTGATCGCCTGGCGCGAGCCCGCGCCAACCCACAGTTCCACGACGGCAAGTTCGCCAACCCGCTGCCACCGGCGGCCTACACCGCCGATGACCTGTGGGCGCTGTTCAAGGGCCAGTTCTTCGGCGACGAGCGGCGTGAGCCGTCCCACGCCATCCCGGTGGTGCCGGTACCACCCGGCACGCTGCAGGCACCGCCCGCAGCGTCGGGCCTGCGCACCTTCTGGATCGGCCACGCCAGCGTCTTCATCGAGATCGATGGCCTGCGCCTGCTGGTCGACCCGATCTTCTCGGACTACGCCTCGCCGTTCGATGTCGGCCCGAAGCGTTTGCACCCGCCACCAATTGCGCTGGCGGACTTGCCGGCCATCGACGCGGTGCTGATCACGCACGACCACTACGACCACCTCGACATGCGCACCGTGCAGCAGCTTGCGGCGCGCGGCACGGCGTTCTTCGTGCCGCTGGGCATCGGTGCCCACCTGCAACGCTGGGGCGTGCCGGCCGCGCAGGTGCACGAGCTGGAGTGGTGGCAAGAGCACGCGCTGCGCGGCGTGCGGCTCGTCTCGACGCCGTCGCGCCACTACTCGGGCCGCGGGCTGACCGACCAGAACGCCACGCTGTGGACCTCGTGGTCGGTGATCGGCCCGCAGCACCGGTTCTACGTCAGCGGCGATACCGGTTACTCCGACCACTTCCGGCAGATCGGCGAGCGCTTCGGGCCGTTCGACCTGGCCTTCATCAAGATCGGCGCCTACGGCCCTGGCGCGCCGTGGCTGGACATCCACATGACGCCGGAAGACGCGGTGCGTGCGCTGGGTGAGCTGCGCGCGAAACGGCTCTTCCCGGTCCACTGGGCGACCTTCAACCTTGCCTTCCACGACTGGGACGAGCCGATCAAGCGCACGCTGGCGGCCGCGCATGCAGCCCAGGCCGAGGTGCTGACGCCACGCATCGGCGAGATCGTCGATGCCGATCAGCCGTTCGCCGGCAGTGCCTGGTGGGAAGGCGTGCGCTGAAGCGGCCTTCAACGCGGCCTCAGCGCCCCCGTCTCACCGTGCCGGCGTCAACACCAGCACGTGCTGGTGCGAAGCGTTGTGGTCGAACGAGACGTTCAGCAGGATCTCGCCCTGGCTGTTGATCTTCGGACGTCCACCTGTGGCTTGGAAGCGGCCCTTCAGCGGATCGGCTGCGTCGACCAGGTCTTCAACCTTGTGCATGCCGTTCTCGACATCCCAATAGAAGGTCTCGAAGTCATCGAAGTGGGTTTGCTGCAGGCGGCCAACCACCTGGCCTTGCTGGTTGATGTCGAGGAAGTCGGCCCAGTAGTCCGCGAAGGGCGTGCCGGCCGAGATGTCGACCGCTTCGCCCGCGGGCGACCAGACGATGGGGTGAACCGGCGGCCAGAAGTGGCCGTCAACGTCCTTTGTTCCCTGCACCTCGCCCGCGACCAGGCCGCGGTCGTTGATCGACGTCCCGATGCACGAGGTGCTCGGCTGCCCCGCCAGCGGCACACACGCGAAGGGGGTGGCGCCGCCGCCCTTCGACAGCACCACAATTTCCCGATCGCTGCGGCCCGTCTCATAGGCGGACACCAGCACCTGCCCGCGGTTGTTCAGTGCCAGAGGTGTGGACATGGCGTAGCCGCTGGGGTGGATGTCGACCACGCCGGTCTCGGCGGACCAGACGAACGTGCGCGTGTGCGGGTGAAGGTTGCTGGTGTACCAACCGGTCGCCACGCCCTGCTCGTTGAGGGCTGCCATGCTGCTGTTGACGTGCCCCTCGATCAACCCGTCAAGCGGTTGTGTACCCGTGGATCGGTCCCAGACGAAGCCCGTCTGGCTGTGGTTGCTGCCCGAGTCATGGAAGATGTTGCCGATGACCTGGTGCCTGCGGTTGACATCGGCGAGCAGGACGCCCGGACGCTTGAAAGGCTCGCGCCACGGCTTCAGGCCCGAGGCTAGCGTCCAGGTGAAGAGCTGCACGCCTTGGCGCTTGCCGTAGCTGCGGCCGATCACCTCGCCGCGATCGCTCAGCGCCTGGCCTTCCATGTACATCTGCCCTTCGGGCATGCCGAGGTCGGTCACACGGTAGGTGGGCGGCGCAGTCTGGGCCAGGCCCGCGGCACCGAAGCCCAGGCCGCTGGCCAGCAGCACGGCCAGGCGTCGCAGCGACCGTGAGAAAGGGTGATGCATACGGGCCCCTCCTGAGTTCAGTGCAGTGGCGTGAGCACCATCGCGTGCTTGACACCGTCGATCTCGCCGGACAAGGCGATCTGGCCGGCGGCGTTGATGCCGACCGGCAGCGTGTACTTCACCCTGCCGGCCAGCGAATCGGCCGGGTCGATCAGGTCGGCGATGTCGTGCAGGCCGTTGGCTGCGTCCCAGTAGGCCGCGCGGTAGAAGTTCTGCACCATGAGGCTGCCGACCACCTGACCGGAGGCATTGATCGCTTGCGCCTTGACCTCGTTGCCTGCATAAGGGCCGTCTACTGCGATGTCGCGCATACCGGCTTCAGCTGACCAGATGAATCCATGCGACCGGGCACCCGTACCGCTGACGCCGACGACTTCACCACGGTCGTTGATGCCAAACGCCTCGCTGTCACAGGTCTGGCCGTTGTCGGCGCCTATGCAGCCGAGCCGCGTCGAATGGCCCTTGGGTTCGACGAGGATGGCGCGCTGGCGACCGTCCGTCAGCACCATCGTGCCGGCCACTTGGCCGGACAGGTTGATCGCATAGCCGTAGCTGCCCAGTGCGCCCGCCGGGTTGCGATCGACCATGCCCTGCGAACTGCTCCAGACGAACAGGTGCGGCGCCCCGTCGGCCGCCGTGGCACTGCCAACCACCTGGGCGCGATCGTTGATGGCGTTGCCAAAGCTGTTGCTGCCCGGCACCAGTCCGCCGAGCAGGCGCACGCCGTTCGTCTCGGTCCAGACGAAGGCCTGTGACGTGAACGTGCCCGACCCGTCCTGGGCCTGATGGGTGCCGACCACACGGCCTCGGTTGTTCAGGGCACCCAGGGCGTTTCGACCGCTGGTGAGCACCGTGTCCCACCAGCGGGTTCCGGTGGCCGCCGACCAGAGAAAGGGCTGGATGCCCACTTTCTGGTCGAACACGGACGCCTGGCCCAGCACCTCGCCCGCGTCGTTCAATGCCGCGGGCTGCGTCGATGTCGCCTCCTGCGGCACGCCGAGATCGGTGACGCGGTAGGTTGGCGCGGCAGCCCAGGCCGTGGCGGCCAGGGTGAGGCCGAGCAGGGCCGTGAAGCGGGCCACCGGCAAGTGCGTAATCCTGAGCAAGAGCGCCTCCATGGTGTATGTCGTGGACCCCGACGATAACCGGTTAGCTCCGCATCAAGGTAACCGTTCGCCATCGGGTAGGAGGCGGGGTTACCCCCGCCGTCCTCCCACACCACCGTACGTGCGGTTCCGCATACGGCGGTTCATGGTTGAAGCTGGAAGCGCCGGTGGGTATCCACCAGCGACACGAGCCC
>Ga0307515_10025048_pt1 | contig 10350 bp, 6 predicted proteins | sample 17_EM_MG_FD_194513 | JGI IMG/M metagenome (GOLD analysis project Ga0307515, IMG submission 194513) | Populus trichocarpa ectomycorrhiza microbial communities from riparian zone in the Pacific Northwest, United States - 17_EM | ecosystem: Host-associated > Plants > Roots > Unclassified | place...
AGGCGCTGTCCGTCAACGGCACCTCGACCAGCCACAACTATCTCAGGTACAGCGACATCGGCGCGGGCGCGACCGTCGCGTTCACCATGGGCGCCAGCGCGAGTTCCTGGGGCACGGGCGCTTCCGACGTACCACCGAGCTTTGCCGATGGGGCGACCCAGCCGCCGGCGGAACCGGACCTCGGGCCGAACCTGGCCCTGAACAAGACGGCGACCGCCGCGTCCTCGTGCAACAGCTCGGAGGCCGCGCCGAAGGCGGTCGACGGCACGCTGGTGGGCAACAGCAAGTGGTGCTCCGGCACCGGGCCCTACGTGCTGACCACGGATCTGGGCTCGGCGCAGACCGTGTCGTCGTTTGTGGTCAAGCACGCCGGCCTCGGCGGCGAGCAGACAAACTGGAACACTGGCGCGTTCACGATCTCCACCAGCACGGACAACGCCACCTGGAGCACGGCGGTGACGGTGACCGGCTCGAAGGCGAGCCGGACCTACAGCCCGATCCCGGCGCGCACGGCCCGCTACGTGCGCTTCGAGGCCACCAGCCCGACCAACGACAGCGGCACGGCCGCCAGGATCTACGAGCTTGAGGTGTACGGGCAGAGCAGCGCGCCCACCGACCTCGCGCTCCGCAAAACCGCCACGGCCGACTCCTCCTGCGGTGCGACCGAGAGCCCGGACCGGGCGGTCAACGGCAGCGTGCTCGGTGGCTGGGTCGACAAGTGGTGCTCGCAGGGCGCAAGCAAGTGGTTGCAGGCCGACCTGGGCTCGAGCCAGCACATCGGCTCCGTGGTGATCCGGCACGCGGGCGCGGGCGGCGAATACCCGGCGTGGAACACCAAGGACTTCGACCTGCAGACCTCCGACGACGCCGGCACCTGGACGACGCGGGCGCAGATCCGCGGCAACACGGCCGACACGACCACCACAACGATCAACGTCAACGCCCGATACGTACGGCTGAACGTGGTCACGCCGACCTCGAACGGTGACACCGCCACGCGAATCTACGAGCTGGACGTCCGCGCCTAGCGAGGCATCCCGGGCGGGCCGCGGATCGCATCCGGCCCGCCCGGGGCCTAGCAGAATCAACCCCGGATTGGCCGACCGTTCGGGGCGGCGCCGCTTTGCGACTACCGGGTGGTCGGTTCGGGATGCTGTCAACGTGGCAGCGACGCGTCATCGACCCGATCGGCCTTCACTCGTTCTACCCAAATAGTTGTAGGGCGAGGAGACGTGATGGTCAGGCTAGGCGAGGATGCGGCCACGGCAGATCAACCGCGCTCGGCGTATGCCGAGCGTCGGATGCAGGCCCTGTACAACGAGACGGTCGCGCCGCTGTTCCGGTACCTGTTGCTGATGACGTCCGGCCGGTGGCAGCTCGCCGAGGATCTGCTCCAGGAGACGTACCTGCGCGTCTGGCGCAAGCTCGACCAGCTCCCGGCGGAGCCGGGACGGGCGTCGGCGTGGTTGTTCACCGTGGCTCGCCACGTCGCCATCGACGCCGCCCGGGCCCGCCAGGTCCGTCCCGTCGAGGAGGATGATCCGCAGAATCTCGCCGCGGTACCCACGACGGACAACGTCGCCGAGCGGGTAGCCGATGTGCAGACCGTGCGGATCGCGATGTCCCGGCTGAGCGGACCGCACCGGGAAATACTGTTCGAGGTCTTCTTCCAGGACACCGCCGCGGCGGATGTCGCGCTGCGCCTGGGAGTTCCGATCGGTACCGTGCGATCGCGGACGTTCTATGCGCTGCGTTCACTCAGCAAGCTGATCAACGAGGTCGGAGCGAGCGCGCCGCGCACCGGGACCGCGGAGGTGGAGCCGATCTGCTCAGGACGGATGGCTTGACCACCAGCGCCGGCGTCCCCGTGACCAGGGCCGCGTTGACCGCGGGTCCAGCCCTGTACCGGGTGCGACCGCCTCGGTCGAGGTGGCCTGGGACAGCAGGCGACGCACCGTTGCCAGCGTCGGTGTCGCTACCACCGCGTCAGCGTTGGCCAGCAACCTCTGCCCCGCGATCGGGTTGAGGTCGGCGATCTGGTGCAGCATCCGAAGCATGCTCACCGAGTCGCCGCCGAGCTGGTGGAAGTCGGCTGCCAAGTTGTTGCCGTCGACCGGGACGCCCAAGATGTCCGTCCAGGTCCGCGCGATCGCCGCGGTGACGGGATCGGTGCTGGGCTCCGGCGGCGTCGGTGCCCGGGTACCGGCTGCGGCTTCCAGCAAGGCGTGGGTGTCGAGTTTGCCGCTCGCGGTCGTCGGGAGTTGCTCGATCACCGTGACCTTGGCCGGTACGAGATAGGGCGGAAGGGTGGCGGCGAGATGGCTGCGCAGGTCGGCCTCGGTGACCGGCGCTTGCGGCAGGACGAAGGCGTACAGCTGAGCGGTGCTTTGGTGCCCACCGGCGAAGACGACGGCGCGGGCCACGGCGGCATGTCCTTCGAGGGCGTGGACGACCTCGGCGGGTTCGACGCGATGGCCGCGAATCTTGAGTTGCTCGTCGGCGCGGCCGAGGTACTCCAGCAGGCCGTCGGGCCGCCTTCGCGCCAGATCGCCCGTACGGTAGGCGCGTTCACCCCGAAGCCGGACGAATCGCGCGGCGGTCAGCTCGGGCCGGTTGAGATATCCGCGGGCCAGTTGGGTGCCGATTAGATGGACCTCGCCGATCGCTCCCGGCGGTACGGGGCGGCGATCGGCGGCGACAAGCACCACCGAGGTCCCCGGCGTGGGCCGGCCGATCGGGACTGCCTGCGCCGGATCGTCCGACCGGGGATCGAAGGTGTGGATGACGCACCCGACAGTCGCTTCCGTGGGCCCGTACTCGTTGACGATCGTGCACGCCTCCCCGAAGAGCCGCTTTGCCCGCATCGCCAGCGGCCCGGGCAGCTGTTCGCCGCCCACCACCAGGAGGTCCAGGCCGCCGGTCGCCGGGCCGAAGCCCACGATCAGGTCGAGATGGGTCGGTGTCAGCTTGAGTGCGTTGACACCGCCGTCCAACGCCGCTTGCAGCTTGGGCGCGGTCAGCACACCGGGGATCAGGGTCAGGCTGCCGCCGGCGAGCAGGGGTAGAAAAATGGTGGTGGCCGAGAGATCAAATGCCATCGAGGTGAAAAGCGCGAAGTGGGTCGCGCTGGTGACGCCGTACCGCGGCAGCGCCCAGGCCGCGTAGGCGGCGAGGCTGCGATGCTCGATCTCGACTCCCTTGGGCTGGCCGGTCGAGCCGGAGGTGTAGATGACGTAGGCCCGGCCGGTGAGACCGGGACGGACCGACGGCGTCGGTGAACCGTCGGCCGTGAGGTCCTGGATGGTGAGGGCGGGACAGGTCCGGATCCGGTGGGCGAGCTCCCGATCGGCCAGGCACACCGCCGCCTGCGCGTCCGCGAGCAGCAGGTGCAGCCGGTTGTCGGGGAAGGAGGAGTCCAGCGGAAGGTAGGCGGCGCCCGCTTTGAGGATTCCCCAGATCGCGCTGATCGCCAGCGCGGACCGCTCGGCGAGCACGCCCACGACGTCGCCGGGCTCGACGCCGGCGCGGCGCAGGCACTCGGCGACGAGCTCCGAGTGCCGGTCGAGCTCGGCGTAGGTCAGGTCCCCCGTGGGGCAGATCAACGCGGTCGCGTCCGGAGTTTGCCGCACCTGGCGGTCGAGGAGATCCACCACGGTCTCGTGCACTGCCGGGCCTACCGCACTGTGCAGGTCGCCGTCGCCCTCGCTGCCGCCGGCTGGTGGTCCGATGTCGTCGCTACCGATGCCGTCACTACCGGCGTTGTCGCTATCGGCGTCGTCGCTACCGATGCCGTCCCTACCGATGCCGTCCCTACCGATGCCGTCCCTACCGGCGTTGTCGCTTTCGGCGTTGTCGCTCTCGGCGGCGGCGGCGAGCACGGCGCGGAGCAGGGCCGTCGCGGCCTGCTCGGCACCGGCGCCGGCCTGGTACGACATAGTGACCTCGGTGTGCGCGGGCAACTCGGTGACGGCGAACGAGATGGGCGCCACCGGCGCGTGAACGGGCATCGCGTAGAGCGTCCCGGCGGTGAACGAGCTGGTGGTGAAGTCGCTGAGATCCACCCGTCCCAGGTGGGAGACGATGGCCGTGGCGGGATACCGGTCGAGGCGGCGCGTGAGCCGCTCGGTGAGGTCGATGCCGACCCGCAGCGCGGCCGTCGGCAGGTAGCGGGCGAATCCTTCGGCGGTGCTCGAGCGGAGTTCACGGTCGGCGGCCAAAGCACTTAGCAGGGCGACGTGCGTCTCGGTCCAGGGTCGGCCGGGCGTCACCTCGAGGAACACCGGCAGAGTGAGATTGGCCGTCGAAGCGACAGCGGGAGCGTGCCTGCGGAGATCCACCGGGATCATGACTCGGGCGGTGCGGTCGGTGCTCGCCGCGACGCCGCTCGCCAAGCGGGCCACCAGAGCGTGGTGGCGCCCGGGTAGGGTCCGACGAAGCCAGCCATACCCGCGCTCGCTTGCCGCCACGTCGAGCGGGCTCGGCCACCGTAGCGGTGTCCGCAGCCGGCCCGCGGCCACGCCGAGCCGATGCCGGAGCCCATGGTCGGCCATCGGTGACATCGCGCCGAGCGGCGTCTCCCCGCGAAGCGCGCGGAAGACATCACCGGCCCAGCCGAGTGCTCCCCGGGCGTCCATCGTCGCGTGCGCCGCCCGGAAGACGACCGTGGTGCGTTCGCCGTAGAGGAGAACTATCTCGCAGGACGGTCCCCGAACGATATCGAGCGGTCGGCGCAGCACCTCGTCCAGAGCCACCGAGCAAGCGACAGCCGTCACCGGCGGCGCGGTGCCCGAGTCGATCCACCGTCGGCCGCGCCGAACCAGTCGGGCCCCCGGGCAGGTGTCTGCCGCCACCGCCGCCGCGCGTCGGAGCAGGTCCTCGTCGATCGGGCCGGTCCCGCTCAGCACCAACTGGATCGCGAAGGGCGGGACCAGCCCCGCCGTGGCGAGATAGCCGCGCTCGATCGGGGTGATGCCGCGGGCGAAGCCGGTAGCGCCGGTGATCAGGACCCTCATCCGCGTCTCCGACGGCTCTGCCCGGCAGCCCAGCGCGCCAGCGCTGGATGATCAATCTTGGCGTTGTGCCGGATGTCCACCGGAAATCCGGAATGCAGCACGAATCTCCGCAGCGACCGGGTCACGTCGACGGCTGCGGCCATGGCGGCCAGTTCACCCAGAATCCGATTCTGCGCGTCGGGTGGCGTGTCCGGCCTCAGTTCGACGCAGACCACGGGCTCCGGCCGGCCGGGTGGGCCGGCGTCGACCAGCGCGACTCGATGAACCGCCGGATGGGCATCCAGCACGGCCTCGCAGCGCGCCGTGTGCAGCGGGCCGTCCGCGGTCCGGACGGTGTCGGCGGCGCGCCCGTAGAACCAGAGCCTGCCCTGCTCGTCGAGACGGCCGACGTCGCCGGTGCGGTGCCACAGCCGATCACCGTCGCGGATCTTCATGACGGCGTTGGCCTCCGCCGGAGCGGCGTACCGGCTGCTGACCGTAGGTCCGCTAACTATGATCTCGCCGCTGGCACCCGCAGCCACGTCGGTCACGGTCGAGCCCTCGATACAGACCACCCGCAGACGTACGGACGTGGCGGCCCGACCGACGCACACGCCGTGCCCGCCTTCGGTCATGCGCTGGGTGGTGTCAAGCTCGACACAGTCGATCGCCGAGATGGGTGTCGCCTCGGTGGTGCCGTAGGTGACGATGGCCCGCCCCTGGGGAACGGCGGTGAGCAGCCGCTGCACGGTCTCGGCTGGCACGGGCGCGCCGCCGGTCACCAGGCAGCGCAGCGCCGGCAACCGAACGGCGTTGCTCTTCAGGTGGCGGGCCAACCGATCGATCAACGTCGGCGAGCCGAACATCGCGGTGACCTCGTAGCCCTCGATCAAGGTGGCGAGCACCCTCGGGTCGGCGGCGGCCACCTTCCCGAAGTCGATCGGCGCGATTACCGTCGTCGCGCCCACGAGCAGGTGCAGAAAGACGAACGGCAGCGAGGTTGCCAGGCACACGTCATCGGCGGCATGGCCGTAGAGGTCTTGAATCTCGGTCACCGTCGCAGCCAGCGCACCATGGGTGATTTCGACGCCTTTGGCGGGTCCGGTACTCCCGGTGGTGAAGCTGATCATGACCAAGTCGTCCACAGTGGCTCGGGCGTCCGGAGCCGGAAATCGCCCGGCGGCCAGCGCCCGGGTGGTATGACCGCCCCAGAACCAGCGTCGCCCACACGTCACGGCGATCCGGACTCGACGAAAGGTCACCGGCCGCAGCAGCCGAACGAGGTGGGCGAGGGGAACGCCGACGAAACCCACCGCGCCGACCATGCGGTAGCAGTGCATCATGCGCCGCAACCCCATGCCGGGGTCGACCACAACCGGCACGGCGCCGATCCGCAGCAACGCCAGCACAGTCACGATCAGTTCCGGCCCGACCGGGATCATGACGATGGTCCGGTCGCCTCGCCGGAGCCCCGCATGTACCAGCCCGCCCGCGAGAGCCTCGGTTTCCGCGTACACCTCGGCGTAGGTGCGGATGCGCGCCGGGCCCGCCTCGGCGGGAAACACCAAGGCGGCCTTGTCGGGGAACTGCTGCGCATGGGTGCGGAGCCGCTCGGCGACGATCGGCACGAAACCCTCAGTTGGCACGAGCGCCTCCTCGGACCACCAGCCGGCGCCAACTCGGCAGCGCGGCGCGACGGTCGACCCGGGCCTCGGACACCACCGGCCGGTACGGGGCGAGCATAGCCAGAACGTCCTCCAGCTGGGCTCGCGCCAACGCTGTTCCGGGACAGGTGTGGCGGCCCGCGCCGAAGACAAGGTGGGCCGTGCTGGGCGGCTGCGGGTGATCCGGGTCCGGGTCGGCGCAGTAAGAGCGAGCCGCGTGCCGGGCGACGAGAACGAGCCGGTCTCCGCTGCGGACGGGACACCCGCCGACCGTACCGTCGGCCGCCGCCACGCGTGGCAGGATCGGGCTCGGCGCAAGAACCCTGAGCAGCTCGACCACCAGCCGAGGGCGGACTTCGGGATCTTCCGCGCGGCTCCAGAGGTGGTCGTCGGCGCACCACGCAACGGCTCGCGGTATCGCCGCCACGGTCGTGTTGATCGCCGCTATCGCGGTCATCGTGGCGACACCGGCCGGCCAGGGCGAGTCGCCGAGAAGATCCATCAGCTCCGTCCCGGCGCGCGGCAGCGATCGGCCACGAAGCCGGCGACCGGGCAGTTCGCCTCGTACGGTGATCGCGGCTGCCCTTTGTGCGGCGGCGGCCAGCGCCAGGGGGTCGGCGGAGCAGCCGAGCAGTGCGGCCGCGGTCGTGCCGCTGAGTTCCGTAGCCAGCGCCACCACGTCGAGCCCGCCGTCGGCGACCTGGGGCACCCTCCGCTCGAGGACGCCGACCCAGGCGGTCCGTAGCTTGCTGATTCCGGACTGGCCCAGTTCCTCGGACAGCTCGCGGCGACCCGTACGGTGTTCGGCACCGTCTTGGTCGAAAAGCACCTGGCCGATACCGGCCCGCCGGGCCGCGCCGCCCGTCGAACGAGGATCGGTACGGTCCAGCGGAAATCGGCTCAGGGTCTCCAGGAAAACGTCCGTGTCGTTCACCACGACCACGCCGCCCGCCCGCCAGACCGGGCGGGAGCGCAACATTGCCAGCAGCGTCAGTAACACCGGATGGCTGGACAGGTAGACGAGCCGGTCACGACGGCGGGCGCGGCTGGTCACGCCTTCTCCCACACCATTGTCATGATGCTGATACCGCCGCCGAGACCGATGAACAGCACCCGGTCGCCCGGCGCCAGTTGATCGTAGACCGCGGCAAGCTGCACCGGGATGGTCGCACTGGCCACGTTGCCGAGCTCGGTGACGGTCACGACGATCTTGTCCCGAGGGGCGGCGGTGCTCTCCACAAAGCGGTCGAGATAGGGCAGCGTCACCTGATGGACCAGGACCCGGGCGTAGTCGTCCCAGGATGTCGCGGTGGCGGAGAACAGGCGCGCAATCGCGTCCGGACCGACCTTCTCGAAGGCATCCTTGAGATCGTTTCCGTCGCCGCTGAAGTAGGTGTGCTCGGCACTGCGCGGGAAGCGGGACCCCCCGCCCATGATGCCGCCGGCGTTCCAAAGCTCAGAATGTGTGCTGGTATCGACGTACAGAATCCCTCCGGTGCTGACGGGTTCGAGCAAGACCGCCGCACCGGCGTCCCCGAAGGTGTAGCCGGCGAAGGAATCTCGAAAAGCCGCGGCATCCCGCGGCTCCCAGCGCATCGCCCGGGTCGGTGTCTCGCCGGTTACCACCAGGGCGCGTCGCGCGCGACCGGCGAGGATCAACGCCCGGGCCGCATCGAGGCCGTTCAAGAAGCTGTTACAGGCGTTTGACATGTCGAAGGCGTGCGCGTCGGTGCCGAGCATCGATTGCACGATGTGAGCCGTGGCGGGTTCGACGATGTCGCGGCTGGCCGAGGCGAAGATCAGCAAGTCGATCTCGGAGCGGTCGACCCGCTTGGCCTCGATCAGCTTCTCCGCCGCAGCAGCCGCCAGCGTCGAGGGGAACTCGTCGTCCGCGACGATCCGGCGGCTCTCGATCCCGGTGGCCCTGCGGAGTAGGCCGGTCGAAAGGGCGAAACCCGCAGCGCTCAGCCGCTCCTGCAGCACGTCGGTCGGCATCGTTGTGTCCGGCAGCGCGGCGGCCGCGCCGACAATGCCGACCGCGGCCGGAAACTTCCCGTCCATCGTGGTGGACCGCCCTTCACTGCGCCCAGTTGCGCTTAATCGAAAGACGGCGTCCGCCAATGATCGATTCAAGTCACGCCAATTTGCGTAAGATTTGTCACACCAGGTTGCAAACGGGTGGCCTCGCCACACTGCCAGGGTCAGCCATTTCGCGCTGCCGGCCGCCGTCGTCGGGATGAGCCAAGTCGCGCCGACCCGGCGCGATAACCTTTCGGCCGCAGGCCGGGCTCCTCCCGCCGGACCGAGACAAACGCCGTCGGGCTAGATAGACGCCCGCGGCTGTTGGTCCGCGTGGGCGATTCGGGTGAGTTCGCGCCACAGCAAGATGACGAAGAGCGCCGAGCCGGCGAACGCGAACCAGAACGGCGCCGTGACGCCGTAGTGGGTGGCCAGCGTGCCGCCGACCCCGGAGCCGACAACCAGGCCGCCGTAGACGCAAATCGTGTTAACGCTGCCGACCCGGCCCTGCAAATGTGTCGGCACCGCGCGCTGGCGCACCGTGATCGAGGTGGTCCCCCAGACGAAGGCGTGCGCGCCGAAGACAAAGAAAATCACCGAGGCGACGTACGCCGACCGGGTGATCGCCAACGCCAGGTGGGTCAGCGTCTCGATGATCAGGCCGGCTCGCATCACGTTACCCAGACTCACCCGGCGGGTGATCCACCCGTACAGGGCGGTCCCGAGCAGGCCGCCGGCCGCGGAGATCGTGCTCAACAGGCCGAAGCCGAACACGCCGAGCCCGAGCCGTTGGGTGGCGTAGAGCACCAGCACCGACCAGGCCGCGCCGAAGGTGACGTTGAAGATCAGGATGGTCAGGGCGAGCGTGCGTACGGCCGGATTGCGCACCGTCCACCGGAAGCCCTCGACCATGTCCTGCCGCACCCCGCCCGCGACGGCGGCGACCGCCCGGCCATGCGCGGGCAGCACGACCCGCGAGACCAGCAACACGCCCGCGGCCACCAGGACGGCCTCGGTGACGAACGGCCCCGCGCGGCCGGCGGCGAACAGCGCCGCCCCGATCGGCGGGCCGACCAACTGGTTGAACGTGATGAACCCGCCCTGCAACCGGGAATTGGCGAGCGCAAGATCGTCGCGCGGCACCAGCATGGGCGTCAGCGTGCTGGAAGTGTTGTCGGCGAACACTTCGGCGGTGGCGAGCAGCCCCAACGCCAGCAGCGCCGCGGCCACCGAGACCGTGCCGGTGACGATCGTGGCGACCAGCAAAACGAGCACCACGGCCCGGAACCCGTCGGCGACCATCACGATCACGCGCCGATCGAGCCGGTCGGAGAGCACCCCCGCGTAGAGACCGAAGACCAGCGGGGGCGCCCATTGCAGCAGGGCGGCGAGCGCGACCAGGAACGGGTCATCGGTCAACGAGGCAACCAACAGCGGCCCGGCCGCGACGGCGATCCCATCGCCGAGGTTGGTCACGAGCGAAGACCCCAGCAGCCAGCGGTACGCCGTACCCAGCCGAGCCGGAACAACGCTCTCGACGAAACCGCTCACAACCGCAAGACCCTACGGGCGCGACGAACGGCCCGCAGCCGATATCCGGCTAGGCGGCGGGCATTGAATGGGCGGCGGGCGGCGCGATTGTGGCCGCGAACGACTCCCGCAGTGCGGCGTGCTCG
>Ga0307515_10025049_pt1 | contig 10349 bp, 12 predicted proteins | sample 17_EM_MG_FD_194513 | JGI IMG/M metagenome (GOLD analysis project Ga0307515, IMG submission 194513) | Populus trichocarpa ectomycorrhiza microbial communities from riparian zone in the Pacific Northwest, United States - 17_EM | ecosystem: Host-associated > Plants > Roots > Unclassified | place...
CCAGTAGGGCCGCGTTAAACCGATCAAATCATGGGATTTATTATTATTATTATTATTTTTGTGGGAAAGGGAGGGAATGCGTCATGCACCATCGCGCCTGAGCGCGGATGTGGAGGACTCCATCAGGGCTCGCCAAGTTGGCCTGAAGCCTTTGGACGGGATTGCCCTGTGTCCTGATACCCCTAAAACCTGTTAAGTAACTAGGCGCAGCTCAGAAGGGACAGAACCGTGAAGGTTTGTCCTCTGAGATGCGCGCTATAAATACAGGGAAGTTCCACTTTCACATGTCCGTGCACGATCGTGGGGAAATGGGGGAATGGGGATGACCAAACAGAATACAACAACATACGTAGCCGTGTGATGAGGCACATCCCACCAACAAAACCCTCCTTCGCCGGTGTTCCGGCTGCATCCCTTTATGTGAAGTTGATTTGAGGACCCGCTAACGGATCGAACTTGGTCAACTTTTCCTCAGCCCACAGCTTCTGGAGTTTCTTTTGTTTCCTTCTTCTCTTGCCTTCTTCCATGAAGCATGTCGCGTTCCAACTCTTTGTCACTAGATCAGTTAGGAGTCCTTGTGTTTGTGCTGCCTCGTTAGGGGTTACGTCTTGGTTTTGAATAGAGATCTTTATTTTTGATTTCCATATGGCCCAGACCGTCATCGCGATCAGTATTCGCAGTCTTTCGGAGTCTTTACTCATGTTGTTTTCGAAGGTGAGGGCTGCCGCCCCTCTGATCAACCCTAGATTAATGTCGGGCTAGTCCCTCGTTGATGATTTATGCCATAGTTCTGTCCATGCCTGAGCCTGACCACTGTTTTCGCATTCTGTCCATAGGTGTCTTTCGGTTTCTAATGTTTCTATATTTCTCCTTTTTTTGCAGAAGGGGCAGATTGCCTTTTCGTTGCGGCCTGGGATTTTGCCCCAGAAAGCTCCGCATTTGATCTTACCCGTGAGCATTGTTCTCATATGGTCCTTTATCCTAGGTGGGATTTCGAGTGCTTTTATACCTTTCAGAAGTTTCTCATTTGTTGGCTACAGTCCAGTGACTCCTTGTATCTCATCTTTCGCCTCATCTAGAGTGCCCTGGTGTAGTATCCATTTTGTCTTCTTGGTGTGCCATCTGACAATTGTGCTATAGGTATGCTTTGCTTCTAGTGCTTGGAGCCTTGCTCTGTCTTGTATGGCAGGGTGTCTGTCTAGCCACTCTTCAGTGTCCATTTCTACTGGTATGTCCTGTTCCCTCCCTTCATCTGCTAGTGCATCTGCTCTGCTGTTTCTGTAGTTGTTTATGTCATGTCCTTTCACCCATTGGAATTTGGTTTGTGCTGGCCTGGTTGTCAATCTTATTAAAATACCTTTTAGTAGGTCTGTGTTTTGCACTCCATTCCAGTCTTGGTCTTCATATTTCAGTGAGTCTTTGCATATCGCTCTTAGGCTCGCTAATGAGTCTGACTGTATAATCAGGTCGTTGGTTTCATTCTGTCTCAGGGTTTCTAGGATTGCACTCAGTTCCGCTCTCGAGTTGGATGGTGGTCTATCATGGTGGGTTTCTATTTTCCTCATGATATTTCTCCTGCTTCCGTCGTTGTACCATACTCCTATTCCTCCCAGTGTGTTTTCCCATCTGTTATTAGTAGCTGACCCATCGGTGTTGACCGTAACTTGGCACAGGCTAGGGATTGGTTCAGTATTTATTCTTGTCAGGGGTCTTTCCAGTTGGTATGGGTCTCTCTTCTTTGACTTGTGTCCGGGTATCTTCCCAAATATTCTTAAAATCATGGAATATTTTATGTATACCCACTAGTGATCATGACAAATTCCCAGCCTATTCCTGATTTATTTACCCCCAGAATATTTACACCCAGCTATGATGTTGCCAGGATGCAACATGAAAATGATGAGTCATCAATTGAACACTCATATCATCACCAGAATCCCCAGTGAATGGATACTTTACCTAGGATGTACCAATAGGAGTTCTTATACTTATGACTTCACTAAACCAAGGGGTTGTTTTGCAATGACCTCCTGTCTAATAGCCGATGGCTGGAAAAGTAAGTTTGCATACATAAAACACACACTAACAATACATGTTGTGTGAGCCATTATCACGAGATTTGAAAGCATCGGCATTCACTCTTTAGGGAATAGAAAGGGCTGTGGTGATACTAGCTTGACCGTACCATTTTATCCGCACAATAAGTGAACATCCAACTCTTCTTTCGGTGAAGAATATTCCCTGAAACGGTGGACAGAACCCAGAAAACCGATTTCTAATAATATACCACGCACAGTGTAGAACTGGCACAGCGAGTGAGCGGGCGGAAGACCCGTAAGGATCTTTCGGCCCCCTCGCAAACTGCGCCCTATGTACATAGCGAGGGTGGCATAGGCCACACGTGTCGTACAAATAAACAGAGTAAACAGATGAAATGGAAAATATACGAAAGGGGGCAGGCCGATCGCCTGACCAGCAGCGTGCCTGTATCGCCGCCGTGCGGCAATACTCATCGCAGCCAACACACAGATTGCAAGAAATGAATGTATGATGTACATATGCGCTAATTAGACTACAGCACATATAATGGAACAACGCATGTGAAGAACTATTTACGCACCTTTGATCGGTTTAACGCGGCCCTACTGGATAACGTCTGACCATATGTCAGTCGAACTGTGTTCGACATTACCATTCAACCTCCACTTGTCCCTCTTCCCTCCGTCAGCTTGCACTCCTCCAGGCCGTCTGGATACTTGTTGATGTACTGCCACTCGAAGACACCCTCACCCAACTTTTTTAAATGATATGATGCTCCCACCAGCTCCTCCTACCGCAGGGCGCTGCCACATCCACATCCCCGGCGATGAATGCCGCAAAACATCCTCCCCTCACCGTCCCTTCCGTTTTCGCAGCGGGTAGCACAAATGCACCGTTTCTGTGCGCCGGCCTGGATTTTCTCAAGTCGCTCTCCTTCCTCCCTGAAGTCCCCTGTGCGTTTGCGCGGAACTGCCTGGTCTGAGTGGGTTCTTTGAATTCGTCGGCAAGATTGTGTTCCAATCCTTCGCATTTTGGTTGTTCTTCTGAGAGTAGCTGTCGCAGAGCTGGCTTATGAGTGGCGAACCAAGCGGTACGCCAAGAGGCAAACGCAGAAGGAACCTGGTCTCTCTCTTCAACGCCATCACCATCCCTAGTACGTATCAAGCGGCAGCACTCGCAGCTTCAGAGGAGTAACCTGGCCGACCATCCCACTCCAAACCGTTGTGTGCTTCCTCTTACTTTTCCAGGCCTTAGTCCGAACGGCGAGGGTATCGAGTTTGGGAATGCGGAGGTTGGGAAGCACATCGATGTGGTCACCGTACGTAAATTGCGCGCGGGAAGCCCAACACCACCAGGCCCAAGTTTGCCGGGTAGACGGGCGAATGACGGTGCACTCACTCATATTTGGAAGGATACAGCTAGCCATCCACTGTAGGAGACACACGTGGTCTTCATGTGCTTCAATGTGCGGACGACAGGAGGTCGGTCTCGGTAGGGGAAGAGGGAAGAGGGAAGACACAAACGAGGGTCTTCGGTTGCTCGAGGGACGTGAGAATGTCGACCTTGGTTTGCATCTCAATGGGGCTACGGGAGATGGCGGATGTCACTCGGTGATGAAAAAGCACCATGTCGGTTTGTTTGTTGTAAGAGCTGCCTACAACGTCAAGGGGTTGGTTAATCACGAATGATTGAAGGGCGTCCGTCAGTCCTTGGAACGTGGGGGCCGGTTTCACGTGCAACGAGCAGGCGTCTGTCGGTCTTGTGCGGGGAGCCGGTCTCCTCCAACTCTTCACCTCCTTCGCAGTCATCTTGAGGCCCGCATTCCACGCCAGTACACGTGTTGATCTCTACATCGAGCGGGACTGCCCTCGTCTGCTCCCAGTTGGGAGGCAAATGGTCGACCATCTGAGTGACATTTCCAGGACATACGAGCATCAAATCCAGCGAATGCACCGGAGGGAGATCTCTGCGAGAATATCTGCAGGGAGGCGCTGGATAGGAGCGAGGACGCCGGCGTATTCTTAATTCAGGATATGGATCTGCACTTCGAGATCAGCAGCCTTGGCCCTTGACAGCCACTTCCGCTTCCTGGCGCTCGGCTGAGAATGATCTGTGGCTTCCTTCTGAGGATTTGGTTATATAAGTGCCCATAAATGGTTGGGGCACAGCAGAATTCTCTTGGCCGCCCGCTTCGGGAGTGGCTCTCTGGTGCTTGACAATCGTTTCGAGGGTATTGATCTGAGCGAGGGGTATGGGGCGACTCAAAGGGAGGTGGGGAGATGAGCAAAGAGAGGAGTTTTCTGTTATCCAAAGATGTTTCATGTGTCGGAGGACCGCCCTCTGCCTCCATCCGACATGTGTTGAGCGCCTGCATGGGAAGCGGACAGCGTGCGTGGGGTGTTAATGCGCGAAGAGCTCCCCTCTGAGGGCGTTGTGATCACTGAGACTTGACCACCTTCCAGAGTATCCCTGTACTCCCCGCGAGACGAGCCGCGTCGAGGCTGAACCTCCTGAACGAGGAGAAGGGGCTTCGCTACGCCAGAGGGGTGGAAGATAGGGATCACAGATGGCAAACTCGGTGCATCACCAGGACTGTGCTACTCACGGTCGCGTGGACGAGGCGTGACCGCTCGTTTGTTGTCCTGCACGCCCACGGTCCGGGATGTCTCCTGCCATCTGTTCTCGGCGTACTCGACGTTTGACACTCTCTGGATGTGGTCCCTCCGCTAGTTGAGGTGAGGGAGGTGAGGGAGTGGCAACTGGACCAGGTTGTTTGGCTCCGCGGCGAATGTTGGATGAAGGACCAATATTGACTTGGTCTGGTCACTGGTTGTAGGGCGCAGCTCAGGGGGAAAGAACTGTGAGGGTCTTCCTCCCTTGAGCCGCGCACTATAATAGTTTACAGCATCACATGTTGCAAGCAGCGTGGGGAATAGGGAATGACCAAACAAACCCAATAAGGGTGACGCGGCACTCAGCAAGCAAACACTGGTTGGCTCCTTGATCCGAGGTATGGATGGCCTTACGTCAAAGGAGCAGGGAAGCCCTTCCTGGTCACCTCCATCGAGTTAGAGGCGTTGCTCGCGTCCTTGAGGGTCACTTCGAGACTGCAAAACGAGGGGTCAACAAGCAACCAGGGCATCACTAGTGTGCTACGGCGGCGTACACATATTGCTCGTCCTCTCGGTGGTGCCGCAAGTAGCAAGAGAAGGTGACATGGACTTGAACCATTCCACGCTTTGGAGCGAGGACGTCTATCAAGCCCAGGGAGCCTATCTTATTTCCTATCCTCTTCTCGCATTGCTTGCATACACGGTTGCACTCCTGCCGCGTTGTGGCGCCGCGGACGATAATGACAAGCAGCAAGGGTTTAATACCCTCGCCCATACTGGGCGAATCGTCACTTGTCACAACCTGAGTACATAGCAGCTGAATTGCGTTGCAACATCGCGATGGAAGGCCGATATCATGCGTTTCATTTCGTGGAGGGATAGCGGTGGTACCCGGGTCAGTCGGGGTTTAAGGAGCCTGGTAGCGAAGTCGGTGCTCATATGGCTGGTTTCGAAAGAAGAGGTGTGCGAGGGATGAGAGGAGTGGTTGGAGCGCCTTGACCAGCGGCCTGACCAAGCGGCACAAGCATCGGTCGTGTTAGAAGGAACGAGCTGTCGTATCAGACGCAAGGACTCTTAGATATGCTGTTCCCGGATATGGAACGAGTGCACAGTGGTGGCCAACGTAATCGCCGAATGCAAGCAGATGTGGTCGGGTCTAACAAGCATGTAAATAAATCAACTAGTAGCGAGGAAGGACATACAACAGTAAACTAAATGGGAAAACACAGATTCTGACAAGGACGGGTCGGTCTGGTAGGGAGAACTGTCCAACATTGGAGGGGTGGTTGGTAGCAGCGCTTGAACACCCCAAAGTGGTTCTCAAGAACCAAGAGCCACAGGCCACAGTAGTGATCCCCTGTCGTGTTTTTATACGTCCTACGTCCTACCCAGTCCACCCTTACATGACGGACGACCGACGAGCCAGATCAAAGTCTACAACCTGAACCTAGCTAGTGGAGTCATGGAGAGGTCGTGACCATAAAATGCCTGGTGCGACCAGAACCTTCAGTATCCGGTACAGCGTGATGAGGAAAGAACCGTGAAGAACCGTGAGGGATCCCTCAGCCAATATAAATACAGGACGACAGGAGACAGGAGAAACGCACAAACAGACAAACAGACAAACGTCATAGGACAGAAACAGAAACAGAAACAGAACACTGGAGTCTGAATGCGGGTGTAAATCTGCTACCGAGAAACGTAAACCTTTTGCCTAATCCGCCCGATCGAACCAATTCAACGCAGAACTCTTCCAAGTCTGGATGCACCTCTAGCGCAATCGACGAGGGCACTGCGTATTAAGGTGCGGCGCGCGGCTATAGAGGAGCTACCTCACCAACCAACCTGCTCCTACATGTGACCCCGCTCCGCAATTTCGTCGAGTTTGGAGTCGTGGAAGGAAAACGTGCGATAGCCACTGCCAAAACTAGGCGCATGGGTCCCAGCGTGGTGCAGCGAAGGACTCGGCAACGTAGGAAAACCGGCCGCCAAGGGCGCTGGCGTCGCGGAAGTTTTTTTGCTTCAGGATTTGGACCTGAGCTTCGAGATCAGCAACCTGGGCGCTGACGGCTGCCTCTGCTTCCTGGTGCTCGGCTGAGAAAGCATCCAAGATATTTGCGATTTCTTTCTGAGTGGCAAGTATTCGGCTATTTAGGTCCTCTATAATAGGTTGCAGCCTGGCGAGTTTCTCTTGGCTCTCCGCTCCGAAGGTGCCTCCCAAGGAAGAGATGCTCATTTCGAGGGCCTGAATCTGAACCTCTCTCGCGGCTATCTTGGCTCGTGTTTGAGCCCTTTCTGTAGCCGTTGGTACGAGGGGCGACACCGGGGAGGGGACATAAGCAAAGGGGAGAGGTTTCTGTTGTCTGAGGACGTTTGACGTACCGCGTGACTGCCCTATGCCTCTGTCAGACATGCGTTGAGCACCGGCATGGGAAGCAGACGGCATGGGTAGGGCGTTAATGCGCAAAGAGCTGCCCTCCGAGTACGCTGTGATTGCTGGGGCATGACTTCCCTCCGGACCATCTCTGTCTTCGCCACCAACCGAGCCGCGTCGAGGCTGAACCTCCTGGACGAAGGAGTGGAGAACAGGGACCGCAGATGGCAAGCGCTGCAGCTCAGCTTCGCCCATGGACGAGACATGCCCACTCGTTCGCTGACCTGCGTGCTCACGGTCCGAGAGTTCTCCTGGCATCTGTTCCTGTCGAACTTGACGTTTGATACCCTCCGGACGTGGTCCCAGCGCGAGTTGAAAGGGGGCAGGGGATGAGGGGGTGGCAGCTGGACCAGGATGCCTGGCTCCGCGACGAATGTTGGAGGAAGGGCCGACGTTGGCTTGCTGCGGCTGAAGTTTTGATGACCGTACGTCAAAAGAGCAAGGGAGTTCTTTCCTAGCCACCTCTATTGGCTTGGAGGGGTTGCCTACGTCGTTGAGAATCACCTCGAGGCTGCAAAACAAGGGGTCAACAGGAAACCAGGATATCGATTACTGCGCCACGGCGACGTACACATATTGCTCGTCCTCCTTTCGGTGGTGTCGCGAGTAGCAAGAGAAGGTGAAATGAACTTGAACGACCCCACCCTTTGGAGTGATGATGTTGCTATTGCTGTGATAGTCTATCAAGCTCGGAGTGCCTATCATATTTCCCATCCTCGCATCGCATCGCTTGCATACATAGTTGTACGCCTCCCCCGATGTGGCGCCGCGGACGGCGATGACAAGCAACAAGGGTTCAATACCCTCGTCCATACTGGATGTATCATCCCTTGTCACCGACTTAGTCAAGGGTAGTTGAATTGCGTTCCATCGCGATGGAAGGTCAATATCGAGGTAAACGTGGGTTTCGATACGTGAAAGGATAACCGCGCGACCCTGGGTCGGTCGGGGTTTGACCAGCGTGATAGCGAAGTCGGTGAAAGAGGTATGCGGGAAATGAGAGGGCGTTAGCTCGGTAGCTGGAGTGGTTTCGCCGGTGCCACGAGGGAGTCGATTCGGAAGCGAGAACGGGCTGGCCCGGTTGGTAGAACTGTTCATTGTGCGTGTGGATGGAGGGGTAGGGTTATGAAGTTGTCGAGACGATGTGGGAGAGCATACTGAGAGCGAGGGAGGACCATCCATGAGGTCTATCCTTCAGCAGGCTAGGGCTTAAGTTGATAGGCGCCTTACTGTCGAATTTGCCCCCTTTTGTGTTTTATACCCGCCAATGTTCAGTTGGTGCGGAGAACACGCGGCGCCCATGGGAGATGTACCGAGCGGGGCGGTGGCGACGGCAGCTTGGGTGCACGCACCACCTCCTCGTGGCTCCAGCCAGCCGGACACCCACGCATCGCATGCATGTAACGAGCTGTAACAAGCTTCTTCCCATCCCATGGAGTGGAGTGGACTGGACAAAGAAGTTTGGCATGTTGGTCACACGCGACCCACTTCGTTCCATGGGATGGGCGTTATCCTCATGCAGGCTGGAATGAGTATAAAACCGCTATTCCGCCAAATCGAAACCGAGAAAAGATCAGACACCTCCCCTGATATCTCACATATGTTTACTCAGAATGATTGGTATATTCCGCTGCTTCCGCTGCTGGAACCGGAATTAGCCTCTGGGCCCTCTCCGTTCCCTCTATATCTCGATAAGGTCGCTATTCCATCCGCATGGGACTGTTATACCAACCAGTTCTACTCGTCCTTGCTTCCGAATCGACCTCTCCTTCCTCCCACCACAGCCGATGCTGACGCTGGTCAATCAACTGCGCTATTCCCCCCTCATCGCTCGCACACCTCTTCCTTCGAAACCAACCATTCGTACGCCGACTTCGCTACCACGCTGGTTAAACCCCGACCGACCCAGGGTTGCGCCACACGTATTGAAACCCACGTCTACCTCGATATTGACCTTCCATCGAAATGGAACGCAATTCAGCTACCATTGACTAAGTCGGTGACAAGTGACGATTCATCCACTATGATTAAACCCTTGCTGCTTGACATCACCGTCCGCGGCGCCACAACATTCATCGGCGGGGAATACGAGGAGATGGGAAAAATAGATCCTCTGAGCTTGATAGACTTCCATAGCCCTACCAACATCCTCGCTTCAGAGCGTGGAATGGTTCAAGTCCATTTCACCTTCTCTTGCTACTCGCGGCACCACCGAAAGGAGGACGAGCAATATGTGTACGTCGCCGTGGCGCAGTAACGACGTCCTGATTGTCTGTTGACCCCTCGTTTTGCAGTCTCGAAGTGGTCCTCAAGGACGCAAGCAATCCCTCTGAGCCGAGAGTGGTGTTACGGGAAGTGCTTCCTTACTCCTTTGACATACAACCTCGGACCAAGGAGCCAACTAGGGACCAGACGCAGCAAGCCAACGTCGGCGCTTTGTCTAACATTCGTTGCGTGGCCAAGCACCCTGGCCCGGCTGCCACTGCCTCACAGGCGGTGGGACCCGAATGTCAGGAAGAGATGGCAGGAGAAATCTCGGACCATAAGCATGCAGGACAACGAACGTGCGGTCACACCCTGTCCATTGGCCAAGTTGAGCAGAGTCGTAGTGACCTACGGCGCTCTGTCTCCCACCCCTCCGCCGTGCGCGCTCAACACATATCAGAGGGAAGCACAGGGCAGTCCTACGACACGTCAAGCACCCTCGTACAACAGTTTGCTCATCTCCTTCACCTACCCTGTGAGTTGCCCCATCCCCCTACGGATACAGAAAAGATTCGGGCTCGAGCCAGGATAGCCAAGCGAGAGGTCCAGATTAATGCTCTCGAAACGAAAATCAGAGACCTGAAAGCCACCTTCGAAGCGGAGAGCCAGGAGAAATATGCAGCGGTCATGGACCACGTCAATAGCCGAATCCTCGCCATTCAGAAGGAGATCGCAGATCGCATGAATGACGTCCTCAGATGAGCTCCGAGGAACGGGGGCGGCCGTCGCGGCCGAGAAGAGGAGTCCGCACCCCCACGTCACAAACCCAGTGCTTTGGGTTTCGAGGCTGGTGCTTTAAATCCTAGATGGAGGGTTATATATGTCGTCTTGTATCCGTATGTGTTTGTAGCGGGCCCCAACAAACACAATTCTTTTCGTTGCATGTACACGGCTGCACGGAAATTTCTGACATAGACGAACTCCATTCTAATGCGCCCTCTCATCAAGTCTGGTAGGTGTGCCTAATGGAGGTGGATCGAAAACTCTTATGGATGTCG
>Ga0307515_10025050_pt1 | contig 10349 bp, 14 predicted proteins | sample 17_EM_MG_FD_194513 | JGI IMG/M metagenome (GOLD analysis project Ga0307515, IMG submission 194513) | Populus trichocarpa ectomycorrhiza microbial communities from riparian zone in the Pacific Northwest, United States - 17_EM | ecosystem: Host-associated > Plants > Roots > Unclassified | place...
TCGCTCCATCACAGCCTCCAAGTGCATGTCCAACCTCGCTCGATTACGGCCTCCAAGAGCATCTCTGAGTCCACTCGATCTCGGCCTCCAAGTACATCTCCAATCTCGCTCGATCACGGCCTTCAAGTGCATCTCCAAACTTGCTCGATTACGGCCTCCAAGTGCATCTCCAAACTCGCTCGATCACGGCCTCCAAGTGCATCTCGGCGTTACACGATCATAGCCTCCAAGTGCATCTCTGAGTTCACTCGATCACGGCCTCCCAGTGCAGCTCCAAACTCGCTCGATCACGGCCTCCAAGTGCATCTCCAAACTCTCTCGATCGCGGCCTCCAACTGCGTCTCCAAACTCGCTCGATCACGGCCTCCAAGTGCATCTCTGAGTTCAACTTGATCTCAGCCTCCAAGTACATCTCCAAACTCGCTCGATTACGGCCTCCAAGTGCAACTCTGAGTTCACTCGATCACGGCCTCGCAGTGAATCTCCAACCTCGCTCGATCACGGCCTCCAAGTGCATGTCTAAGTTCTCTCAATTAGCGTCTCCAGGTGCTCCTCCGAGTACGCTCCAGTACTGTCTGGCCAGATTAACCGTATGAATATATATAGAGAGACATAGATAGATAATATATACCATATTATGATGTAGCGAGTGTTGTGACTGTAACAATGACGATCTCATACACGAAATGCCTTGTGATTATGGAACCCTAAGAACCACTGCTGTGAGAATTCGGCACTAAGTCTCCTGCAGAGCTGCGCAGAGGTCTCCGCTGCTCCAAAATTTGACTATCCTATAAGTCAAATCTCGTAGCATGTTGTTGTTGTTTGTTTAATCATACTGTATTGACTCTAATTAGAGTATGACAGGACCCTAATATCCCCTCCGCCTCCGGGCGAGCCGGCTAGATGGCGGAGCTCCCCCCCCGCTACCCTTCGACCCCGCTGACAAATGAAAGATAAGAGAAAGACAAAAAGGTCAAGAAAGAAAGAAAGAAAGAAAGAATAGTATAATCCCGTTGCCGCCAGCGCCGCCCCCGAGCCTCCAAGCCCTCAGCCCGCTCCATACCGCTCCTTCATTTGGGTGGAAATTTCCCGACCTCAGTGGCCGCCAAAAAGTCCATCACCGCCTGATCGCACTCCTCTATGGTGAAAAGCTCAGAGATCTGCACGTGCCGGCATCTGCCCGCTTTCCAGCCTGTTGTCTGTCCCACTGTTTTCCAGAGTGTCTTCTGCTGGTCTTTCCATCTGCTGCAGTGGTGCTCCCGCATTTGAGCCACAGTCCCTCCACACCACCAGCATTTGTCGTCGTCTCGGTGGCCAAACCGCTTTAGGTAGACTCCTGTGGGCGCATGCCCGGGCTTCAGTTGGTTGAACCTCGCGGCCAGCGATTTCACGCTTGTCATCGGGATAGGTCTCTTGGTCCCCGCCTTGCCCTTAAGTCTGTAGCTGAAGTGCTTGCTGCACTTGTCGGCCTCCCACTCCGCCTTCTCTGCCGACCTTCCCTCGGAGATTCGTCTAGCCCTGTTCGAGGCCGAGGTGTATGGCCGCTAATCTCGTAGCTTCCTGAATGCACCTCCATAACTGCAGGTGGTTTCGGGAGCACCTGAGAATGCTCTCGCAGAGTCTGAGAGCACCTTACATAGCTCCAGGGGGGCCTGGGAGCATCTTGAATTACTTGGGAGCACCGGTGAGGTCTACCGGAGTGTCTGGGAGGTTTGCGTGTGGCTTCCTGAACAATTTACTTTTTGCTGATGTAGATGTCATCCAGGGGCTGCCGGAGATGGGCCGCTTTTGATTTGCTCGACGTGGATTGGGCACTGGAACCATGCTTTGCTATCACCCAATTCTGCGATAAGTGTGATTTGTGGATATCAAAGTTGGTTGATTGGGGTGGACCAGGGAAATTACTTGGAGTAGAAATCTCCTCAACTTGGCCACTCATTGCGACTCTGAAGCAATACCGTCAAACCGGTATCATCGCTGAATTTACCTTGGAGCAGACAGAATATATCGATAGGAAGCTACAACATTGGTGCCAGCAGGATTCGAAGACTTTGGTGATGGACAATGGCGAACCACTTTTTTAGCCATACTCCTGGATGAGTGGCCAGGTAGTGAACTCCAGCGGTGCAAGATAGTGCTATTTATCAATGAAATCAAAGACAGGCAGTCGCTCTTTGAGGCATTGAGTAAGATGTGTCACCTTGGAAGCTCAGTCATTGGGCAATTAGTGGAGGAGATTGTCCACTTTGTGATTTCAGAGTTGGCCAAAAGCTCCCATACACCTCATGAAATAAGCAGCACCAATGACGCCACAAACACCACCCGAACTCCATTTTAATGGTGGTTTCATAAGCATCAGTTTACTCCCAGCATGAGGCCAGGTACAGGTAGAGCCCGGGGAGGCACCACCATCGGCGGACTGAGAACTCAGTGGACACTGGACAGCTATGGTAAATTGCGAGCAGTAGGGGCACGGATACCAATGATTGAAGAACCGTCGCGCTCTCATAGGACCCGCAGTGCAGCAGTGTGCGGGCGGGGTCACTTCTACCATGTGTCACCTCAGTCAATGAACCAGGCCGGAAAGAATGGGCAGCTTTCGCATCATCGAAAGGTTTGCAGCATTTAGAAGACCGTACTGGCTGAACAGTTAACTAATCGCCCAATATTGGCACGAGGAAATTGTCTCCAAGTTGCTGTAAATCCAAGTCTAAGTCATATATAATGGCATCAAGGATTTGAGCGTTCCCTGTTGTCGATGCTTTGCCCAGGTCAAACGCCATCATCGGCGCAGCATCTAACCCGGTCGGAAATAGTATATACACCTCTGGTCGTTTGAACTAGAGTAATGCCTGACCACTCTGGCCATCCTTCAAACTCATTTCAGCGTCAGCGAAGCTCCACAATGTATCGCAAATCATGTCCTCAGCCTTTTGGCCCAGATAGGTGTGGACCGATTCAATCAGTCGTGCCAAAACAACATAAGTTGTGAAATCCCCAATTGGCTCCAACTGAATCCACCACTGTTCCGGGGCCAGAGTATAATTGAGCGTGGGATCCCGTCATTGGCGTCAAGCCGATTTGGAAGTTGCTAAGCCCCAGATACTGTTTGTTCATATGGTGACAATTGCTATCGCCAGGGATCACTTGGCTGTGTCTTGAGGAAGAGCACAGCGCCCACAGTATTGTTGGGTTGAATGTTCATAATATGAATTTGCTTGTCCTGCACTTTGCTATATATGTTGAAATTATTGTGTAGCAACATAAACAGCTGATTCCATACCCAGATACAATTATCGGCAAAATCACCCTGCGGAACCATCTCCGGGCGATTGAGAATAGGACTACAGGAGCTTGAGACACTTAAAAGGTGCAATCCAACTATCACGGGGTTAGAAACCCGGGAAGGAAATAGGTAAAACCCGACCACAGTCATTAATCAATAAACTCTTCCCCCGGCCGGCAAATTCAAACACCTACCAATTACGTGTAGCATATTAGCACACTGTGGTTTGGAATAACCGGCCAGCCTCATTGCTACAACTGATATCACCATCCTCTTTGCCAACGGTGCAGGACTGACTATCTCCCAGTTGTGTTCTGCGTCTCCAACTGCACTGTCATCTTTATAACACACGTTGGAATAGGCCAGGCAATCTGCTGTTACAGCTATAACACCACACATTTGTTCCACCAGCATGATTGTAGCAAGAGCTGCTCCACTGAATGCTTCCAGGATGCTTCCACCATGAAGTATGTCCTAATTGAACTCTGCACAATGTGATGCTGGGTGCCGGGGTTTACTGTGTTTACTGATGCAACCATGTTCAGTCTGGAGCTTGTTGAACTTCACTTTCTGGGCCAATATACACATGGGAAAGTGATAGGTCAACTGAAATAATGCTGTTACGTTGTCCGCTGCAATGAGCGATTCGACCACCATGGTGAACAGACCCCGAAAGCAAAGCATCATTCCAGATATGTGTTTGATATCATGTACCCGAGAATCACACATAGCCACCAAAAAGCTTGAAACCAACGTCAAACCACACATTTTCATACAATGCAAAACTTAATGAATGCGTTCCTTGATGCTGCATTCTAGTATTGTGGGATTAAACCCCCCATTGCGGCGTGTGGTTGGATCTGACATTGACGATGGCGAGGAGTAGCGTGAATGAAGCGATGATATACCATCCTGACTTCAAAGAAATGGAATGTCTACACTCGCAATCCCCTATACATCACAACAGACATGTGTTTTCAGGACCTGCGTTAATTCCGCTACCATCACTTTTCTCAGTTCCTTACAGCAATCGTAAAGATGTTAGCCCCATGTGGATTATCACACCCGAGCCAGCAAAGCCATTTTGATCTTTCCACTGCCCAAAAATGACCAGCCTAGTGGGGACCAGCAATGGGATGGCTTCACTTTGTATTACCCTGTTCAAAATATTGAAAATGTGAACAAAATAGGCCTACTGTTTGCGAGTGGTTACTTTGAAGTACTTCCTAGCTGACATCTCAAGGAACCACATCATAGAACACCCCATCATCCCCCCCTTGCGAGCTGTGATATACACAATACAAAGGATCCAATCTTACCATGTGGCCACCCACTATGTGAAGATATTTGACTGAAACAAGAATACAATTACAGCTCAGCCAGCTAGGGATTGGGGTGTGGTTATCTGAATGTGTTCGAGGTACAGATTGGGCAGATGTTACGTGGTATTACTTCAATCAATGGTCATGTTAGTTACGAGTTTGCTTGTGATAGTGTTTCCAGAGAGTTTATTATGCTTCCCAGCTCGTGGGGTTCCCGTGGACAATTCTTTTTCCAGACGTCAAGTCTGAACCATTTGCCATGACACTACACCCTGCTTTTCTCAAGTACAATTACTTGCAGCTAGTCATCTCAGCTCGTTCACACTACCAATACACCTACCTGCGATGCAAAACACCTCACACATTGATCGACAATCTCCAAGCCCATCACACGATAGCGCCAAGCCCAGCGTATCTGAAACCGTGGTGACTTCAAAGCTTGATTTCACTCGGGCTGCATTCAACGAATCAGATTCTAACAATGATCAACTCACACTACAGCCACCATCCCCTTCAAGTACATTTCCGTTACATTCTCCCTCCACAGTATCTACGTTTTCAGTAATGTCTTCTTCGAGTGACGGCCCTCAATCACCTGTGCCAAGCGACCCCTGAGTCAGCATTTATGTGTAAATTCAACAAGATAATGGCACTACGCTTCTGAACTCTGATTCGGAAAGGATCTGCAAGTGCGACCTCCGCTTCACTATCGAGGTACACTACCATACTTCATTTTGGTTCATTCACAAGTGGGGAAAAGGTCCCTGATCGTCATTCACTCCACAACATCGAAAACTATGACCACCAACCAAAGATTGCGATTATGATCACAAAGTATATTGGACCCCAGCTAGCGTGAGCAGCAAGCACAAAAACGCGACAAAAGTCTTGGCGAAACAGACACAGCACAATATGTCAACACCAATGATAGCATTTGAAAAACGGACAGCGGGAATCGTTTCTTGACGTCGAATTGTGTCCCGAGTGAGCGTCGCTGCAGCGGTAGAATCGCAGGAAGAGGGAGCGCACAAGGACCCACGCAATTGAGTGGCTTTCACGCAAAGTCTTGGCAAAAAGACGATTGATGCGACGCGTCGACCAATGGGCAAGCGACGATGAGGAGTACCCTACCGAAGACGCGTGCCGCACAGAAACAATGAGCGAAGCCAGAGTGGGCGGGAGGAGCGACCTGGCCATGGAAGAAGCGGCAGATAGGAGGAGCGACGCGCCCATGGACTTGGCGATTAGTGTTAGCAACGGTTCCGGGTAACCCGCCAGCGGTCCGGGGTTTGACCGGCGGTTCGGTTCAGATTGGTTCCAGACCCTGCCAAAAACACGACCCGCTTTGTCTTGGCGGGTTTGTTACCCGGACCGGACATAGAACCGCGGGTATTTGGCCAGGTTGAAACCGGACCGCGGTTCCCAATATACGGTTCCTACTACTTTGGCTCCAATTAAGAATTTGAGTTTTGATCGTATCATGACATAGTCAATACGTAAATTGTTCAGCTTTAGCCCCTCTTTCACCTCCTCCATTGAAATTTGGAATCCGACTGATATTCGTTGAGTGGTTGTGAAATAATGGCTGATTCTGAGCGAAATTGGCGGGTTTTCAATCGCGACTCAACGAATACTTGTCGGATCGCAAATCTGAAAGCGGAAGGTGAAAGAGCGACTAAAACTGCACAATCTACGTACTGATCATGTTGTGATACGATCAGAACTCAAATACTTAATTGGAGCCAAAATGGTGAATTTGAAATGCCGGGTATTTGGTTGTAAAACATGGTCCAGCTTGACTGAGGGCTAGTGGAAGCGAATTGGCGGTCGGGAATTGACCGACGGCTAGTGGGAGCGAGCAGCAATGGCCATCGGCGGGCAAGGGCGAGCAGCAATGGCCATCGGCTGGCTAGGGCAAGCAATTTGGCCGAGAGAAGGGACGGAAGATGGTGGCCGAAACCTTGAGCTTGAGCTAAAAGTTTGAGCTTGAGCAAGAGCACGGGCCCGGGCCGGAGCAAAGCAAGAGCGCAACCAAGAGTCGGAGCAAGCGCCAGAGCCAGTGCTCCGCCAGAAGCTCAGCCCGGGCCACAGCCCGAGCGCAGACCTGGAGCCCGGGCCATAGCCCGAGCTCGAGGTTTTTGCGCCAGACGACGAGGGATGGGAGGGAAGTGAGGAGGCCTGGAGCGAGGCGGAGAAGGTATAAAGAGGAGCGGAGCGGCAGTGGTTGAAGCAAAGCAGCGCATCCAGCTTCAAAAAACAAACACACAGCATCTTCTCATACTGTCTCATACTCTCTCATACAAACACTTCACCCGCACTTCTTCTCGCTGCCCCCCCCGATCCACAAACGCAAAACAATGTCATTGTACTCCAACTTCACCTATAGCCAGTTAAGCAACAGAAGGCAGGCCTGGGACCCCGGCAGCAGCAGCGGCACTGGTCACCAGCTCCGCGGCACCACCCGTGGACACGACACCACCCCAGCGTCCCAGCCGATCCAGGGAGACACCCAGGCGACCCCGCACCACACCCAGGACACAATCCACCTCGCGCAAGACAGAGTGACCACCCCGAGCACACAGTTAGGCATGAGCGGTCAGAACACACCTGATGTCGATCTCAACGTCGTACTCCAAGCCCTCAGAGCGGATCTCAAATCCCAGCGCATACCTAGACCCGCAGCAACCCCGAGCACGCAAGGCATAACAACGATGTGCACTGGCGCGATAGCCAAACTACCAGGCAATGACCCCATGTTCCTTTCAATCCGAGAGATATTCCCAGCATTGAAGACAGCCGTCGTGCAGTCCATATACACAAACAAATTCCAAGCCGCTTACCTCTTGAAGCTCGAAGCTTGGTTCACCTACAAGAAGAAATGGCTACAATTCACCTCGTTTGGCATGGGAGAAGCCAGCCTCAGCCTCTGGACGACCGGCAAAGACGTCGACCTCGAAGAATACGAATCAATATCCCACCTCATGTGCCCATTCATGGTGTACGGCGTAATTTTATGCACGTTTGCAATGTCACCGGAAAAGCTCCCACTCGCCTTCGCCATCATGATGAATGTACACACACTCTACGAAAACCTCAGCACCCACTCATGGGACAGTGTACACAAAGTTCGCATTGTGTTCCACCAAATAAGATTAAGCCGAGGTCTATACGAACCATCAGGCTGGAGCACCCCAGACAACGGCCTCGAGACGGCCCAACTATTCAAACGTATGCCCCCCGGCAATGCCCACCCCACGAAATGAGACCACACAGCCGCGGCCCCGCACGGCCCAGGCAACCGCGGCAGCTCCAGCGACGATATGTGCAACAACTACAACACAGACAGCTACACCGACCTGACCTGCCACTGCAATCACGCCTGCGCGATATTCGAGAGACCTCATCCAGCCACATAATGCAGCCAAAGCAATTCGCGCCACTAAGCCAGCGCGTATCCCAGACTCAATAGGGACCTGCAGGGCCAGTAGCGAACAAAGGGATGACGCCCCTGCAGCTCCAGAGCCCTCAACTCGAGTTTCCGTTCACACTCACAAACACCGGCCAGCCAAACGTCAGAAACTGCGGACCTCTACTGGAAACAAGATGGGATCACGGGCTACTGAACAATGCAAACCCAAGCCCACGATACACACTCATAGACAAAATCCGCCACCCAGCGTTGATCGGCTTTACAGGCCCACCACAATTCATCCTCGGTGAACACATGCCAGCGGCTTACAACGACCACAGCTCAATCACGAAAGACATCAAAAAACGCGCGGCCACCAGCCAAATCCTCAGACTCTCAACCCTGCCAGCCAAATACAGAGCATCACCACTTGGAGTTGCACCGAAGCAAGATGGCACCTGGAGGAGATTACACCACCTATCATCGGCAACCAGGCACTCAGTCAACGACTATATACCCGAAGCGTGGGTGACACCAACATACACATGATTCAACGACACCGTAGCCGCGGTTCAGACCTGCTGGCCTTGAGCAGTTCTAATCAAACGTGGCTTCGCAGATGCATTTGCCCACATCCCGGTACACCCCGACCACTGGTGGCTACTAGGATTCAGCTGGATGGGAACATGGTGGTGTGACCAGGTACTCCCTTTTGGCTGACACAGATCGCCAGCCGTCTTCGATCTCATCGCATCGGCCTTGGAATGGATCCTCCAAATCCAATGGGGTTGGGAGCATACACTCCATTACCTTGACGACTTCCTCGCCATCTTCCCGCACTCCGCAACACCCTCAGACCCACCAAACAGGTACAAAAGAGACTTCAGTCAAATCTGCAGCGACCTGGGATTCCAAGTCAAGGAGAAAAAGAACGCAGAACGACACTGCATCAAATTCCTCGGCATAGAAAGCAACACAGAAGCAATGGAGGCATGCCTCCCGCATGACAACCACGAGAAAGCACCCGGACTGATCAATGCCATACTTGCACAGCACTCAGTAACACACAGAAGCTTGTAAATGACCGTGGGCTTCTTGTCATTTGCCTCCAAAGTGGTGCCAGCCATCCGCCCCATCCTCCGTCGACTGTACGATGCACTCACGGCGACATCGCGAACTTACCACATCCGAATCTTGTCGGAGATCAACAAGGACCTCTCCAGGTGGCAGACGTGCCTCCGACAATCGAACGGAATCCGACACCTACACTACCCACGGAAAACCCTACCGCTATGGTCACACGCATCTGGACAGAAAGGGATCGCAGGCTGTTTTCTCAGTTCAGGTGAAACCCTGTCTAGCATACACACTCCGGCCTAGCTCTTCAGTTCCACGGTCCCGCTGCGGCACACAGCCAAACATATCAACTTTGAAGAAATGTACGCGGTGCTACATGCATGTAACGGCGGCACGTGACCCAGGTCCAAGTAACGGCCATCTATATAGTCAGCTCGCGATGAGAGTTAGATCTCTAGCGATAACTTTACCTATCCACCTATATTTACTATCACTCGAGTCCACGTTTGCAACCATATACCATAATTACCATACGTATGCCTATAAGGTTGAACGCTGGCGTACGTGCCCTTACACTATTATCGCTTTTCAGTAAACGGATACATTTCGCTCACGGGATTTCACGAGTTTACCCCTTACCGACGCGCCACATCTTACTGTCTACATTTGAGATTACAGCCTTAAAAATGACATATCGAAGCATGGTTACTGCAAGAAAGGATATCGATCGTCTGATCATCCAATTCAGCACCCTGATGGTAGCGGAGAAGAGTTCAGAGACCAACTCTCGCACGAGACGCGTCACCGGGGATGGCGACAATTATCACGACTACAGGCCGCGACTATACGATCCGGCCATTGAGAGAAACCGAATACGTTCGAGATATTGAGTCGAACACCATTCCTACGAGTCCATTGAGTGCGAACAGCAGCCAGAGAAGCTACAATGGACGAGACGCGTCGCCACAATGACGTTAATCATGAGTACAGGATTCGACCCTCTCAACGAGAAAAATCGAACACCATTCCTACAAGTCAATTGAGCGCGATCATCAGTCGGAGAACCTACAATCAATGGCGCGATCTTACACCTGAATCGGTAATATCAAGAACCGAAGGCGAACCGAAAGACGATTGCGAGTCAGCACAGTTGCGACTACATCCCTCCGAATCGAGTAAAGTGCATCGACTTCAATTGGCGTGTACACCTACAACTCTAGCAACCTCGAGGAAGCTCGGAGGACAGCAACAC
>Ga0307515_10025051_pt1 | contig 10349 bp, 7 predicted proteins | sample 17_EM_MG_FD_194513 | JGI IMG/M metagenome (GOLD analysis project Ga0307515, IMG submission 194513) | Populus trichocarpa ectomycorrhiza microbial communities from riparian zone in the Pacific Northwest, United States - 17_EM | ecosystem: Host-associated > Plants > Roots > Unclassified | place...
GAATTCCATCTTGAACCGCTTCTGTTCATTCGAGGTGATGCCATAAATCTCTCTCTCCAGCTGGTTAGTGACCCGCTCCGTATCAGCCAAGCTCCACATCGTGGCTTCTGTCTCAGCATCGGATAGGCGGATCTGAAATTGCAGTCACTTGTCGGCGGTGATGTTTGCCGCTCCGTAAGCCTCGTCTTTGGCGGCAGCTTTCATTAGGGCAATGTCTTTAGCGAATTTGCTTCTGGGACCGGTTGCCTTGGTCCCGACTTCCTGCAATAGTTGTCGCTCATGACGTTCGAATAACTTATCGAAAAGCTTGCGTTTAGCAGGTGTCACCGGATGGATTCCGCGCTCCAATCGCTAGATTGCCTTCTGACGATCGGCATCTGACCAAGTCGTGGCTGCTTGTCAGGCTCGGTTCAGGCGCACCTGAAATTGCCTACGTTTCGCTGTGGAAACCTTTTCAGCCCCATACACAACAGCCTCCATTGCAGCACGAATCTTATGAATCTTTTGTTCGCATAACTGATGGGATTCATTTGCCAACAGGTCATCCACATTGGCCTTCGCAGACTTCGACATTGTCTGTTTGCGAAAAATACCCTTCTTGTGGTAAAATCGCTTGAGTGCATCGTCCAGTGCTTTGCGGGATAGGTCTGAGTGATTTTGTTGGCTAACAAGTAGAGAGAATTCACATAATGCCCGCACTGCTCCCATTACCATTTCATTGGAGGCTGTTTCCGCCACAGTTTTCCCGTCATCTGTGGAGCAGACAAGAATTGGAGCGCAATTCACTGCCAGTGTTCTGATCATTCCACGGATCACTTTACCTTGCCAGGTTCCGCTTTTCAATGAATCGAATGGTTTAGAGAAGCGCTGGAGACCGGGATATCAGGGCACCGATGTGAATCGATTGTCAAATTGATCCTTGACATTTCTAGGTTTCAGGTATTTGAGCAGCCAGTGCAATAAGTCTTTAACTAACTCGGGGAACAGCTGATGCAATTCATCAGGCTGCCAAAGCCGTTAGACATTGCAGAGAGGGTATTGCCAGAACTGGTTGCAGATTGGGTGGACACCTACAGTGTGCAGAGCATCAATATGATTGTCCTCCAGCAGCTCAGAGTAAAGATGCTGGTCTCTTGAGTTATCGAGGGGTCGAAAAGTTGAATGCCCCATCGGCGCACTTTTAGGAATTTCACACATCGGGCATGAGCCATATGAGACTTGAGCAATCATAAGTTGTTCCGGATAATCCCCGACCCAGGCAGCCAAAAGAGGGTAACATTGTCGCTGGAATCCATCTGCACAATCCCATTTCAAGCTGGGGCCAGTGATGTCAAGATGCCTCAGTTGAGACAGCACAGTTCCAACGGCGGAATGCCATGCCTCGTCAATGTTTTTGGGACCTTTCGGGGGACATGGGATCAGCCTGACAAGGATCCAGGCACGCTTTTTTGGTGTACGGCGGATATCTTTTCGAATATTACCAATTGTGAGATAAAGTGGCCAGCCATGCTGATCGCCCGAAAAATTGGTCAAGTGAGTCTCATCGGATGCAAAAATGACTGGCACAATCGTCGCTCCGGCAGGAAGTTGATCTTGTGTATCCCACCACCGATCGCCCGTGTTCATCTTGCTGTAGATTTGACTACCCTCAGAGTCAGCGAGGCGCACCGGTTCAAAATCGAGGTGCGCCTGAAATGGGAGATGTGCCAAAAGGAACTGGATACATTTGAAAATATCCCTGTACAATAATGTTCTGAAGATATGTGAGTCATCTTCAATCTAAGTATCATCGCCGAGCCCGAAATCGAGTTCAGAGAGCAGCTTTCGTAGGGCATCTGCCCATTGGAATGATTCGATTTTGTAGTTGTCCAGTCCACACCTGAGATGTTGATCTATCCAGGTTTTCGTTTGCTGGCTAAACGACTGAGCCAGCTGAAAGTCGTGAGCGGACCGAAATGGATGTCATGGATTCCATTGTTCTGAGTACTTGCGATGCTTGTTGTACACTCCAGTTGCTTTGCCATATGCTTTCCCCCCCGCATTTTCCAGTCCAACTACCTGCCTATGAGCCTTTGTCTTCGTTGGATCAGGGGTACAGGTGAGATCAGGCTGCTGAGGGTCTATTGGTTCTTCGTTGGGAGTATCTTCAGGTGGTGGTGCACCCGGTACGTTGTCTATGAGTCGATCGTTAATTGGCAGTTTGTCGATGGCCATTCAGGTGCACCTACTGTAGTCAAACCATGATGGCTCAGGGTGATCCCAGGCGGCAGGCGGTAGAATCCCGTTGGGTAATAGCCCTTCATTCATTGATATTGGGTGATATTGTTGATAGTGAGCTTCCAGTCGGTTCTCGTTGCAAAATTTCATTTTGCAGTTAAAGCATTTAACATGTTTCCGGCGAGTGTTGACCATATTTGAGAAACGCTCTGTGTTCTGACGAATCTCGATGATGCTTTAGGGGGTATGGTTTGCTGCTGGATTTGAGCCTCAGGGATATTGTTTGAAAGCAAGCTAACTCAGGTTAGCGTATCACTATCAAAGCCGCATCACACCCCACCAAATGTAGAGGAGGGGTAAAACAAAGTCATCTCACGATCAGTTTTCTTCACAAACTAGGATAATATCTATCAAATCCCGCACAATGATGTTGCACATTATCTACTGAAAATCGTTAGCAGAGTTAGTTTCTTTTGTCATCACTGCGATCAACTTTTAATACTGATCACCAGGTGCTACCACGATCGGCCTTATCGTATACTACGGCATTGCGGCATTGTGTAGATTATGTCTACGCTCGAGCGTCAAGCAGCGCATAACATCAACTTAATACAATGAATACGTAAGTTTCCTAGCTGGCTGTATGCCCGCTCAATGATCATCGAGAACTGATAGGCTGGTAGGATGTTTTCTTCAGTAATGATCCTTGACCGGTAGGTGGATCCTAAGGAGAGAATGAAGTTTACACAAGGAGCTCAAAAGGAAGCACTCACTGTAGCTGCTCGACAAACAGGCCTCATATTGAATGAAGTAGTAGGTCGTACACACACATTAGGAGTGTAAAATGCCTAGTCATGCTAACCTTCCAACCGGATATAGTTCTTGTTGCTTTCCTGGAGATATCATGTCGTATCCCTTCTATGACCTTTACAGTTATGCACCAAACAAAGGTGAATTTCTATCCAAGATCCTAGTGTACGAGTTCGAGCATATAACAAAGAAAGGCACCACGTGTGTGTTATGATTTCTTTTTCTCAGCCAGGTTTCATGGGATCAAAGGTGAAGTGAAACACCTCAGTTTGTGACAAATAAGATGGATATAAGAGGCCTTCATTCCGCCGAAGGTCACTGCTACCTTCAATATTCTCAACTATACTCTGCGTCATTCAAAATCACCAATTGAATTGATTATTTGATTACTACCATATTTTGTTCAGATACGATGTCGACGAATGCATCTCCGCCGAAGACAGCCAATATGGCTCCACCGGGTTGCCTGTTTGGCTCACAACACCGCCCAGATGACAATGTGGGAGCATCAGATAACCATGCTGGAAATACACCTAACTAAGACACTCAATTCGGGCAACCTACAAATCAATTTCCTCCACCACCGGGGTATAGTTACCAGCCTTCGCAGCCTCCATTTCCAGGCGCTCCCCAGTTCTACCACCATGCCCCATTCAACATGACACCAAGCACACAACCAAGCACTGGTGCAACTCAAGGATATGCGAGTTACGGGCCACCGTGGCAAGGATACGATTTCCCCCAAGGAGGTTATGGTGGACAACAAATGTTCCCCCCTCAGCAATTCACCGGACAGGGGCCGTCATCTCCAGGCGCACCTCGAGTGCCTCCAGCACTGCCTGGAAACATTCCAGTCATTCGGCCGACCTCTTCCACCTCTACTCCATACGGACAACTTCCAGGCGCACCTGGGAGACCCCCCATTCGCCTCCCAACAAAACGATTTCAGCCAGCAGCGGAACCGCGCAGGACAGATGTTGCAGGGATTGCGGACTTGCCCCCATTACCAGAGATTTCTTATGATGAATTCGATGCAGATTATGAGAGCGATGATTTGTCGGACTTGGGCGGGGCTGAAGGCAAAGCCCCAATCAGCTTGAAGCAAACGGAATTCTCCTTGAAGCAATTTGCCAAAAGGATGGGGCAGCCCAACTTTAGTGCATTCAACGAGTGGAAGAAAGTATGGGTGGCTGGGTTTCTCGAGAACAAGCACTGGTCCATTATCCTGGGACAGAACCGTTCAAAATCGCAGCGTGATGGACCCCTGCACTGGGAGACGGCGGTTGCAGATTTTTTGGACACTTTCGAGAAGTGGCTGCCCTTGGAAAACTTCGATAATGCCGAATGGATTCGGCGACAATGGGTTGAGATGTTTCTTAACAAATGTGCAAGCGAGGTTCGGGAGGCGAGGAACAAGGGAAGGTGAGGCAACAAGCGAGCAGCGACGGATTTGGGAGAGCGCGTGGGCAACAAAGCGAGTGGTAACATCCCAGAGATGCCAAATACAACTTTCATGGTTGTGATTCTTTGAGTGCCGAACAGCAACAATGACCCGACATCCAGCGTGCAATTCCAAGCTTCGTACACAGATGTGAGGCACTGGGAGGAGCTGATAGATCTCATCGAAAAATATTGTGGCCCGAAAGAACCATACTGTCTAACTGCATTGTACAAATGCAACTTGACTCAGGAAGAATTGGACGAAGAGTATATGGGATTATACGCACCGGGGCAAATGATGAATGACCCTATATATGGTCAGATATCATACAACAGTTCCCTTTCAAAAACCTTCAAGTTGAAACTGGGACACAATGTGCAACTATTTTTGATAGAAATGAAGGCAGTGACAGGGAAGGATATTGCCAAGCACGTAATGAGACCAGCCAAGATAATCCCTGCTAGCCTCGTTACGGTCAGTTATGCCCACTGCTAATCCGTACACTTGGACTTCGGAGGGATCTGATGAAAATGAAAGAGTGGTGGATGATGAGGCAGGTGGGAAAGAGATTGATAGTATTAATGTAAGTTCTGATTGAGTGAATAGAATTGATTATATACCACATACATCGGCAAATTTTTTTTCTGTCCGCGCGAAATGGCTCCATCAGAGTGGACGCGCTCCATCAGAGCCGTCGGAGACACCACGGTGGCGGATTACTCTGCGCCTGGCGTCAATAACACGCGTCACGTTGCATATCGCCCTCGGATCGCAGTTTTGCAGTTTCTTCTCGCTCTGTCGGTCTGCTATTTTAAACAAACACTCTGGCGGTGTGGGCAACTGTAACCATACATCGGAATGGGTTCATTGGGTACATGCTTGCATCGGGATTGCAATGCAATGGGTGACGCCGCAAAAATCTCTCCTCGTGTTCCTTCTACATTAATCTCGAGGAGCGTAGGAAGAAGGCGAGAAGATATGATACTACCCGGCCGTGAGGATCCACGCAATTGTGTGGATCCAAATCTCGGACAGAGCGAGTGAGACCAAAAGTTGGGAAAGATAGAGTGTGTATTTTCGTTGTATGACAAGATGAGATGAAAATGAGATGCTGTCTATCTACCCCTGGGTCTCCCGAATATATACTCTGCATTGCTCATTCCACCTCGGTTACCCCTGTATCTCCGTACACCCACCGTCGCTCCTTAACATTATACTTGGAGGCTGTGATCGAGCCAGATTTGGAGATGCACTTGGACCCTGAGATCGAGTGAACGGAGAGATGCACTTGGAGGCCGTGACCGATCGAGTTTTGAGATGCCCTGGGAGGCCGAGATGGAGTGAACTCAGAAATGCACTTGGAGGCCGGGATCAATCGAGTTTGAAGATGCACTGGGAGGCCGTGATCGAGCAAGTTTGGACATGCACTTGGAGGCCGAGATCGAGTGAACTCAGAGATGCACTCCGAGGGTGTGACCGATTGAGTTTGGAGATGCACTTGCAGGCTATGAACGAGCGAGATTGGAGGAGTACTTGGAGGCGGTCGATTTGGAGGGAGGCGCGACGGCAGCTGAGTCTCTATTCATTGGTTAACTTGTAATTGTGGAAATGTAGAGAGTTGAGTACAACATCCGCCGAGAGATGAGAAACTGGCTGGGAGCGGGAGACTGTCGATCTTGGGCTGATGCCGTACTTGGTGCATGCTGTACTCTGTGTTAACTCATGATTATGGCATGGAGAGATAGAGAGGGATGACTTAACTTCGTGTTCTTAGGTGATGGTAGAGTTGAGCACAAGACAGAGAGAGATCAGAGGAGATGGGGAAAATCATCATGAGAAACTGGGACTTAAGAGAATTTCGTGTGCGAGTCAATTGACCATCCCTGATACGGCTGGTACGAGTCCCGATCCGGCGCGAACTAACACCGGTACGAGGTCTTCCCAACCCAATCAGGCAAGTCGTACCCCTGATTTCTCATATCCGCTCATATCCTCCATATCGCTCCCATCTCCATCCTCCATCTCTCTTTCTTGTCCACAACTCAAACATCATCGCAGAACACAAAGTTAAGTCATCCCTCTCGATCTCTCCATGACATGATTATGAGTTGACACCGAGTACAGCATACACCGAGTACAGCATATACCAAGTACAGCATACACCAAGTACAGCATACACCGAGTACAGCATACACCGAGTACAGCATACACCAAGTACAGCATCCACCCAAGATTGTTTGTGTTCCCTTCATTCACATGATTACAAGTTGACCCCTGAATGTAGCTTCAGCTTTCGGCGTACCTCCCTACACGATCGACCGCCATCAGCCAGCTCTCCATGAGAGCTCAAAGGTAAAGTGACATTGTCACATTCCCACGGTTGCGAGTTAACCAACTGATGAATAGAGTCTCATCACCCGGTGCACCATCCATCGACCGCCTGCTAGTACTCGTCCAATCTCGCTCGATCACGGCCTCCAAGGGCATCTCCAAACTCGCTCGATCACGGCCTCCAAATGCATCTCTGAGTTCACTCGATCTCGGTCTCCAAATGCATCTCCACACTCGCTCGATCCCGGCTTCCAAGTGCATCTCTGAGTTCACTCGATCCCAGTCTCCAAGTGCATCTCCAAATTTGCTCGATCACGGCCTCCAAGTGTATCTCCAAACTCGCTCGATGACAGCCTGCAAGTTCGCACCAGCATGGCCTCCAAGTGCATCTCCAAACTCGCTCAATCACGGCCTTGGAGTAAATCTATGAGTCCACTCGATCGTCATTTTCAGGCGCACCTCGAATTGCTCTCAAGCACCGCCTGCAGTCAGTCCAGATATAGCGTGTGTTGATGGGTAGCTATATAGATACATAGATACATAGATACATAGATGAGAATACAAACTGAATACATGACTGTGATTCGAGGTGCTCCCAGACATGTCGCCAGCGCTCACAGGTTTGTCGCCGGCGCTCCCAGGTGCTCCCAGGCTTGTCGTCGGCGCTCCCAGGATTGTCGCCGGCGCTCCCAGTTACTCTGAAGGCCGGCAGGAATGCCCTCCTAAGGTCTGATACTCCTGAAATTGATGCATCCAAGTTTACACTCCACATCCTCTCAGACCAGTGGCTAAAATACACTTTGCTGATGCTATGCAATGCGACCCGTCGCCTGGGCGGTGGGTAGCATGTAATTCTCGGTCAGAGGGTACGAGGTTCTATGCGAGCCGTCAGAGCCGTCCGGAACACCCGGGTGTTTCTGATGGAAACTAGAGTTGTTGCTGATGTATCATTGGGTCCAAATGCTTGTCAGTGAAATACCTAACATCGCGATGAATTTCAGAAGCGCCGCACTATGGGCCCATCTGCCCAACTTACATCAGAGCAACTGAAAGAGATCATTGAGGACGAAAAGAAGACCGACCAAGGTTCAAGAGAGGTTCAGAAGCAAGTGGAGGATGGCTAGGAGGTCCTCGATGCAGATAATACCAGTTCAGTCTTAAGCACTGTTCTCAATACAATCAACAACAAATTTGAACACAACTGTCTTGATGAGGCCGTCAGGCTGCTGAATGCCCATCCGATTCACCAATCAACCGATGAATGTGTTCCAGGCCACAAATATTCAATTCCAGGCCTGCCGGGAACTAAGTTTCTTGCGCACCAGGTGTGGGCCATCTGGTTCATCGTGAGGAGATGGGTTTGGGATGCTGATATGCCAGGAGCACTGGTGGCGGATGAAATGGGACTTGGAAAGACTTTCACCTCAGTTGCAGCAGCAATGCTTTGCAAATTGGTGACCGAGAAAGTTGTTATGGGGTTGCCACTGTCCATTTTGTGGGGGAATATCCTTGAAGAGTGGGTGATTTTGGCGCACAACGACTTTCCTGGCATTGTTGGTGAAGAACGGAAGTGGTATCCGCTCCAGAGATTGAATTCGGTGCCCCGCCGCCTGTTGGAGATACAGACAACACCACCTCACGGGCATCCGGCACTTATATCGGCCCATGAACCAATCTTGGTAGTCACAATGCCTGGAGTTGCAGAGACCTTCAAGACTGTCATCGACGAGATGACACATGGAACCGATTTCAAACCGGTCAACTTGTTGCACACCGAAAATGCGAATCTCACCCACGAGGATCTGAACACCAGCATTGACGAGCCCGAAAACCAATGGAATATCCACCTTGTGTCGTATGATTCCTTAACATCTATGGCGAAACCATCAAGCAATGGCCGGCTCTCTCACTGTTCATGGAGTTTTGGGATTATTGATCAGTCTCATCGGTACAAGACGAAAAATAGTGTGGGCTGGCGAATTGCGACAAATGTGAGAATTGGATTCAAACTTCAAGTCACTGCAACGCCGGGATTCCATTCACTCTATGACTGGTGTAATCAGGCGATGTGGCTCTTTTCAGGTGCGCCTGAAGATACTGAGGATGATACTGTGATGGAAAAGCACAGTGCCGATGCACTGTATTCTGCTGTGAAGAGTTTGATGCAAGCGATCCGGACTGAAGACAAGGACGCTCGACAGGATGCGGCACACCGGATGATCCAAATTGCAAAGCCCTGGACGATAAGGAGGTGGTCAGAATCGAAACTCGCGAATGGGAAACCTCCGGTTCGGATACCGAAGGAGAATGCACACCTTGTTGATCTCGAATGGACTGAGGAAGAGCAAGGTAAACTCAAGACCCTTGTGGAGAGATACACTTCATGGGGTGCTTCAGGAGTGTGGAGGGTACATAAATGGTGCCTGCCATGTATCTCATTGGTATTGGGAGACACCAAGGATCGGAATGACATTTCATGACAATGGTACAATCAATGGCCACTCGACACTTGGGTGGATTCTCCGATTTTCCGATGGCTGAGAGACACATTTCCGCCAATGCTTGTCAAGGAACCTGCGGAGTATCCCAAACCTGACGAAGACAAACCATCACACAAGGCGCTCCTGCACGAACCCGAAAGTAATAAATGCCCCTTGCCTAGTGCACCTCCTCCTCAAAAGGCGGTGCTATTTTGTCCTCTTCCTGGCCAAGTTCGTCATTTAAAGTGGTGGCTCACAAAGTTTTTTGCGGATCATCTGGATATTTTCTACATGTATGCGGAAATGGGCAACCATGAGCGCACAGAAATGCAGCTCAAATTCCAAGATTCCCCAAATCCCTCTGTGTTCGTAACTACACCCAAAGTGGGTGGGACAGGCCTCAATCTCACAGCAGCAAACCATGCAGTAACAACTCAGAAGTTCTGGGTGTTGAATGAGCAGCGGCAGGCATTCGCCCGGGTTGTCCGACTGGGGCAAAACAGAGTTCCACACACATGGCAATTGAACACTGGACCCAATGGTTATGATAACAGAGCGAGTGATCTCCACCAGCTCTCTGGAGTGGCTCAAATGAGAGTCCTGCATGGTCTGATGAACCGACCGAATATTATGATGACGATGATATACCGGATTCTGGAGTGTCTTCAGGACTGGTGTTAGCAACAGGTCTGGACTGTCACTTCGGGTCCGGGTATGGGTCGGAACCGAACCGGAGCCAGATTGGCGGTCCGGGTCATCAATAAACCCAAACTGTCGAGTCGGGCACAGTTCCATTGACATCTCCCTACCCGTCTGAATTGGGCGGGTTCCCAGTGGGTTGTACAGTGGGTCCATCTGTAAATTCATATAACATGCTTGCTTTTGCTATTCGATTATAGTGCTCAATCAAAATCGATCATTTGACATCCAGTAATCACAGGTTGCATGTTTTGCATATTGCGAGATCGACAATATTTTAATTCATGTTTTTCTTTTAATGATATGTATTTTTGACCAGGGAGGAGGTCAATAGTTCAATTATAAGCTCAAATATCCATTCGATGACTTCA
>Ga0307515_10025052_pt1 | contig 10349 bp, 12 predicted proteins | sample 17_EM_MG_FD_194513 | JGI IMG/M metagenome (GOLD analysis project Ga0307515, IMG submission 194513) | Populus trichocarpa ectomycorrhiza microbial communities from riparian zone in the Pacific Northwest, United States - 17_EM | ecosystem: Host-associated > Plants > Roots > Unclassified | place...
GTGACTCCTATTCTTCAACCTGTCCATGACCATGCTCTAGGGCTGCTGTCCTCTGCGCTAAGACTCTCGGTGCATATCCTCTCCGCTCAAGAGAGTTTGTGACTTATTCGTGCCAGCGCTGCATTCTCCGGCCTTCACTGTAACCAAGTTGTGTCGTGTTGGAGACTAGCTGTTAATCAGCACTTCTTCCCCTTTTTCTGCTTTGGGACAGCAACGAAGATCATCCCACGACGATCGGCCAGTGGTACCTGTGCTCAAATAGACAATTCTTCTCTTGAGAGAGACGGTCGGGGGAGAAAAGAGGGTATCGCTCGATCCTCGGAGTTTCTCTTCTAGCCGAGACGATAAAACGCCAACGCCCAAGCGCCCAATGCACGGCTCGCTACAGAATACACACGATGCACCGCCACCGCTAATCCTATATTTCCTTCTCCAACGCCACCCATCCATCACCTCTTCAATTGCGCAAACCTCCTCGCCAACTCATCCACATCCGGTATCTTCCCCCCGGGCCCACCTCCCGTCCCAGCTCCAGCCCCAGCCCCAGCTGCACCGCCACCCGCCCCAGCAGCCCTGACCTCCCCCTTCCGAACCTTAGCACCACTAGCCGCATTAGCCGGGCCCGTCCCCGCCGTCCCCGCCGTCGTCGCGCCGGGCAGCCGCAGCTTCGGCGCGACGTTATCGGTGCGCGGCGACGGCGGCGTGATGCGCAGCGGGCTCTGCGGCCCGCCCAACAGCCGCGGCGGCGTCGCCCTGCTCAGCTGCACTACCTCGTCGTCCTCGTCCTCGTCCGCCGCGCGGCGCGCCTTCTCCTTCCCCCGCGCGCCGGCAGCCGCGGTGGGCCGCCCGGGCGACGCTTCCAGCGGCGGTTCGAGCGCCTTCGCTGGCTCTGCTAACTCGCCGATTCCACCGCCGCCGTTGCCGCCGTCGCCCTCCTCCCCGTCGTCGTCGGCGTTGTCGGTGGTGGCAGAGGCAGGGTCGTCGTCCTCGCCGAACGGGACGCCGTAGAAGCGCGCGATCTCGGCGAGGTAGGCGGCGACGAGGTCGGGGCTCGGGGTCGCGATTTTTAGTTTGGAGAGGACGCGCTCCGCGACGCCCTCGCCTTCCATGCTGGCGAGCGCGACGTCCTTGCCGAATTTCTCGATTAGGAGGGCCCGGGCGGCGTGCAGCTCTTTCACTTCGGTGCGCGGCGCGGCGTAGATGAGGGAGCGGACGGCTTCTTCAAGGGCGGGGTCCAGGGGAGGAATGCCGTGGGGGTTGCTGTGCGGCGGAGGTGTTAGTTGGGGCGGGTGAGAAGGAGGCGAGGTGGGTTGGGGAATGGGGGAAGAGTGAAGGGGAAGCGGGAGGAAAGGGCAGCTTACGGCGAGCTGTAGGGCGAGGATGGTGGGTCGAGCAGCTGGGAGCGCGCGAGGAGCAGCTCGCAGTACAGTTCCAGCATCTCGTGCAGCTCCGTCGTGATGTCGCTGCGGATGATGTTTTCGACGCGGATGCGGGCCGATTCCACCTTGCCTGCCTAGTATTTCTCCCCCGTGGTCAGTATCGGTGGGTAAGGTGATGTCTGCCGGGAAGAGGGGCTCGGGGAGGGTGGCTACCTCGAGGAGCTGGGCCATGGCTCGTCGTTGCTGCTTGGCTAGTGCGGAGTCTTTCTGCTGCACCATCCGTAGCCGTGATATCGACAGCTTGAGCTGCACTTTGAGCTTTGACTGTAGGGGGCTGATTAGGCAGGTGCGGGATGAGTCGTGTGGAGATTTGCTTACTACTATAGATGATGGGGGCGCCATTAGGGCGATTATTTAGAGAGGATAGGGCGTGTAAGAAATAAGGAGCGAGGGGTGATATGAGACAAAGATATAGATGTTTTGAAAGTGAGGTTGGTGTTGAAAGTGGGGGGAGGCTAAATGAGCTCCGAGGCGGGGCATTGTGGGACAGATCCTGAAAGTCAAGCCGCCATAGCGAAGATCCAAAGACAAGCTCAGCTTCAACGTCCTATCTCGTTCTACGACGCGTAGATACCCAGTAATACGTATAGAAAACGGGAGGTAATCAAAAGTGAAGTATTACATAACGACCATTTACGCACTCAAATCATCCTCGACTCTGCATGAATCTGGATGTTGTCTAACTCTCTCAAGGTTATCTCATGAATCAGACCCCTGATGGATCGTTGGTACGTGCGGGCATACTGCTCCTTATCCAACGAATTCTCTATCTGAGAGCTTATGGGTGTCGTTTTGGTGGTAACGAAGCGTCAAAATACACCAAAATCACCTTTCTCACTGCCGTATCTCGACCCTTTTATAACGTCTAGTTATTACAAAGTAGGAGCCCTTTAGCTTCTCTATCTATTATATCGAATAAGGACGTCGTAGCTATGCTATATAAAATATTAGATATAGGCAGTTAGTTATATTTAATTAAATTTTATCTAAAACTTATTTGAAAACTTTAAGAGAAATTTTAGAGAATTACTCGCCTTTTTTAATAATATATCTCTACCCTTAATATTATAAATATAGAGCTATAATATATATATAGATACCCAGATACAACACCACACTGCACGTGCGGATGGCCCACGCAGTCAGTACGCCACGTGCTACTCTTCTGCAACCACCGCACGGCAAGAGACAAGCTATTCGCTAGGGCGAGTACAAATGATATTACCCAAATGCTTTCTACAAGTAGGGGCCTACATGCAGCAGCACAATAGCTTATAGGTCAAGGAGTCCTCCAGCAGTTCCAGACAGCATATGAGATCCAACAGGAGGACACCGGAGGATACGCCCCCTTCCAGCCCCTTAGGGACTGGACGCCCCCGCCCAGCTGAAGGCGGCACGCAGGCGAGTCACTAGACCCTCCCACCACCCCTCCACCTCTAAGACCTTCCAAGAGAGACATATTACAAAGGTAAACAGGCTAGGCAAAGGCGGAGCGCGTAAGACTAGCTGGAAGGATACACCTAGGTTTTCCCCTTACTAGGGATTTTGCCTATATATAGAAGGTTAAAGCCTGCATAGGCCTAGAAAAGGGACTGAATCGGGCAATAAATAGAATTAATAATAGATATATAAGATTATTTAAAGAATCTATTATATTGAAAAAAATTATAACTTACATATTTAAGTTAAAAAGACATAAAAAGAGGAAATTAAAAAATTAAAAATAGTAGCTCTTAGACGCTCGGTAGAGAATTTGTTGGTGATAAGGAGCAGTATGCCCGCACGTGCGCGTAGTGCACGTACCAATGGTCCACGTGGGTCTGATTTATGAGATAATTTTAAGGTGCGTGTAGACCTTTACCCTCTTTACAGGTATCGCTTTCTTTAATTCTCTCTAAATCCAGGTTGTTAAATAAATAAATAAAACTAAAATTGTAATTGTAATTGTGTTATAAGCCACCATTTATTACATGAAATCTACCAATTTCAGGCCTGAGGCTACGCTTATGTGGCTAATTCCCTTGGCATTTCGCTGACTGGCAAGACAGCTGCCTAATCCCACCTCGCTCCTGGGCGGGGGATGGGCATTCGCGTGATTCTTGCACAAGCTCAAAAAGGGATGCTGCCTCTTCATTCAAGTCGTTTGGGTCATTTGCGTGGTATCTTTTTTACCCCTTCACATCTTGCCACAGTTTCTGCCCCCATTTGTCTCTTTCACCCACCTACTATAGCGTGGTATACATCTCGATAACGGCATTCGGTACTCTCTTTGCGGTTTCCCGCTTCACTTTGGGTAGCTGAAATAAGAGTATGGCGGCTCGGACTTCCCTATGGATTTGGGATGAAAATTATCACGAACATCGCCATTGGAGCGAACAACAGCAGTGTTGGATATTTCAAGATGGTCGACGAGTTAATCCATCACAAACCGATCCAGCACAGAGCCAGAAACCTCTGTCTTCAAGCCTGACGAATCTACCTCAGCAAAGCTCTAATATAGAACCTAAATACACAAGGTCCAGAATGCACCGAGACTCAGAAAATTCCACAGATTCTGGTATCCATATGGACGCCGCCCGTCCAATTCATCAATATGACCGTGGAAGCTCCGTGCCAAGGCAATCACACAACGCCCTTCAGACTCAGACAACCTATAGATACTCGGATCGGTCTTGCACTTCCACTCCTACACCTTGGTATAACTACGCTTTTTCATCTCCTACCGCTCCCTGGACTACAATTGCTCCGCAGGACACGTATTCTTACCCGCCTTCACTAGATATTCCACCCTACTTACAACGTCATCGATATCTGACAACACCAAACTCAAATCATCCAGTTCCAGCTCTACCTCAAGAAAAACACCCATACCCACAATCCTTATCCGCTTCCGGCTACACTTCCTCGGATATGGGACAAAGTGTCCTTCCCATTAATCGTAACCAGAGAAAGAATACCAAAACTATTATGCACAAAACGCATAATAGAGAATCTAAGATCTCTACGCCTCGGTCCGATCTAGATATGAATTCCCCAACACCTTCAAGATCCGATTGGCGTTCATCGGCAAGAACTAAAAGTATTGAAATAAATGAATATGAAACTGGCGAGGATGATCTTGAAAGAACATCAAACATCAGCCAAATGGGTGGTGATCAATCTGAAGATGAACTATCAGGCGAATACGAACAGGGAAACGTAAAAGAGAGGGAAGGTGGGACGGTAGCAGATGTGGCACTACGGGCGCCTCACCTAAAACGAGGGAGACAATCTTCCCACGAGGATCTTTCTTCTGCTTCCATTAAGCTTCACATGGAAGCAAAAAGGTCTACGTATCTAAAGCCACCAATAAAGGTGGTTGCTTCCTCCAAAAGTAGCACAGGTCGTAGTTCCAGCGCCCTAAGAACCACCGTAGAGGACTATGACTCTGGGGGCTGTGTCTCTGAAGAATATGAGGATTTCGCGTCTACAACTCGACAAAGAGGATTCTACGGCAAACCCTCAAAGCCTCAATCATTGCACTCAATTGCCCCGCAAGACTCTTGCTTGCCTGATGACGCTCACCAAGAAAATCCTATCAATGAGGATCTACGAAGATGGCAGCCCCAAATCGTATCCCCGCCCCAAATAGCTCATGAACCTAATCTAGAGTCTTTGTCAGATTCTTTTGCAGCAGCGAACCTTAGTGATATAGGTGATTCTGCAGGCAATGGAACTGATGAATCAGACTCAATCGGTAACTCGGACGCTCTTAGCGAAATATCTTCTCTTCAAGTATCAGTACATGAGCGAAATCCAACAGAGGTGCTTACCCAGCAAGTGCATTCATTTTACGCAACTGTAAAATTGGCGGTCATAGATACCCTAATGAAAGAACTATATGCAATGTTGAATCCTGAATTTGGGGCGCAAAGCCGTGCTGGGCGTACGACCGAAAATTCACGGGACCAAGCAACAAATTCAAATTATTCAAAGCGGACCGAGACTCCGTCAAGAAAGAACGGCTCGGGGAAGAGATCTGCTAGAGGGGACAATGAAAACGGGCAGGGGGGTGAAGGAGATGACGACGGCTCAAATAAGCGTCGAAAACGGGACGATGAGCCGGATGAGCTAGATGATACACTTTCCAAATTTCCGGGGCGTCGTTTTGCATGTCCCTTCTTCCAACGCAATCCTACAGAACATAAGGGCAGGGCATGTAGATATCCTGGTTTTACGGGTATTCACAGGCTTAAGTAGGTTTCTTCAAAATCTATTCATGTCACTACTAATCAGCTGCAGAGAGCATCTGTATAGATGTCACATTATCATCCATTGCAAACGTTGCCGACAAATGTTTAAAACTGAGAGCGAACTTGAAAATCACCAACGACAAGCTGAACCATGCCAAATCAGCGAATTGGAGCTGCCTGAAGGCCTTGATTCCAAGCAAGTGGCTCGACTTAAATGTAAGAAGAAGTTTGGAAATGAGAGAACTGATAGGGAGAGATGGATAGCGATATACCATTTCCTATTTCCAGACGAAGATGCAACTCTAGTATCACCATGTAGGTTTTTCTGGGCCGAAGAGAGGTTTGATGACTAACTTGGACAAGATTGCGAACCAGATCGACCGATTTCACCTGAATCCAAAGCTCTTAGAGACTTTGAACGATTCTCGCAGAGAGAGTTTCCCCGTCGCGTAAAAGAAGAACTTGAGGGACTGTGGGACCGAGAAGCGCAGCAGGTGGGAGACCGCCTAAAGGCTGAATTCATGAATATTGTACGCGATTGCCAAAGCAATCTTTTCAAAGACTACAAAGAACACGCGACAGGGATCATAAATGAAAGTGATGGTAGGCTTGTTTGTTGAAGTAGTTTCTAGCGTGAAGTGAGACTGACTTCAGTGCCAGAGGAAACACTAGCCACCATGGTAGAACCTCCTCCCCCAACGGATGATGGTACACCCAATCCTAGCTTACAGGATGTTCGAGCGCAAAAGGAACGCGCTCGCCAAATATCTAAACGGTCGAAAAATCCAACCTTGGATACATCAACCTCGACTACGGAGATGTCAACTCGGTCTTCTCAGGAAACGCTGCCCACTACAGTCGATCCTGATGATCTTTTGATTTGTAGATCAAATCAAGTAAATTGGGAATTGCGTAATCCCCTAGGAAATCCAAGCAACCTATCGGATGCTGGAGATCCGTCGTTTACCAGTCAACACCCGCCTAAAACACTCAAAAGAAGCATAAGCAGTTTCACTGAATGCCCTCAATCCGCTTCGTTTGACCTCCAGCGTCAACCCCAGAAATGGTACCCCTCCAGAGTTGGCGCAGGCCTCCGCAACCTTCAGCTAGACTCCTCGGCCTCTCTCGCTGATGCATCAGACTCAGACAAATTCCAGCTTCAAACGAATCACAATCAAGCTGAATTTGCTCTCTCAGAACAAGAGGGAGTCTCGTTGGATAACTTCGACTTCACGTGGCCAATTTCTGGCAATCCCTTCGATGCTAGCTTCGGTCATGACGCTTTCGAATGATCATCATATAAAAATTGGTTTATGTCGTTAGGCCCGGACAAAGTACTCCTACAGTTTTGCGTAACGGAGTTCGAGTTACCTGTTCCATTATGTGAGAGCTCTTTTGTGTAGCTCTGAGACTTCTTTACAGGTTCGATGCCTGGAATTACAGCACCAAGATCGACGACAATATTCAGCTGTGGTTCTTCTACATGGCTGTCCCCAATGTGTACAGTACAACATGTTGCAGCTGTGGCAGAACACTATGCCCGTTATCTGGGACAACTCCTCGCTCTGGTCGCGGACTCGACAGGGTACATGACATCCAGCCCCAACACGACAACGCTGCCAAGTCCCCTCCGCGGCGGACAGCCTAGCCTCCCTCACTAAACTTGGCCATCGCCAACCACGCCGCCGACTTGAACCTCTCGCTCACCGATGGCCTGGCGGACGACCGCCAAATCGCAATCTACATTGTCGACGTGTGGCCGCAAAGGGCACTGCCTCGAGCCGAGGGTCTATGAGCCCATTCTATTAACCTGCATAGGCGGCAGCTGCGTGCCACCGCATACCTGCATGCCTTCATGCAGAATCGCGGGTAAGGGCGACTCGTGCAACGGTGCCAACGTCTTTTGCAATATGGGCGGTGTGCAGGAGGGCAAGTTGACAAGATAAACGGTGCTGGTAGTACGTCGCCGCATGGGAACTTTAGTTGCTCACTACGGACAGGGCTATGTAAGCCGCTTGTGGGTACTCCCAATTTAGGTTGTCCGTCGCCGCAGTAGAAGGCCAGGATAAGAGGAGGCGGATTAGGAACCCCTTCAAAACAAGAGATTATTTCTATAACAAGTTAGCACTCGACTAGGGTCTTTGCCAATGCCAGCGATAAGACCTCTGACTATAAAAATTACAAGTCTATAGTCTTGGCGAGTGTCACTCTTTGTAAGACGAACGATTTATTAACTTTATAAAGGGAGGTCAAGGGGATGTCCCTGGAGTCCCAAACAAAGCTTATGCCACGCAGTAGTGGGTGGGATTTAGGAGAGTCTCCTCTTTAAGGTTTAATACAGAAGCTCCGTATAAGATTTTCTACAAGCCTGTAAGAAAAAGCGGTAAATATAAGCCCTCTATAGAGAGGTTCTGTACGAAGCTCTGCACAAAGCTCTACGAAGAGCTCTCTATAAAGCTACAATCCCTACATACAAAGGCTCTGTGAGAGCTCTACACGGGGCAAAGCCTATATAAGAAGTTATACTATAGTTGGGCCAGAGATTGCGCAAATCGTTAAGTTAGACGTAACGTAGGTGATGGGGTTATGAAGGTGACCCTAGTTATGAAGGTTTGCAGGTTTTGCAAACAAATTTCGTCTATGCGCTTTACTTCGTCTGTGCTCCAACACTTTGATGTTCAAAACCTTCATAACTAGGGTCACCTTCATAACCCTATCACCTACGTTAGTTGTGATAGAAAACTCCCGTTCTTATATGTACCTAAGTTGCGCTTTCGTTGACTCTAACACGCGTACAATTAATAAGCGTAAGCCATGTCGAATTTTCGTTGGCACCCCAAAGATATGCAGTTCGTTTCCACATCCAATGGCGTGTTCCCCAAAGAAACTTTAGCTGTAGTACGACTGACTAAAATGCCCAGTCGGCGGGTTATCCGTTTCCTGATTGCCCGTCCAGGAATTTACCCGCTCAGCTGGCCTTTTAAAGTATTCCACTCTAATCCGCAAGGATGCCTTATCAACGATGGACCAGCTCCGCGCGCCTGGGGCCTCAAACTCACCACCTCCAGATCCAAACATGCACCCGCACTCCCTCTCCACAGACCTATATACAGCTCAATATCTCAGACGATTGAGATATCACATCATTCTTTTTCGCTCCTAAATCCCACTTTAAACCTCCTATTGCGTTCAATCTGCAATCTATCAAGCATATAACAGGCAACCCCTCTGGGGCATGAATGGAGTTGTCGACCAAGATCGTACCTGTCACCCTATGACTCGCCATCTGTCGACCGGTAGTCCGTGCACCGATGAGTAAGTAAAGAATGAGGACTCTGTCTATTCAAACTATGAAGAAAAGAAGCTATTTATATATGAGGTAGGTGTCTGAAATAGGAAAGGGAGGAGGGGGTATGTAACTGAAATGGGGGTAGTAGTATAACCGGAATAGGAACAAGGATAGGGTAATAGGCTAAATTCGACTTAAATTGACACACCCTCCTAGCTTTGAGCCTCCATAGGTTAAAGCTGCATTACGGGTCTTAGTATGGTGTTAAGTTAAATTTACCTTTATTAATTTAGATCCTTTTCTTAATATTAACTAGGTTTAATTAATAAACGAATATCTTATGCTTCTGCCTTAGTAGAGCTTTTATTAAGCCGTCTGCTACTATTACTATAGTAGGTGTCCAATTAATCTTAATTTAATTATTATATACTTCTTAATATAACTAGTAGTGGTATATATTAACGTATTAGAGCTTTATAGATAGCTCTAGTCCGTCCTTTATAAGTAGTTCAATTATCTATAGATTATTATAGATTATTATTTGCCTATTATCTAAGGTTAATCCGATTTCTTTAAAGAAGTAACTCTATTAGATTAATTCCGTTCCTATATATAATAGAGCTATAAGCTTTGCTTTAGTACTTAACTTTATTACTAATATCTACTTAATAAAGTGCTAGTTAATTAGTCCCCCAAATAGGGTAAATAGATATCCTTCTGTACTATATCTACTTATTAAGTTATCTCTAAACGCTGCGTTGCTTACTCCTATAAAAACTTAACTCCCTATATTATATTCTAAGTATTTAATTATAAGCGTCCTTATCTAATATAGGTGGGCAATTGCTTAATAAGCTGTAGCGTTATATAGGGGTAAGAGGTTTTATAGGAATTCCGATAGCTTGCTTAAAGTTTAAGCTATATTAGGCCTTATAATATAGGTTATAAAAAGAAGTAATCCGATTATCCTCTAGTAGATATAAGTATCTTAATTTAAAGCCACCTCCGGGTTTAATAGGAGCCTATTAGTGCTTATAGGTATACTAATTAAGCGTATATTAGTTAAATAAAAGTTATTAGCAATTTTCTTAATATAGGAGTCTTAATAGAGCTATAGCTTCTTCTAACTCCTATTTCTTAAGACTTAAAATTTTAGGAACTAGGATAGTTTACCTAGGTCCTTTATCTCGTATTTCTTTATAAGCGCATTTTTAAAGCTTAGAAGCTCTAACTGGTTCCCTTTAGTACTTACGGCACAGATATTGTCTATATAAAAGAATATAATTAGCTGATTGTTATAGTAGAGATATAGCTCTTTACTAATAGGCTTTAACCCTAATTTAGTTAGTTCCTAACTTAAGTTATTATACTAGAAACGTAGCGATTGTT
>Ga0307515_10025053_pt1 | contig 10349 bp, 5 predicted proteins | sample 17_EM_MG_FD_194513 | JGI IMG/M metagenome (GOLD analysis project Ga0307515, IMG submission 194513) | Populus trichocarpa ectomycorrhiza microbial communities from riparian zone in the Pacific Northwest, United States - 17_EM | ecosystem: Host-associated > Plants > Roots > Unclassified | place...
TCGGCCGTTAATTAGGCTAGCTTCAATTAAATACGGCCCGTGCGTCAGTCAATCAAATATCCTGGCAATCAGTCCAGATATTTGACTGTTGGCAGCACTATCCCGAGTACGCTTGGCAGCCGGTTAAGATGGGGGAGTATTAGATATGGGCCTTTTGCCCCTGCGACCGGCACCGTCGTCGCGTGTGCTGTCCGGACCGGTGGTAGACTGAAACTCTGCTGCGCTGCCGTAATCGCTGTCGTCCTTAATTCGCGATTGAGGGGATTGAGGGTCCGGACTGGCCTTATCCGCATTAACTGGAACAAGTTGTGGAAGTACTTTAGGCCTGCAGGACTAGCGGATCCACTACAACGCATCTTTTGGTAACTTCGCAACAAAGAATGAGAGCCTAGGATTGGCGCTGTCACGCACCTATACTGCCGCTATGTCCGTGCTAATAAACAATGCCAGAAGTAAGCGTAGAAGGAACGATCGCGTCTCTTAAGGTGTTACGCCTGAGGCTAGAATAGATGCATCTATGGCTATTCAATATAGGTATGGGAGATTTGCGTAAGGTAGGGAATCGCCGTAGGAAATCGCGTTAAGCTATTAGCCAAAGCTTTGCCCGTGCGCATTATTTCCCCCTAGGTCCGGAAATTAGGGCAACATACCTTTCTAAAAGTGATAGGGGAGGCTGTTAGGGCAAAGTTGCCAGCTAGTAACCTTAATATATAGTTATATAGCAAATAAAAATCATTAGATAACGGTTACGCATGCGTTAAAATTATAGAATGAAATTCTCTTATCTCCTGTCACCAGTAGTACTCTTTTACCCCAATACTATGTGGCCTGGTGGCGTGTAATGCTACTAAGGTAGCGCCTTATCGGGCAGCAGTAATGCCTGACTCTACAACCCGTTTATAGTGCGGCGTCAGTCCTTACGAACACCCTACTAAGGCCACACTATCCCTCTTAACGCCCCCTACATCTCACCCTAATTTGTTCTCTTTAAAATGTGCGAGCAACGTTGCCATTATTATTAAGGGTATGGCCATCTCAATACCTACGATTACGTTAGATGTTCGGTGGCTCTTACACACCCTAACTAAAAACTTTATATGCCTACAAGTGGATCCTTATGAGATCTTCCACGAGCCCTTAATATATAAGACCAAGACTTAGCTGGTTTATGTCCACCTTGTTCTGGCCTAACTCCTCTAAGCTCTTAGAATTCGCAGTAATTGTATCTGTATACGTACTTAGCAATAGGTATAACTAATAATTTAGTGCAATATATAAAACTTTAGCGCTAAGGACTTTATAAATAGGTAGCCCGGTTTAGGTAAGGGTTAAAATAGTGGTAGTATTATAGGTTTACGAGGCCTTTAGTATAAGGAGGCAATAATTAATATACCTCCTACCTTATAATACCTTAGGAGATGGGCTTAAAGGGTAAAGTGGGGTGCGATAATTACTAGGGAACTATCTAAGAATCGTTACTTGCAGATACCCTTTATTAATTTGTAATAAGTGTCCATTGGTCCTATAGGCGAACCAATTCTAGGTAACTGCGTGCACAAAGTAGCTAAAGCTTCTTATAGCCGAGCAATTTCCCCACACTCCAAACTACTTTAAATCCCAAATAACTAGAGGCTAACCCCCCTAATCTATACACAATGTTAAACCCCCCTAGTGCTGAACACCAGCCAAAACGTGTAATTCTTAGACTTTGAGTAAACGAATTTACCGGTCGGGACTATTCCGAGTATATTGATGCCATTAATACATATCTCGCTTTTGCAGGACGCCCAACTGATAATTTAGAATTTAGGAAACACCACGCCCACATTAAGCCATTTTAAGCCCTAGAAGTAAACCAGATCTTATTCCATATCACTATAGACATAGAGAAAGACTCGGCCAACCCCCTAACTATTTAGGAGCTACCGTATAAGATATATCGCGTCCGTTGTAATAAGGAGGGAAAGTTGTAAGGCTAGTATTTCCTCCTTTATAAATTAGCTAACTTAGTATATAGCCAAGTAAAGCGAATTTAGAACGTTATTGAGGAAAAGAATTACCTAACTCGGATACGCAAGTATTCTGATGTTTTATACCCTTGGGCAAAGCAGCTATATTAAAGGTGCGATTTGGGTTTTAGACTGGTTCTGGCCTTATTTTTAGAACTGATCTAAACCACTTGCGTTACTGGGGCAAAATAATATATTAATATTGTACTACGGTTGGGCCGTCAGCTAGGGGAACTTTTAGGAAGGCTTCCAAATAACTGCCTTGATTTGCCATCTACCATCTATATTACTATTTACCTTTGCCGTCTATAATACTATTTAAGACCTTAATTGAGGTAGCAATCCCTTAACTTGGCGTTGCTTAATTACTTAGGTAAACTATACTAACTTAAGTGATAATTAAAGAACCTCTAATTAATTGACGTTCACTTTGCTAATAAGAACGCTCTCTATGTCCTAGAAGTCCGTCTCGTATCCCCGCAATACTAATACTGTATGCCCTTAGGCAAAGTAATTTTACATTAAGGATCCTATTATATTGGTATTATTTATAGGAATAATATAGAGAATACGGTTACAGATAAGTCGCCTACTGGTAACTGCAGGTAAGTTGCCAGCTGGCAACCTATAGGCAACACGTAGATAAGGAAGGTCTAAACTATTCTAAGTTGCTAGCACGCAAGATTTTCTTTATCTTATGTTTTAACGCTAAATATATGCTTAAATAAACAGCCCGCCCCCCTTAACTTTATTAATCCTTAGGTTGCAGCTCTCTGCTAATAATATGGGTGCTCCAGATCTAACTACGTATGCTGCGCAACTGATTTAAGCACCTTTATAGTTAATGGAGTCAAACAAACGTAAACGTAAGCCTACTCGTACGACTATAACTAAGGGTAGCCCTAACAATAAGGTCATATCTCTTAGAAAGAACGTAAAGGGCACGGCCATGTTAATGAGCTTAAGTAATAAATATAAGTTAGGGGAGGGCAACCCGCAGAAGGTGAAGAAGACAAAGAAAAGTCTAAGAAATACCGACGAAGAGAAGCGCTTAAGAAAGTCAGTCTCCTAATAACCCGCGAGAGATACCAATTAATTTATATTTAGATGGCGAGCAAAACCCCCTTAGTTATTCACCATAACTAAAGAACGTGCCTTAACGCAGAAGATGTTTGTTATTACCCGTACCCGCGGCGGAACTAAAGACATCCTAAAGGAGGCAGTGGATATTACTAGCACTACCGGGAATATATACACCGTAACTATTAATAAAACGCCTGGTTGCACTTATCCGTACGCAGAAAAAGGCTATTAGTGCAAATATATTGTCTATATAAGTCGTCTACCATCACTCTAAAATGTAATCCGCCATTAACATTCCCTCTTATGTTCTTAAAGCCCCGGAACAACTTGCCTACTAACTAGTTTTTATCTCCTCTAAATTGCGTTAGATATTCGCTAAAGCTCCTTCCATCTTCCTTATACCTTACTCCTAGCCTAAACTTACTGGCTGGCAACTTGGTTAAACAATCCTCTTAGATAATAACGTAGCCGTCGTTAACATCCAATCGAGTTATAGCTGCGAACTCGGATTTATACCTTCCTATTAAATTTAAAGGCCGCTACCTAGCTTTTATAGAAACCTCCTACGTAAACCCGCATTCCCCGTTAAAGAAATGGCTACTAGGTTTTGTAACTAATTTTGGATGCAAGAATAAAGAAGGCAGAGCACCTAGTTTAGAAAGCATCTTCCGCTTTATAAATCACCCGGAAAGCATTAGTTAAGACTATTTGGCAGCCGGACTCCCCGTTAATGAGGCTGCATTCCTACCTAGATACCCACATCGTGCGCGCATTAGCTGGATAGTTTTAATATACGCCGTTATATGCTAAAGTCCTGCTATGCTTCGTCTAGTCATCAGCGACCTTAACCGTAAAAGCAGGCAGTTCTTCCTTGGAGGCAAATGTCTATATAAATAGCTCCTTGCACATAAGATACTTAGACTCTTTGCTTTAATATATAGACCTCACTTAACGTATAAGACTAATATTACTAACAAATCAACTCTAGCGAAGTTGCTAGCCGGTAACTTAACTGCATACGACTAAGCATTGGATTTAAACACGAGAAAAAACTGCACTATAATTACGAGTAAAAAACACAATCTAACCAACGAAAACCTAGACCTAGGTATTAATGACACAAACAAGTCTTTGCTACCAATATTAGACGATAGGGATACTAATCCCGAGTCAGAATATGATCCCAAGTTGGATAATATATACTGCGACATGTGTATATATGGACTTTATCCATGCCGCTATGGCTTAGATACAGAGCTATACGGATTAGACTAGCACTACTAATTACTGGCAGTCTTATAATTGGCGATTTAGGTATAGATAAAGGTGCAGATACCTTAAGACCTAGTTAGCTGTTAAGTGTGTAGCAGGGAGTTAAGTAAGGTTGGTGGCATTTTCTAGGCTTAGTTAGATTTGGAATTTTTTAACTAGCAAAAGGCCTAGCATAATTATAGGAGCTTACATTAGTGGCAGATCCTTAAGTAGTGTAAGTTGCTAACGGGCAACATCTAGGTATTACCTAAAAACAGGCTAGCGCTTTAGGATAGCTTAAATAAACCTTTTCGCCCTAGCTCCTCCATTTTTTCTATACTTTACTCTATCAAATCTTTCTTACCTACTGGTAACTTAAGTGAAATTCCAATCTTAGGCTCTATTTGTCCTATTAGATAACCAATATCTATCCTATAATTCAATCGGTCCGTAACCCAGTATAGTTAAGAAATTGGTGCTGTAGTGATTAACATTAAGCATAGAATTAGACGAATTATGCCATTATATACCGCTAACCTCACCCCTCCGGAACCTAATTCTTCTTAGCCCGATTAAGATAAGATTAGAACTCTAAATGACAAAGACGCGTTTGCTATTTACAGAACTGCCCTAGCTATGGGCATGTCCCTACCTAAGCTAAATAGCTTTTGTGATTTTAAATTCTAAAACGAAACTTCGCCTATAAAGAAGTGGTTGGTTGCTTATAAGGGTAACTTTGGACAGCCGAATAAACTAGAAGTCGAAATAACTTAGAAATCGATAATCCGCCTTATCTATAAACCTAACTGTATCTCAATCGCGTAAATAAATGCCGGTCTACCATTCGCAATGCCGCAGAGAGTCGCTATAGACATTCTACCTGTATACTATATTACTGCAATTATAATTATTAGAACCATAGACGAAGAGCTAGAACTGCTAGACACTAGCTATATTAACCTAAATCTAGCCAACTGCTACTTAGCTGGGCAATTACCTTATAACTGGTTTAACGTCTTTAAACTGCTTAATATATTCTACCGTCGTTACCTAGACCGGAAATGAATAGGCTAGGTTGCTAGCTGGCAACTTGCAGATTCTTTAATAGCCAAATATACTAAAGGGTTACAACCGTTGGAAATGGGGGCAGGAAAGTTTAGTATGAACTTAAATAAGGGGTTAGCTTATATATGGGTTACGGGTAGCGTTGGCAGTGCGGATAGCAGGGATCTATATAGTAGGGTTTCTTAGAGATATAATCTCTTTAGTTACTGGCCGTCTTTTAACTACACCTCTATGTTAGACGGTAGCATCTGCTAGTAATATAAACATACTACCCCAGCTACTAATTAATAACTGAATTCTACGCGAAAACTAAGGTAAAAGTAGGCTAAGTTACCAGCGGGCAACCTCTCCGCCTTGCGAACGGTATTAGATAAACCTTACACCGTAGCACGTACCCTAGACAGTAAAGAGTAGGGAAGTTGTTAGTTAGTAACTTGTAGGTGTTCTAAAGAGCCGGAACACTAGAAAAGGGGTTAGGGAGGGTTGGCGATAATTAGAATGGGCGGCTAGACGTCTTGGGTTTAGTTATATATAAAAGTGGCATAGTATTAGTTAGCAGATAACTAGGATTTACACATTATAATTACATTATTAATGCTTTATACATTATAACTATACTATTAATGCTTTATACATTATAGTTACATAATTAATGCTTTACATTATAACTATACTATTAATACTTTATACACTATCAATGCTTTATATTGTAACTCTATAGTGGCTTTAGTTAGGGCTAGTCTTAATAATATAAAAATACCGTATAAGCTGCTAGCTAGCAACTAGAACAACTAGAACTACGTAGTAAAACGTTACTGGTATATACTCTAGTGCTAGTCCTATACGCAAGGGTAGGTAGTTTATATACCGCTATAAAATTAAGGTTAAAATTAGAGTGTCGTTTATTGCAAATCTATGCCCCGCTTATACCCGCAGCTATACCCGCTCACTTATGTCGCCCTAGTATCTTAAACCTTGTACAGCTATATGCACGACTAGCCTCCCCCTCTTTACAAAAGTAATTTCACTCGCGGACGATTTCGCTTGATTACTATTATCTATAGCAATTATAGCGAATGCCCGTGCTTAGCTAAGAACTTTAGTGACGTAATATTTATAAAATATTGTGAGGTTTCTACCTGTATAATTTAACCGGTTCTCTACGGAAACAGCATTGTTTTGGCCACGGTATGGGCAAAAATAGGGTAGAGGAGGAAGTTCTAAATTGCTTTAATTTAATTTACCAGGGTAACCAAATAGTTATTACGTGCAGCTACAGCTACAATTACTATGTATAGTTGGTGGCAATTAGGCGAGATTAGATGCGTATACTGAATTTAAAATCTTATAGCGCTCGTTAAAGGGCTAGAAGCTAGTCGTGTAATTTACTATAAGTTGCCAGTAGGCAAGATTTAGTTGCCCTCGGTGCTATATTTTCCTATAACTTTTTACTATCTGCTGGCAACCTTGGTAACCATATTCGTAATTTAAACGCGTACTTTACTTTTGTGAATAGCCCTTTACCTTAGACTCTTTTTATTCACAGATATAAACGGCGCTAGCCACTAGCGTTAATCTATATATTTACCACCTTTAGCCCTTTTAATCCTCTATTTCTTCTACACTTTACTTATCTTGCCCAACCCTTGCTAGCTAATAACTTAACTCTCTTTCTCTCTATATATATTTCTTAGATAAATTTCTCTATCTACCTTATTTATTAATGGTACTCGTACCGCATTTTAGAGCGCTCTTAACGGTAAACAATATAGCCTTAAAATAAAGATAGTCCATTTATTAACTGTGCATATATGTTTAGGGATCTTAACTACCGGTTACGTTCTTGTTTCCCGCCAGCCTGCACTAGTTTAGATTAGATATATATTTAATTATACTTATTCTAGTAGCTATAAGTTGCCAACTGACAACCCTACTCTCTTTTAGATACTATACGTTGCTTAAATACGTCTTTTTATCTACCTCACTTATTAGCAGCACTAGCACCTGCACCGTATCCTAGAGCGCTCTTAACGGTAAGTCAGGTAACCTTAAAATAGAGATAGTCCGTTTACTAACCATTCTTACCAGCCTCTATTAATTCCAATTAGTTTATTTCCCTTTGTATTTACCCTATTAGCTATAAGTTGCCAACTAGTAACTTAGCCCGTTCCTACAGATTTAACAATAACTAAACCCCAAAAAAATACCGTAGCGGCGGCTGGACCATCTACTAACGTGTAGGATGACGCCGCTAACACTTAACCGAAGAAAAAAGCGAGAGAGATTAAAGCTGTTATACCTGTAGAGGCTATTAAGCAAAACCCTAAAGGAGTGAAGGTTATCCTAACTGGCTTAATTAACAGCCAGGCCCATATTGCTGGCTATTTTAGGCTATTAGATACACAGCAATTAAAAGATTACGTTAATGCATACGCCTCAGTTCCCGATTTAGCGTTATCTCTATAGCTTTAATACCGGAAAATAGGGTTTGGTGTTGCTGAATATACGGAAAAAACTACTTATAAGGCCGAGAACATTTTTTAAATAATTAATGACCCAGAATCTATCTCTATAGCATGCCTTAAAGTAGGCCTGCTACTCCAGTATTATAAGTATGACAAAACGGACCATAACAGGGCCTTGGCCTGGTATGTTGTTACCCTCTATTAAATTATTAAGGATAATCCCAATTGGTTCCCAACAGCAGGAAACGATCCTAAGTACGACGTATAGTTTATTAGAAGGAAGCCGCCAGAAGAGTATTACCGCGCGTACGTTTTTCTGCGATAGTTCTACCGCGTAAGTACTAGAAAGGTAAAATTAAAGAAAGAGGGAGGGCGTGCTTAAAACATTTAAGCTATATAACCAACCTACCTGACGGACGATGATTTTCGGGGTATAACAAGCGCAGAAGCAGCGCAGTTGTTAGCTGGCAACTCGCTCCTTACTAGGTTTCTGGCTAATGACGCCGCTAATTCCGGAGATAAAGAGATGTCGGATAAGGAGTATATTAGCGACAAGGAGGGACCCAACGGCAACATAATATACTTGGCGCCTTTAATGTTTCTTAACACCTTAGCCGACAGCTTTCGTGATGTACCAGCTAGGGTATCCGGGATATCTCTAGATAGCAATTCCCTTCTTACCTCGTTGAGTCCAGAAGCTCAGATCCAGCTACTACAAAATATATCAGCATAGGCAAAAGTGCTGTATCCACCAGCAACCCCTGCCGCTGCTAAGAATAATAATACCGCAGGTGTGGATCAAGCATTAGGGAATCTAATCACTACCTTGGATACTGTAATTGCACATGCTCTTTATATATCCGAAGTGGAAGCCACGCTTACGGCCGCGGGAAAAGAGCTGGACCCTAATTACTAAGCAGCTTTTTGGGAACTGCAGAATAGTACTAACTAGGCTACGGCCTAATTATTTAATTATCTTAGTTTATGTTCCATGTTGGATATTAATCCCGTAACTCTATCTATTGGGTCTGGAATAACCCTGAAAGCATAGCAGGTAATAGGGGCCGTTTAGGCGCAGTATATGCTTAGTAGTCCTATCAGATCAGCAATTCTTGGCGACGATGTTAGGCTCGGAAAGTCTATTACTTCTCTTTCCGTTATCTAGAATATCTTCCGCTGCAATACAGAAGTCTTAGCCTTAGGCAATTCACCTACTGGTTGGCGACTTAGGGCCGAGTTGTTAGCTGGCAACTTAACAACTCTAGGCCCGTACAAGCCGACCCTTATCTTATTTCCTACGTTGGCCGCTAGTATCTGGCGAGACGAACTTCGTTTGTTCCCGGACCTAAAACCGTACTATTATTACAGTGCACCAAACAAAGCTACTATTATAACTTGGGCGAACGTTCTGCCTAGGTCAGTAGACGATTTAAAAAAGATAATTAAAGCGCTGGACCAGAATAACCCTTCTATAAGTTATTATGTATTTATATTAACTTATTTAACGTGGTATAAACGCACTTTAGACGGAGTCGCTATACCTAGACGGTCAAAATTAACCCGTAAGTGTAGTCGTGTTCCTACTAATGAAGAAGAGGAAGAGGATAGGCCTAATAATAACGATGAAATGGACGAAGATCAGTTGCTTAAACTAAAGTCTCGCATTCCTAACTACTTTAGTTTGGTTATCTGCGATGAGGCCTATAAGTTAAAGTCCACTTGAACGCGAACGCACCGTTCCGTTTACCTAATATGTCCGCAAAAATTGCTACTGGTGAGCGCAATAATTTGTGGCAACCAAGCCGCTAATATTAGGGGCATTATTAGTTTAATGTATGGCGTCTTAAATTATTATATGCCATTGGATACAAACTTCTCCGACATATTAGAATACTCTATAATATAATAAAAGATATCTAAGTTGCTAGATGGCAACTTGCACCATCTAGATTTAGAGGAGTATTGTATATTACTTGACCCCAAACGCTTCTGGGCGTTAAGTGGTCCAAATATAGATATTAACCTATCGGCCGTACTAATTCGTCCAATTCTAATGCTTTGTTAAATACGTTGTTATAAGGGCCTAATGGTAGAACTTAAGCCCGGAAAATCAGTTACGGTTGGAGCAGATATCCCCCCCTACCGTATCCTTACCGTTAAGCTCCAAATGTCGCGCGCGCAAGCCGAATTGTATGCCGAGTCGCATAAGATCCTCGCTAATAATATGGGAACAGGTGCAGACGCCGTGACTGGAGAAGGTTATATCAATATAGGCCGACATCGTTGGCTTTCGCATGCCTCTTTCAATATAAGCCTCGACAGGTTCCGCAGCAGAGCGCCGACTAGTGTCAAGCATATTAATGGCTGGTATGAGAAGGGTGTGTACGGTTTGACCTTTTACCATCGGCTTACCCGAGGCGAAGATGTTAATGTTTGCTACTGTAATAGGGTTACGTTTGCTACATGGATGTGTAAA
>Ga0307515_10025054_pt1 | contig 10348 bp, 9 predicted proteins | sample 17_EM_MG_FD_194513 | JGI IMG/M metagenome (GOLD analysis project Ga0307515, IMG submission 194513) | Populus trichocarpa ectomycorrhiza microbial communities from riparian zone in the Pacific Northwest, United States - 17_EM | ecosystem: Host-associated > Plants > Roots > Unclassified | place...
AAAAATCTATTTTTTTAGACGAGATATTTATAAAGGGAGTTTGTTTTTTTTATTAAAAGTGTTTTTTTAATAATTTTTTATTTTAAAGTAATATTTTTTTAATATTTTCAGATATTTTGATGCGTTAATGTTAAAAAAAATTAAAATAAATTAAAATAAATATTTAAAAAAAAACCACCACTTTGTAGGATAAAAATATCTAAAGTTTTGATCTGGATGGAGAGGAGTGTGGTGGGAAGAGGAGGTGGTGCGTTGGATGATGACGAGAAATGACACTCTCTGGCCCTGAGAAAGTTTATATTTTGATCCTGGATTCTCTTCATTATAATTTATACCCTTCCTTCAATTCAAGGTTTATTTTATATTTAGAAGAGGCACATATCTTGCAGCCCAAATCATGTATTATCCGATGTCGTTTTCTTTATTTATCTTATTTTTAAGTTTAAACTTTGAATCTTTGTATTGTATGTACTTGCTGGTGTGAAAAATGTAAATACTTGGGGGTGCAGTTTGTAGTTCGCCCTCGCATAAAAAATAAAAATAAAAACTTTAGTTTATTTACTTTTTAAAAAGAGATGTACGGATGATAGACTATACACTTTCAACTCATCTAGTGGAAGAATCCAATTTTACTTGTAATTTTATTTTGGTTGGTTGTTTATTTATTTGTTTGGAAAGTAATTTTTTTCAGAAAGTAAATTTTTAAGAAAATGAATTTATGAAAATTGAATTATTTTTTGATATTTGATGGTATTATAAAAAATAAGTTGGAAAATAATTTCCAGTATTTGATTATGTCATGAAAAGTGAGATAAAAAATAAATTGTTAATATTTTTTCAAGTTTATTAAAATAATGAGGAACAAATCTTACAAATTAAAAAGTTGAATGAGAATAAATCTGAAAAAAAAATATAATTTCATAAATTATCTCAAATAAAATAAATAGCAATTAAAATAATAAAGATCAAATTTAATAAATAAAAAAGTTGAAAGATGATGAAATTAAAAAAAATACAATTTTATAAATTATTTTAAATAAAATAAATAACAATAAAAAAGATGAGGACTAAATCCGATAGATAAAAATTTAAATTAAAAAAATGATAAGAGAAAATTAAATAATAATCATAAAAATAAGGATCAAAGTTGATATAAAAATCAAATTAAATCAAATTTTAAGGGATGAATTTAAAAAAAAATCAAAACAAAATATATAGCAATCAAAAGTTTGAGAACCAAATTTGATATAATCAGCAAATAACATGATATTTTTAATTTTTTCACAACTTTTAAAAAGTGTTTTTCATCTAAAATAAAAGGAAAATAATTTCCTGAAAATCAAATTAAATTTTTCTTTAACTGGAAAATATTTTTTATTGTCTAATTTTTGTAATGACAAACAAAAAAAATTAAAAATTATTTTCATGAAATAAACAAAGCCTTAATAAAAGTTTCTATTGAATAATTTATTTAAAAATTGTTTGAGCTTCAAGACAAGACAAACGAAAACTGACTAGGTTAGCGAGGTAGAGGTAGCCTTTCCCTTTCTTTTATTTGCAGCGAAGAAATCAGCTTAGGTTTTATCGAGAGCCTTCAACACCAACCCCTGAGATCACATGTCAGGCAATTTTCAATGAGCGAGCGTGTCCAAAAATGTTTCTCATTGACTCTCTTGTTCAGCTGTGACCAGTAATTGAGATCAAATATCAGCTCGCATTCAATCAACAGAGAACTTACCCACCAAACCTTCAGGCTGATATGTTAGCTTGGCCATGGCGTGATCTGTGGTGAAATTTAAGCATTAATGGACAATAATTTAGGTCTCTTTTGGTAAAGCCACTGTCTTCCCTGTAATCATGGTTGTATTTCAACCATGAAAAGATGATTGATAACAACCTAACAAGTGCTGCATGTTGCTTGAAAAGTCATGAAAAGACAAAATCATGATTGTTTGCTTGCAGAAATTATAGTGCTTTATAATTCACAAAGAATTAATGGGTTTTTGTTTTATTTTTGTCAAACAGCCTGGAGTTGAAGGGTTTGGTTGAGAATCTGTCCAGGCTTCTGGGATATGGATCGTACAGCTATCAGAGGACAGGCCTACATTTCAGCCCAATGCAAACATAAACCATTGCTTGAGAAATAAACCCGAGGAAGACCAAAATTAAAGACAAACGTTGTCAAAGAAGCCATGAAATTCTAATATACTTCAATTTCTTTGTAAAACAGAAGGTAAGCAGGAAGAGTATTATACACTGAGAAATCATAATTCATCTAAATCATCCATTCAGTTAATTTCTCAATGAATACCAGCAAACTATACACTGGAACAAGAAGGGTAATCACAACTCAACTTTCAAGCAATGATGCATACTACAAACCACATCCTAAATAGATAAAATGTTGGAACCCTGTTGCCAAGCGATCCTGCTCCATCAGATAATTCTGTCTTAAAGCTCCATCCAAAATCTTTGCAAAGCCTACCCACCACCAGCCTTTACTGTCTAAGACCCCCCTTTGTAATAACTAATGAGGTGAATGTTGAGAAATTGATTTGGTCTGTGAACTATTTAAGCAGGCAGCGTGCTTGCATGGGTGACCAAGCATTCAAAAATTCAGTAGCATTGATTTGGCTACAAATCTGACCACCTAGCCATCGTCAATTTTCTTTTCTTGCATGCTCTGGAATGAGACGTTGACGCAGTTCAGCAGATGCCCCAGCCAACTCTGCAAGGGCATTTGGCATTTGGCATGAGAAATGCAAAGGGAATCAATAGAAAAATATGGAAACAAAAATACTATATTATCTTACCTTGGGCAGTAAAATTGAATAAAGGAGGTAGCGCACGCCCATTAGGTAAGCATGCATTTGCGTCTCTCAAATCATCAAAGAAGGGGTGAGCACATGCCTCCAACTAACAGCCAGTAAAGAAAAAGGAAAGTTACTATACTTCTCACCAATAACAAATTAAAAGCTTTATAAAAAATGCTGCAGGGTGTAATATGCGATTCAAGAAGGGAAAAAAGCTATTCAAACTAAACAAGCATTAAATAGAAAAGAATATGTTTTGATGATTTTGGAAACTGATATCATTTATCTAGAGCAGTACAAGTGCTTACAGCTGTGCACCGCAGATTTGGTGAATACTGAAGCAGCCTTGATACGAGATCCACTGCTTCAGGGGGCATTCGCTTGTGAAATATCTGGAATTTGAGAATCAATATGTTAACCACAGATAAAAACACAATTTCACAAAGAAAAGATCCTCCTGATAAAATTGTTAACAGACCTTGTACCATGGGTGAGTCTTGATCTGAGGGAACTTGAACTCTGTGTAATTGGGATTCATGCATTTAATTTCTTCTCGGGTAGGTGTGCCCAGGACCTAATTTATGATCACCAAATGGGGGAAAATACTTCAGAAACTGACCAAACATATGGAGAAGTAATAAAAAAAAGAGGGCTAGAAGATAAGATAGCACACCTTAATAATTTCCACCAGCTGATCAACACCACTTTCCCCGGGAAAAAGTGGCTGCAAAATGCAACAGTGAATAAACATCAGAAATCATCATCTATACATTAGTTTAAAGGAAAATTTTAAAAATAACTCATAGAATCAAAACACAAATAATCAAACAGCCACTGCATTGACTCAGGTAATCAACAAGCAAACAGTAAACAATGGCAGACAAACAATACATGATTGGTGAACTCTCTGCATTTCCATATCCAGTAAGAAAAGTGAAATTACAGAAATGAAATCAAAAACCATTCAGCAAGTTCCATGAAAGAAAATTATATGTATATATATGTGTGTGTGCACACGTGTGTGTTAGTGAGTGCTCTGGAACAGTGTCCTAAACACATGCACACCAGACTGCTTAGGAGAGGAGGTGTGGAAATTTTTAACATTAACAGAAAGCTATTCAAAATTATTCTTCAGAATATGCTATAATTTTTAGTCAAATCTATAATAGGAGGCTGATAGTAGTATAGAGAGGATCGAAAAAACCATATTGACCCACATGTCCAAGAAGAAGTTCGGCCAAGACACAACCAACGGACCAGATATCAATTGCAGTTGTGTACTCTGTAGCCCCAAATATAAGTTCTGGTGCCCTATAATACCGAGAGCAAATATAAGATATGTTGGTTTCGCCTGGAACCTGAAGATAAAAAAGATAATGTCAGAGGTTTCAGCACATCACTAGCATGCTTCTAACATCCACTACAGATAGAAAAATAACATACCAGCATCTTTGCACTACCAAAATCACATATTTTTAGCTGATGAGTATGGGGATTGACCTGCAAAATACAACATAACCTCATGAAGTTATCCCTTAACCACAAATATAAACAACAAAACATCCATCAAGAAAGCAACATATTGCTGCTATAAATCTTGCAAAACCTTCCATAATATATATTGCACAAATCACTGTCAGAGGGCATGAAATTGAGGTGATGGGCAGTTGCTTTCAAGGCTTTGCTCTCTAAATAGAAATTATTTCAAGACAAATAGCAGAAAAGCCAAAAAAAACATGTCCTGGACTATGGCAGCAAGCTCTCCAGTTTGTCAAATTGCATTGCTAGTAATACAAGGAATTCATCAGGTTCGGTAATCTTCAACGCAAAATTCACGCAAGGAAATTAAACTAGATGGGTGAAATTCACATAAGCAAAGCTGTGGATCAAAAGACTTCAACCATTTTTTCATGTCAATGCCAAAATGATGGGGGATATGGCAGAAAGAAAACTGACCAGTAAATTCTGTGGCTTGATGTCACGATGGCACACCCCAACAACATGGTGCAAGTAATTTAGTGCACGACAAATCTACAAGGCCATTAAGTAAAATATTTTAAACTCATGGAAATAGTTTACCATAGTTTGCTAGACAAAAATCCAGAATATACACAAAAATAGGGATATTTACAAAGTTTACCTGGTAAGTATACAGTTGAACATATAAAATGGGTGTGTGTTGTTGGTTCATCCTGTTAAAGTGCCTTGAAACTCGATGCACAGTCTCAGATATATACTCAAGAACAAGGTTAAGATATAGTTCATCTTTTTCAGTAGTTGAATAGAAACAATGTTTCAGCTGAACGACGTTCGGATGGTCAAGGAGACGCATGATTTGAAGTTCTCTGTTCTTGTATCTCTTATCCTGCAATACCTTCTTTATCGCGACTGCTTCACCAGTTTCAAGGCATTTAGCCTGCAGAGCAAGATAATACGTAAAATAACAGAACATAATATTACTAACTGTATACATGCTAAAAGCTAGTGCAATTGCAAGCAACATGCTGGCTAATTCCACATACCTGATAAACAACACCAAATGAACCTGTGCCAACCACACGCTCTGCCATGTATGAGATTATCTGGGAAAAAGAAGTAAAATATATTTAGCAGCATGGTCTATAACTAACTCATGATGTATAAAAAGAACATGTAGCCTTGAGAATCTAAAACAGTTAAAGTATGACAAAAAGAAAAGCGGAGGATCAATAACAGTCAATCTTGAAGGTTTCCATGGTGTAACATTGTCAGACTTGAGAGTTGGGTGGAAAGATATGGTGGCTAAGCAATGCATCTCCACATGCAAGTTGAAATCTATAATGCGTTATTCTCCTGGGCAGGAAAATAAACCTACTCTTATAATAACAGCACGGAAAGTGAAGTTCCATAATAAACAAATTCATAATGCTCTCTCAAAACTACAGGCCCATTCAGGAGTGTGATAAAGATTGTTTTTCAAATTGCTTTTCACTTGGAAATCATCAAAATAATGTTTTTTCATTTTTTAAAATTCATTTTTGACATCAACACATCAAAACAATCCAAAAACACCCAAAAAATAATAATTCGAAGCTAAAAAAACTCAAAAGGGCGTTTGGATTGTGATACCAAACAGGGCCTACATGAAGACCAATGAGTTCAAACAACCCATAAAATGCAAAATCAAAAGTGCGGTTGGACTGCGATACCAAACGGGGCCTACATGAAGAAAAATGAGATTAAACAACCCATAAAATGCAAAAGCATTCAACCAGGGTAATCAGATAACCTGCTTTGGTTGTCCATTCCGACCACCTACTGTGGTTGCAATAATCTGACCAGTTTCTGTCCCATTGCCACTCACAATGGCAGCTTCCATATCCTACATAATCAGAAATTCCATGATTAATAGAACATCCAAGGAAACTATGACACAGCCCATCCAATAAATACATTAGTACTGAGATCTCCCCAATTGTGTTTGATCTTTAAGGTGGAATGGGAGTTAGGTACTGATGAAAATTTACCTTTTCATCATGATTAGTGTTTTTGTCATCTCTGATCTTCATTTCATGCATCTCTTTTGGAAGTTGATCATAGCCTGGTTTTTCTGTTCTTGTCACTGAAGTAACATTGGATGCACTGGCAGCATTTTCCTGTGATGTAGAAGCCATATGCTGCTCCTGTTCAGTAATACTCCTTTCAACTAAATATGATTCCCCGTCAATCTTTTGTTCCATTTCTTGATCAACCTTAGCCCTCTTCGTTACAGCATCCCCGCCCTACATGAAAAACAACACATTTTCCACAAGAAATTAGATAAATTGCATAGTTACATTTCTTCTCCATTTTCAAGTATAATTGCACCATTTATCCCATTCTATCTCGCATTATTATACTAGCGTTATTGCATAGCCATCTCATATTCCTTTAAGGCGATCAAATTTTTAGTACAATAAATGAATTTGGTACAAAACACAATGGCTTCAAAAATCAAAACACAATCCAAGAAATTATATAAATAAAATAAATACCTAGGCTGTTAATAAGTTCATAAGCTGCGGGCCACTATGGCAACTTGATTATTTATACATATATCAAATATGACTACTCAAACTTCCCTCTAGGCAGAACCACAATAATTAGACAACTGCAGGCAGGCCAATATGGCAACTTGATTATAAAACATATATCCAATATTATTACTCAAACTTCCTCTCTAGGTAGAACCGAAATAATTAGACAACTGCAGACAGAAATGACATCCAAAAACTCATAATTCAAGGATTTAACTTGATGTTGCGCTCTAATTAATGCTTGTTTGAGTGAGCATATAGAAATACAATGATTCTTAATATCAACCAGGATTCTATTTAGGCAGTGAATCCTTAAGTGCAAATCTATCATAAGATTTCATTGTTAACATCCTAAAAGGACACGGGAACTTATGTGAATAACTTTCTTCTAGTGCTCCATCTCGTCTTCACCTTTATTTAAAAAAGGAAAAGGCAGGTAAAGATACGTATTAACAATTTTCAGGAAAGAACCAATGAGTGCAACATGACATACCACCAACCGCAACAGCAATGCACTACAGGAAAACCAACCACTAAACTACACTTTCACCATTGATATCCATATAAATAAATAACATTAATTAGATCCTATAACATTTGTTAGAAAATACGAGAAAAATTGTTACACATTCAAAATAGTACTCACAATAATAGAATCATCCTAAATTAATAATAGAATCCGACGTTACATCTGAGCTACAACATTATGTTAACCGACATCGATCAGCCAACCAATCAAACCTCCTTAAAAGGATTAAATGAACAAGCAACAAAAATAGGAAAAGCTATATGGCCCCACAAGCCAAAACCACAATGAAAGCAAGAAAGCATAATTCCAACTCCTAAATATCATCTCATTTTATAATGAAAACAAAATAAGTGCAAATTAGAATCAATGCCTCCCATCAAGGGGAAAAAAGGCCATGAAATTTTGAAATTTCAAAAAAAAAAATCTTGACCCAGGATCTGGATTAGATCAAAAACTCAATAAAAACAGGTCAAGTTCCACAAAATGCCTATCTCAAGTCCAAAAACATGCAGCAAAAGAAATCGAAGAACAAGAGAAACACATAGTCCCAGAATCAAATTAAGCTCCACAGCCAAAAAAACCTATCATCCACAATAAGACATGAAGCAAAGAGGAGACTTTCTTGACACAATTAACTAAAAATCCAAAACGGCACGAGCAAAAAAATTAAAGCTCCTATTTTCATTTTCTTACCTCATTTTCTCCGCAAGCAAGCAAAGCAAGAATTTAAAAATAAAATAAAAAACAAACTTACAGGATCAGATGATATAGAAGTTCGACCGGAAGCAATGCTCTTTAATCTACGCATCACATTCATGGTTTCCTTTCTCTCTTCACCAACAAACAAACCAAACCCTAAATTTCCTCTTTAAAAAGATCCAAAAATATTCCAAAAAAGAAAATCAAGAAGAAGAAGAAGAAGCAGAAGACACAAACTCAACCTTCTCTCCTCCAACAAAGGGAGAGAGGGAGAAATTTGTGAGAGAAAAGGAAGGGACACCCAAAAGAGAGAAACACAGAACAACAACAACAACAACAAAATCTCTCTGTTTCTTTCAAGATTTTCTCTGTGGAAGCCTTAACTTTCTCTCTCCAGGGATAATTTTTGTGAAGCCACCATGTGTCTGTTTTTTGATACTTCATTGGTCAAATCCAATCGCCCTAAAGGACCAATCATTTCCTGTACGACAGTCAAACGTGGATTTTTAACCCTTGATCGGTCATTATTTAAGAAAAATCGGACGGTCTTGCTTGAGGCTCTTTGTAAAAGTAAGAGGTTGGTGTGTTAGTATTACTAAATTGCCCTGGATTCTATTGGGTAATTGCAGGGTAGGGATTTTAGGATACATATCTATGTGGAGCGGGATATTCGGGGAGGTTTGACTGGTCTTTGATGGTTCTTTTTGGCGGGTTGGATTCTCAGTAGGAGAGGCTCCTAGACAAAAGGCTCTAATTAATTAGGGTTCTTGAAGGCTTCCGATATTTGCCGGTTTAACTTCGTATCATAAAGGGGTGTAATTATAGTATACGGTATTTTTATTATTATTATTATTATTTACATCAATTCATCAACATCATTAAAAAATATTAAAAAATTATTAATTTAATTTTTTTCAGATCAGAAATACTATTAAAAATAATTTAAAAATAGAAGGAGAAATTGTTTACAATTGTAGGTTACATGGATCCTGAGTCTCCAGAACTTTCATTCTATCTTTTAGAGGTGATGGAACAATTTATGCTTTCGAAGATCTTTTATTATCATTGAAGAAATACTCTCATTTTCTTTTCATGACTGGATCATTTATAAAATTAATTTTGTCATGGTTAATTTATAAAATTAGTGTGGGTGTGACTGTGTTAGATATTGTGTTTTGGAAGCGTTTTTAAAAAAAATTAAATTTTTTTTATTTTTATTTTTGCTTTGAATTAACATGTTTTTAATGTTTTTAGATCTGGATTAATATTAAAAATATTTTTAAAAATAAATATTATTTTAATATATTTTAAAATACAACCATTCTACACTCTCGAACACGATAATAAATGATTTCAATTGTTTGACCGGGTTGGATCAAGCTAGCATTCCATGTGATAATATTTTGAGGGATTCAAGGTGGCTCCATGAATCTTTCGTTGATTGAAAAGGAAAAGGCAGCCAAATCTTGAAGGTTCAAACACGAATAATTTGAAAAGTTCAGCAGATGTTAACTAATTAAAACGCAGTGTTTAATTAATTTTATTCCGGCAATGCAGTTGTTAGTCAATGCTGACCAGACACCACCTACCTCTTCTCCTTCTCTTGGGAGGTCTTTGTTTTTTTTTTTTTGTGTTGTTCAGTGTTTTTAAATTTAAAAAATAAAAATATGTTAAAAAACAATCATTGTAACTTAAAAAAGAACACGGTATTTGAAATGAAAAAGGTTAAATCCCATGGGCGGTTTACTTTTTTTTTTTTTAGTTTAACGTGGGTATCCGAGCCAGTTTGCGCGCATCTCGACTAATTCCACGGCCCCTAAAATTAACAATCATATAAGCCTCCAGTGACCATCATATGAGCAACCACAGGGTTTGAACCTGAGATTATAGAGAAAACAAATCTCTTGGTCCCAAGTTCTTACCATTGGACCACCACCTAGATGATTTCATGGGCTGCTTACTTATTATTTCAGGAGGCGACTATTACAAAGCTGTGGCATGCCGCTCCATCTTTCAAGCCGCTGCCCATGTAAAGGAGGAGGAGGAGGAGGAGGAGGAACCATTGGATTTTGCGAAACAATCTCGACGTAATAATAAGAGAGATAGTAAAACAGGAAGCCTGATTCTTCTTCTTCTATGGTGTCCCGTAAAATGGTAGTAATGGAGACATAATCATTGTGCTGTGTAATGCATGCAAGCCACGTTAACCATTCGTATGATTGCGCCTCCGCTTAATTATCATTATAAGGGAA
>Ga0307515_10025056_pt1 | contig 10348 bp, 1 predicted proteins | sample 17_EM_MG_FD_194513 | JGI IMG/M metagenome (GOLD analysis project Ga0307515, IMG submission 194513) | Populus trichocarpa ectomycorrhiza microbial communities from riparian zone in the Pacific Northwest, United States - 17_EM | ecosystem: Host-associated > Plants > Roots > Unclassified | place...
AAATGGCCGTGCTTATTACCTCAAAAGGTATAAATTCCGCCGATCGATCACCAAGATCGACACGCGCTTTCAATCGGAGTTGACAAGGTGTACATCTGATACCGGTGTTCACGCACGAGCCAGCTTGGCGTTGTGCCTCAACGGATATAACGATAACCTCTACATTACGATCTACACCCCTTAATCAAGCCGTTTTTGGTGTAATATTACGATAATCTGACTTTTGGCAATATCGTTAAGCACCTACTACCAATATCGGTATAACCAGTAGAGAATTTGTATGGGAGAGGGCCCTATTTAGCCTGCGAGGTAGACATCCTAAGCCTTTTTAGGTATTAAGCTCCTTTTTTTCCTACTTATTCACCCAACACGTACAGGGTCAGGGAGGTTCGGTGTCGCCCCCCCCGTGCGCGCAGCAGCGGTGGCATCTAATTTCGCTTGAGCTTCGCCTAAATTAGTATGTAGAGCTAGCAGAATTAGATGTAGTGGCCGCTTGGACGTCGCCGCCTTGCATTGAAGCCATTCGCAACTTCTCTTCCTTACCAATATTGTGATATTTGCTCTAGATCTTGGTGTAATAGAGCCTTCCTCGTCAATATGAGCTCCAAACGTACTGCCGCTGCCGCCGTTGGAAGTCCTTCTTGTCCACCCCTTCAAAGGCCTCGACTGTCGCCAACACTGTCCTTATCTACTCAACCACCTATCTTAACGCAGAGCTTAAGTATAAGTACGGTCGTGACTCTGCCGCCCGCATTTAGTAGCCAGATTGGCACGTAGCTTGACTTCTCTCTACCGACAGCGTTTAATGGGTTACTATCACGGCAGGCAGCTGCTTTTGCTAACGGCGAGCTTAAGGAAATATTGAACGATCCTAAGGTAGCGGAGGAGGCAGATCGTGAGGAGGTTTAACGCTTTTATTAATCGCAGGATTATAATACAATGAGGGCTCCTCCGCAGCTGCCGTGTCTTACGCAGCTCTTAAATATAGGTTCCTATTGTTTTTTAAGTCAGCAATAAAATTATTAGTTACCGTACCTCCACCTAGAGCTTAATCTAGATAATACTGGCTACCGCATATAAACCCTACGTTAATCGCGGAGACCCCCTATACTTCCTTTATAAGTATCCGAGCTAATACCTAAGGATTTAATAACAGAAAGTAAGGAGAAGGAGCTACTACTAAGGCTTTAATTTAAGCATAAATTAGAGCAGGTAAAGCCAAACGGTAGAGGTATCTTTTTTAACTATTATCTCCTATTATTAGCTAGGCTTAAGAAGGGCGTACGGACTTAGAATATAGTTATATATACTTTTACTAACTCTCGCCTAAGCCTTTTATTCGCATATAGTTGTAATATAATTAATAAGGCTATTAAGTAGCAGCTTCCTAGCCGTCGCGTTATGTAAAAGTTATATAATGCGTCGGTTTTATATATAGAGAAGAATAAGACTTAAGTAATGTTTAAGATTAATCCTAGTTAGGAAGCTAGCTAGAGCTTAATTAACGGTAAACTTATAGGTTTAGTAAAGAAGCACTAGAATATAGACGGCTCTACTAAGCAGCTCTTAGTTAAAGTCGGCTTTATATATATTAAGGTGAATAATTAAGCTAGATCTACCGCTCGCTCTGCCAATTGTTCTATAATGGCCACATAGTTATTATTATAGCTAGCTGCTACTATCTCCTCGCAGGATACGCCTCTAAGTATACCGCAATCTAAACAATATAAGGCTAGTGATATTACTCCTCTAGACCCCCGCCTAAAGACTACTAAGCTCTAGCTAAAGCTATATAAGGAGTAGGAGTGTAAGAAGAGGTGCCTAGGCTCTTTTTAGTACTGGATTTATTGCTAAGTTAACTATAAGCTAATATAGGAGGACCTTAAGGAGTAGGCGCGGGCTATTAAGGATAGTTTAGCTACTATTTATATACCTTATAGTAAGCTATTTAAAAAGCTTTAAGATTGGAAAAAGGGAGGTAGTAAGAAGTCTTAACTTACCTTTACTAAGTCACCTATACCTGCTACTCCTAGCATTGTTAATTAATTCTATATTAATCTAACTAGTAGGCAGTACAGGCGTCTAGCTATATTACCGTTAGGGCAAGACCTAATAGTAAGATTATTACCTATAGTTCCTCTACCTTATTCGCAAGGCTTAAATTATATAGCTAATTTGCGGGAGTACTTTAACTAGTAGAAGCTCTTAGTACAAGAAGACTCGGAGTAGGAGAGTAATCTTAAAGCTGCTTATTAAGTTGCTTATAAAAAGCGGTGGGACTTAAGGATTATTAGAGAGTAGAAGCTAAATAAGGAGGGTAAGATGCTAGTTAATATAATAATTAATAAGGGAGTACTAAAAGCAATTACTAAATAGGTATATTAGGATATTAAGAACTAAAGGACTTTGCGAGTTGTTTAACTTTCTAGTAGTGTTAAGGATTTGGAGGAAGATAAGTAGTGGATTTTTTACGCTAGTATAGCTTTACTTAAAAGTTTAGGGTAGAATATAGACTTTACTAGTGATTTATATAAGAGTTCTGTAATATAGTAAGCTAACTAAAGCAATGTCTAACTCCTACTAAAAAATACCACGCTAAGGATTATAAGGTTTAATCTAATGACTTACTAACTCTTTTATTAATTCTTCCTTATATATACCCGCTATGGCTAAAGTAGGCTCTAGCGCTATTACTCCTTCTACCTATAGTATCTACACACCACTGTAGAAAGTCTTTAAACTCATTACCCCAGAGCTTTAGCTCACCCCTTTATAATCCAAAATGCCGTTAAATATACTCCTTTAGCTTACCAAAGAACTCCTTAATTAGATTTAGATTAGGCGAATATATAGGTAAATAGACGAGCACTATACCGCGCTTAGTAAAAAGAGACTTAATCTATCCTAAATAGTGGAAGCTTATATTATTTATAATAACTACTAACCTTAAAGCTGGATAAGGATTATAATAAGGTAGGAGGTAGTGTTTAATCTAGTAATTATATCCATCCGCGTTTATTAAGCCGCTATATACTAATAATACTAGTATACCATCGACAGTATACGCAGGCAGAATATTAAGCCGCTGCTCGCCGCGATTATATAGAGTATATAGGATTAGCATTGTGCTGTTAGACGGACAAGTCACTTATAAAAACTCTATTAATTAAAGCTGGCTCTAGAAGCTCTCTATATATATAGCGTTAGGGTAAAAGACTAACAACGACACTGACGACAACACTAATGACGATTTGGAACTATTACTCAATCGCCACTAGGTCGACATTGCCACTTAGTTAGTAATAGGTAATAAATAGGTAATAGAAAATAGATAGTAAGATATATAATAGTAAGAAACAAAGTATAAGTTATAAGGTGGTACTTAATAGTGACCTTAATGTTTAACATACCCCCCTAGCTACTTAGTCTTGACTGAGCAGCTAAATAGAAAATAGAAAAAGTCACGATACCAATTTGGTGTTAAGTTAAAGAAATCCCCTATAGAGTTACCTTGTTAAAATATTATCTAAATTAAATTAAATTAGATCCTTAATATTAACGAGATTTAATTATTAAATAAACGCCTTATGCTTTTGACGCGGTAGGGCCTTTATTAAGCTATCTATAACTATAGTAGTAATAGGTGTCTAATTAATTCCAATTGAACTATTACGTACTTCTTAGCGTAGCCAGTGGTGGTATATATATGTTAAAGCTTTATAGATAGCTCTTGTCCGTCTTTTATAAGCAGTCTAATTATCTATAAATTATTATAGCTAATCGTTTGTTCCTTATCTAAGTATAATTTAATTTTCTTAAAGAAGCGACTCCACTAAATTAACTTAGTTCCTGTATAGGACAGAGCCGTAAGTTCTGCCTTTATACTTAACTTTATTACTAGTATCTGCTTTATAGAGCGCTAGTTAATTACTCCTCCGAATAAGATAAACAAATATCCTTCTGTACTACGTCTACTTATTAAATTGTCTCTAAATGCCGCGTTGCTTACCCCTGTAAAGGCTTAACTTCCTATATTTTGTCCTAAGTATTTAATCGCTAGAGTCCTATTCTAATATAGGTATGCAATCGCTCGTCGAGCTACGGTGTCGTAAAAAGGTAAGGGGTTTTATAGGAACTCTAATAGCTTACTTAAAGCTCTAGCTGTATTAGGTTTTATAATATAGGTCGCGTAAAGTAGTAATCTAACTATCCTTTAGTAGACGTAGATCTCCTACTTTAAAGCTTCCTCCGGGTTAAGTAGGAGCTTGTTAGTGCTTATAGGTATACTAACTAAGCGTATATTAGTTAGGTAAAATATATTAGCAATCTTTTTAATATAGGAGTTTTAACAAAGCTATAGCTTTCTTTAACTTCTATCTCTTAAGACTTAAATTCCTAGGAACTAGGATAGTTTATTTAGGTCCTTTATTTTATACTTCTTTATAAGTGCTTCCTTAAAGCTCTAAAGCTTTAATCGATTTTCTTTAGTAGAGGCGACGCAGATATTGTCTACGTAGAAGAATATAATCAGTGAGTTATTATGGTAGAGATACAGCTCTCTACTAATGGGCTTTAACCCTAATTTGATAAGTTAATTGCTAAAGTTGTTATACTAAAGATATAGCAATTATTAAAGTCTATAGAGAGCTCTGCGTAGTAGTAGACATTTACCCTTAATAGTAAATCTATTTGGACACTTAATGTAAACTGTCTTGTTAATTAGGCTGTTTATAAACGTGTTAATAGCATTACCTTGCCAAATGTCTAAATTAAATGCTGCGATAATTGCTGCGAGAGCTCTAAAGACTCTAGCTGCTAGAGTTACTGTATAGGTGTCCTTATAGATTAACTTTTATAGATTACCTCTAACACAAAGTTAGGCTTTAAATTTTATTAGGTATTTGTCTATATCTATTTTATAGGTAAATACCTAGTTAATAGGTACCGTTTTAATTAATAGTGTCTTATTTACGGCTTTAAACGTTCCACAATTGTCTAGGTCTATGTACTCCTTTATAGCAGCTACTAGAAACTCTGCTTTATACTAGTAAATTAACAGCTCCTTTTAATTCTTAGGTAGAGGTAGAAGCTTATCGCGATGTATTTTCCTTCTATATTTAAGCCCTATATAAAAGGCTACTTAAAACGGTCGGAAGGTATCTACCTCTTTAAGATAAGTTAAATAAGCTTTATTTCACTTTATTGGCTTCTTTAATCTTCTTCCTTATATAATATTGTCCTTAGAGACCTTAGCTAAGTCCTTCTTTCTTAACTCCTTTAGGTTAATTTTAATGTACTTAAAACTGGGGCGTTGACGGGTTAATGGAGCGGAGGATTTAGAGGTGCTTAGGGTGTTTAAGGATTCTATATTAGTAGGAATTGTTTAAGGCTTTAGCGTTAATTTTAGTGTAGGAAGGCCAGGTAGAGGATCGGTCTTAGAGGTATCTACTATAATTGCGTTATTACCTTAAGTATCTAGCTCCTTATAGTCCTGATTTCTACGAGAATCCACGCGTTAATTTCTATTATTTTTAACTTAAATTTTATTTAAAATTTTATTATCCTTACTTATATTATCTACTAGGTCTTCCTAGAGCGTCCTATTAGGGTTAATTACGTTAATTACTTCTAGTATTTAATTAGCTTTCTTCTAAAGCAAATTTATTAGATTTAGCTGGCTATTATTATAAATAAGTTGTTTATTAAATATAATATCTCTTGTATAAATTACCTTCCCTTCGCTTGGTATATATATTTAAAAGATATTCGTTAAATTATACCTTATTAGATACCTAATATGGGCTCTAGGAGCAAGCTTTTAGGTGTAAGGAATGTTATATTTAAGTAGGTATACTCTATAGCCGTAAGCACGTAAATAAGCTATATTTAGCTTAGTTGGTAAAAGACCTATTGCTAACTAAAGCTTTTTAAAGGGCGTCTTTTAGTTAAGCCGTTGGCTTAGTATCCTATTTGTTATATACGCTGCTACTTTAAAGACTTTAGGCTAGAGTTCTTCTAGTAGTTGTGCTTTAATTCGCATATATTAAGACTTCGTTATAATTACCCCCCTAGAATATTCCGTAGGACCGTTCTATTCTAATATACTTAGAGCTAAATACTCTACTATAATACCCTTTTTAGCTATTTAGTTATCAAATTTGTTTCTAAGCAATAACTTATTATTAATATAAATTATAGCAACTTTAAAGCCGTAGCGTCGCTTAACTACATTATAATACTTAATAATTGCTTAGGTAGTTAATGACTTTTACGCGAATATCTTAACCTTATTTATTTATATTAAATTATTAAGAAAATGTATTATGTATTTATGTCTATTATAGGCTTTAATTTTCTAAATTAAATCTATATATATATAGTAGAAGGACCTCATTACCTTATCCGTAGGTATCCTTCTTAATATAATTTTATAAGCTTTACTAACTATATAGATCTTATATTTAATTGTTATAGGGCCTTATAGAATCGCCCCAGTCACTTTTTTAGGTAATTACTTAATAGTAGCACTTCCTATATATCTAAGTTAATTATACTAAAGTTATCCATCTACCTTTTAATTCGGTAAAGGTTCCGTTAATTTAGCTATAAAGGACACATCCTCTATCCTTAGCTTTAATTTATTATATTTAAGGGTTATCTAACTATAGTAATATCCGCAATATATAAACTTCTTACCACCGTAATAGTAGAAGTAGTTGCCCTCATTATACCAAAAGACACCTTTTTTATTAAGTCTTTAATTATAGACTAGATTTATATAAAATCCTAATATATACGCAGCCTTATTTAGATAAATCTTCTTCTTTCCTAATAGGGTAATAACTATAACTTTAGCTATTCCGAAGCCTTTAATAGTTTTTATACTAGATCCTATATATAACTAATTACTAGCCGGTCGGATATTACCTATAAACCTTACTTAGTTATTAATAATATATAGGGTTGTTATAGGGTTAAGAATTATACTATTACAGAGAGCGTAATTAGATGCGATATAAGCTCCAGCTTAATTAACTATAAAGCTTCCGTGTAGTTTACTAGGTAAGCTCTTTTACTCTATATTCTCTATATTTTCTAGCTTCTTATTAGATAAGGCTTAGCTTCTTAATTGGTTAATTAAGGCCTTAAATTTAGGTAAAGCCTTAGTAAGCTTTTACTCTACTAACTACATTTTTAAGTTATTTGGTTTTTAACCTGACGGTTAAATTAACTTAATAAGGTAAAAGCATTTCCTTTATGGGTGTAGCAATCCGTATAGGTATAGCTTTATCTATTCCTTATCTAACCTTTTTAAAAATTTAGCTTCCGGTTTAGTTTCCGATTTAGGCTTATTAATTAGCTTTTCTTTAAAGCTTACTATATAGGAGCCCTACTAGCCCCTTACCTTCTAAGCTAAGTCTAATTAATAATAATTTTAATAGACCTTAATAATAACTTAAAGGGTAGGTAGTTTTTCCTTCTTCCTCTTAAGGTTCTGTAATTCGTTTTTCTAGTATTCTAACTATCCTAATAAAATAGATTTAATAGTATATATAAAGTCTTTAACTAGTCAATCACCATCTACCTTAGGTAGTTTAACCTTCTTATAGTTATTATACACCTTCTCCCACTTACGGAGCCACTTCTTAATATTTTAACTCTTTGGGGCTTTCTTTATCTTTAAATATTAGGTAGCTAGGTTAATCTTCTAAGCGTTATTAGTTAGAGTAATAGCCTGCTTAAGTAATATAAAGACATTATAAACGGTATTTCCTTTAAAGGTGTAGTTAATATAGTTATAGGAAATAGTGCTAATAATATAGGTGCGTAGAGACTTAAGGGCTACTTCCTCTTTTTTATACCGCTTATAAGCACGGTTATACTATTTTTATAAAGCTTAAAGCTCTTCCTTCTCGCCTTTATTAAGGGCTAAGAATATAGTCTTCTAAGGATTAATAACTAATAGTAATAGCTCTAACGGTTGTAACGGAACCTTATAGCAAGTACTACGATGGGCTCGTTATTAGGCTAGGTGTGTAGGTATTGCAAGTAAGTTAATAACATAATAACAACTAGTGGAGTGGTTGCCTAATAGATTAACTTTAATTATATTCTAAGAATCACTATAAGGAAAGAACTATCTAAAGTAGGAACTATGGTCCTTTAAATACACAACCGTACTCCTAGGAAATCCTCCTTATACGTGAGGTATGTATTATATATAAGGTACATAAGTTCCCTTCGTTCCTCTTGTTCCTTACGTAGCATATTATATAACTTACTTACTATTCCTCATTATATGGTTCTACTAGCTCTATACTAGACCGTGCTTATATTAACCAACTAGCTTCTTCTAACTCCCTTCCTAGTAGTTATAATATAGTACTTAAAGCGTCCGTAATACTATCTCCCTCCTTTTTATCTTTGTCCTTAAAGATTCTAAGCATCTCTAAGTTGTTTACTAGAGGTATAATATCCGTCTAATTAATTTGGTTAATATTGTTACTTATTATACCTAAAGCTTCTTCTTCTTTATACGCGCAATGTTGTGCACGCACTATTGCTGCTATACTATCGCTAGGTAAAATAATACTATCTCCGTGTTCTCGTTATGCAAAAGAGGGGTTAATCTATATTGCGTTAGCGAGTCCTTTATCTCGGCAACCTTTTTTTTATTTAGAGTGCACTAAAGCGAATATTTGTTTGTCCTGTGACGTTCGCTCTTTTACTAACGCTAAGTATACGCGTCCTATAACTCTTAATAGTTTCCAAGTTCCCTAAGTAATTTATTATAGGGTCTTGTGTTTAATCTACTGCTACTTATCTTAATAGTAAGCTAACTTAAGCCCTTACTAAGTTAGAATGTTCTTAAAATATAGAGCAGAAGGCTTTAAAGGCCTATATTACTGCGTCTGCTTATTTCCTCCATCTTAAGAAAGTTCGTAAGAAGGTTTGTTTTAAGGAGTGGAAGCTTATAAAATAAGGTTTGCTAGAACTTAGCGATAAAAAAACGGATTCTCTTTAATTAGCAAAGGAAATAACTCTAAGTAGTTCGGCAGTCGCTCCTCCTAGGTCCCCCTTAGGTAACTTATTCTTTAGCAATCTTCCCTTATTAATATTACCTAACCTATTCTCTTTTAATACTCCTATACCTTTCTTATAGCATTCTTTAAATTTTCTAGTAGTTCCTAGGTAGTCTTATTATAGCCTATTTACTTAACCTTATACTATATTTTATTATTAACGTCCTTATAACTAATAATCTTTAAAACTTACTATTCGTTTTCTTCTCGTCCTCTATACGTGTCTGCTTTATAGACTAGTAGCTTAACTTTCCTATATACTGGCTTTAGCATTATAATATACTATATAGGGTAGATTTTTATTCTAGCTGGTAGGTTTAACTTAAATATAACTAGTAAAATCCTTTAAATAATTTTAAAAGGTCCTAGTCTAACGTGGTCCAACTTCTTACTTAGTTATTAACTCTTAAAATTTTTATATAGTAGCTATACTTTATTTCCCTCCTTAAGATCTAGTCCCTTAGATCTCTTAGCGTTATAGTATTTCTTTATTCTTTGCTATACTACCTTAGCTGTTTCCGTAAGGTTTTTATAAAGATTTATTAGTATCTCTATCCTTTACTTAGCTGTGCTACTTATCTTCTTTACTTAACGTAGCAATAATAATGTTCTTAGCTTATATCCATAATTCGCCTTAAATAATAACATACCCATTTCTTCTTGTGGTGTTATATTATATATAAACTGTATAACTGGTAATAATAATACCCAATTGTTCTGTGCATAATTAATATAGTGCCTTAGATACTGCTCTAGTGTCTAATTTAATCTTTCCGTTTAACCGTCTATCTGCGGATAATATACAGTAGAAGTTGCTGCTCGAACTCCTTGCTTCGCTAAAAATACCTTTTAGAATACTGCTATAAATCTTAGATCTCTATCCGATATAATCTTATTTAGTACCCCATATCTTATAAACACTTCTTTAACATAGATTCTAGCAACATCTTCTACTAATATCTCTTCTGTACACGCTATAAAGTATCCCTACTTTGTAAGCTTATCTACTATCACTAAGATTACGTTATAGTCTTATCCGGTAATAGGATCTCTTAATTTTAGTAACTTAATAATAAAGTCCTATAATATAACCTCCTATAGTCTTTCTGGTGTTTTAATAGGTTATAGCCCTCCATATAGCTTATGCCTCGTTAGTTTATTTCTCTAGCAATTTAAATACTCTCTAGTAACCCTTCTAGCTATCCTTTAGATTCCGTTAATAATATACTCCTCTTAGAGTCTTAACACTAAGCCTATAGCCCCAT
>Ga0307515_10025057_pt1 | contig 10347 bp, 1 predicted proteins | sample 17_EM_MG_FD_194513 | JGI IMG/M metagenome (GOLD analysis project Ga0307515, IMG submission 194513) | Populus trichocarpa ectomycorrhiza microbial communities from riparian zone in the Pacific Northwest, United States - 17_EM | ecosystem: Host-associated > Plants > Roots > Unclassified | place...
ATACGGCAGTATGCCGCACCTTAGTCGATACCATACGCTACACGTTGTAGTGCGCGGAATGCGCATTTGGCCGCCAAATGCTGCCAAATGCTGCAAAAATGCTGGTAAATTTTTTCCTGACGAAGGCCTTACCTCCTTAAGGATTTGTCTTTTTTACTAATCTATCCTATTCCAATCGTGTCCTTATAACCCCCTATCTACAAAGTCCCCTTATACACTCTCTTAATAATTATACCCCCTTAGCGTTTAGTGGTATTATTCTATATTTAGGTATATAGCGCTAAAGGCTTAAATATAATCCCTTAGGTCTATAGCTATTTAAGGGTTCTCTTTCTCCCTAGCTTATTGTCCAATTTAATAGTATTAACTTTAAGGTTATACCTTAGATAAATCCATTAGATAAAATCTTTAAGCACTTATAGTGTCTCCTTCTTTTTATTATACGTTATTATAAAATACGGGAAGTATCTTCCTAAGAAAGTATTATAGATAAGTATAACTTATATAAATTCTATATACGCTTCTTTAAGGTTAGTTTAGTTAATATAGAGGTTAAGATAGGGTTTATTAATATTTTATTTTAAGAACCTTTATAAGACCTAACGCTTAATTTTAGCAAGACTGCAATATTAATATTCTGTTATCTTAGGGCTTAAAGCTTAACTTTTAGGGCGTTTATACCTAAATAATAAAGGTTTATAGGTCCTAAATAATGTAAATATAAATACTATAGTTATATATTACCTTTCGCATCTAGATAAATATCTCTTAATAATACTCTACGCTTCTATTAGCGGCGTAGTAGTTAGCTTATATTAAACGCTAATAGACTTCCTAGTTAGACGTATTTAATAGTCTATTATTTATAACGTTCTTCTATTTAATATAGAATTATATTATTCTTTTAAACTAAAAGTTTGTTCTCTTCTTTATTATCCTAATTATACCCTTATTTTTAAAGTAGACGGAATAACACTAGATTTATATTAAAGTCTGTATAAAAGGTAATATCCTTAAGACGTAGGATTCCCTTACTCTTATCTAGTTTTATAACTTAGATAGTAATATTAATATAGCCTAGTATAGGTACTTTTAAGCTGCTGGTAATAATATATTTAAGTTTTAGAGCTTTCCCAAAGTTATAGAAATAAGAAAGGTTATTAAAGATATAGAGAGTAGTTTCTAAGTTAAGAATAGGTAATAGCTTTAGTAGATAGATTTAACCAGTATAAAATAATTCTAAAAATATCGTATTAGCCTCTCCTTTAATCTTCTTAACTATTTCCTAACTCTTATTCTATTATTATTAAGCTTTATTAGTATTTAATTTCTTAAGCTTAAGTTATTCTACATAGACAGCTAGATCTTTATTATACTCTACCTTTTTATACACCTTTTTTTATATATATACCCTCAGTATTAAATCCTTTAGGCCTTTTACACTTGAATAAATACTAACAGTTAGGAAGGGTATGTCCCCTTATATTATATACTAGGTATTTTAGGTTCTTTAACTTTTTAAAAGACGTCTCTTTAGTTAAATTTATCCTTGCCCTTTTTTAACTATAAGATAAGCTATTCCTTCTTCCCTTTTAAACTTTAGCAGTAATAAAAATATCCTTTTTAAACTTTTCTATGAAGTTTATATTAAATATACTCCCTTTAATAGTTAAGGATAATACGACTTTTAAAAGGTTTACGAATACTTTCCGTAGCTCTATTACTACTTCACGGTATTCTAATAAGTAAGCCTTTTCTAGTATTATTTGCCTATTTAGTGTATATAATAAAATAGGTTTCGCTAGGCGGCGATTAATCTAGGCTAGATATACTTGCCTAATTATAGATTTCTTATTAAAGACGAGATAGTAAATATCCTTCAAAGCCTATTATAGAGACGTAAGACTAGTAGTAGGCAATTTCTTAAATAGGCGATTTACTAGTAACCTTAATAGATCGTATATAGTTCTGCCGTTAATATTAAAGGCAGCTACCCTAGTAGGGGCCGCTTAAGCCAATAGTATTAGTTTATTATTAGCCCTTATTATATTACAGAGTATAGTAAAGAGGATAGTAATAAGATATAATTTACCGGTTCCTACCTCTCTATTAACGTTAATCTGCAGTAGGGAGGGGCTAAGGCCTACTTAAATCTACCTATAGTAATTAACTATAACATTATAGATATAACGCTAGCCTAGTTATAAAGAGGACGGAGTTGCTATTTGGGATAGGCGGCTCTACGGTAGAGGCTATAGCCTTACTTCCTGCTAATAAGTCCTCTTATTAAGCTGTAGGTATATACCCTAATACGTACTCTAGTTATAGTTATAATTAAGCTTCCTATTACTAAGCCTGTTAGGATCCTTAATTTTAACTCTATTAGTATTTTAAACGCGGGTATATAGGGCCTTAAAGGACTGGTATAGCTCTAAGTCGTTTATAAAATCGCCCTTAAACTTATTAATATTATTAGTAGTTTTATAGCCTTCCTCTAGTTTCTAATTATAGAAGTAGTTAGGCGGGTGCTAATAAGAGTTAAGATAAGCCTAATAGGAAGCCATATAATTAGGGGCCCCAAATCTATTAGTATAGGTAGCTACTTCCTTATAATCCCTCTACGGATAATAAAGAATAATCTTTATACGGGAGAACTTAGGATACTACAGATAGAAAGGATCGCCCTTATATTGCGGAAAGTACAATATAACTTAAGGCCTTACTCTTAGTTAACGCTTATAAGTAGAGTAATTAAAGTAGAGTAATTAAAATAGAGTAGAAAATTAAGGAAAGTAATATCCTCTGCCCTATCTAAACGGCGCTTATATTTTTTATAGTTAGATAGTCTATACCCTTTTAGTTGCCCATCTTTAAGCTTATATAGCGCTTTAATTGTCCTCCTAGTAGCAGTCTAAAGTTATTATATTCCTTAAGCCTTTAGAAAGTGGAATGTTAAGAAGTAGATAGTATGCCTCCTATACTAACTAATCGCGTTTAGTAATAAGCTTATTTACAAACTTAGTTACTACCAAACTAAAGGCATAAAGACTGTTAGCGTGCGGCTATACTAATTAGAGTAACTCCTGGTAGGAAGTTAACTTCTTCTCTTCCTTACTGTAATATTTACCTCTATAGTTAACTATTACTAATATGCTTATAGTAGGCGACGTATTAATATCTGCCATCTACGCCAGTATTATAGCTATATTGTAGCTATTAAAAAGCTTATTATTGCGCTGTGGATAGAACATCCAGTAATATAGATTTTAATCCTTTAATATAGCGGCCTTATAGCGGAGAGAGTATGGAAAGTAGAAGCGGCACTCCTGTACTCCAGCGGAGCCTTTCTTTAATCTTAAGCAGTAAGACTTAGTGCAATTATAGTGCCGTTAAAATTAATTAAGGCAGGCAGTAAGAAGCTTATTAGTATTAAGCTGTTCTTTATAGCTAAGAGTAGAAGGGTATTAATAATTGGGAGGCCTAAATTAATTAGGATTTATTACGGATATAAAAGCAGCCTAGTACTTAGTAAAAGTAGCCTTTAATTTACTAGTTAACGGATCTAGCTTTGGGGCTATTAAACTCTATAAGAAGCTATATATATAGCCGCTACCTTATACTTACTACTTATAATAGGACTAAAAGTTAGTACTATTAAATAGACCTATAAGTACGTGCTTCCTAAATAGATTAAAGCGGTAATATAGCTAGTAAGTAGTAATATGCGGATTATTGTTAAGATTTTAAGAAGCAATCTGGTAGTGTTAAGCCTTATTAATAGCCTTATATTTGTTAAATAGAGGCATATAAGAGTGTAGATTATACCAATATAGATTAGCCGCTCTAAGTGTAAAGAATAGAGACCTAATTTTAATATTTTTAGTATAAGCCCTAAGCTTATTTCTCTTTTGCTTCTAGTAGGGCCTAGTGCCTTTAAGCTTCCGTATATACTGTATAATCTTATTTAGAACCTAGTTACCCCTACTACTATTTATAAGATTATTAAGCTTATCTAAAGATAGATTATTCTTATTTAATTAGCTGTAAAGGAAGCAGGTAGCGTTAAGGGCTTACTCCTTTGTAATCTAATTAAACACATAGTAGTAAAATAAGGGGTGGCGGCCGAACTAACCGTCCTAATACTTAAGTATATGCTTGGCGTACGCAGCTAGGGTAACTATACGGCTTCGTGGTATATCAAAGTCGGCTTTACTATAAGGAAATAGAGTAGGAAAGGCGCCGCGTATAATAAAGCTAGCTAATTATTTAGAGAGAGGTGTCTATTATACAGTAGGAGCCTCTAGGCCCGCTTGTTGGTCTTGCTAATATTAAACCTCGCGACCTAAAAGCTCTAATTTATTAAGGTTAGGTACTAGATTATGAACCAAAGTATCTAGTATATTGTTATTAAATTCGCTATCTAGTATATTACTGCTAAGCTCGGCAGGTAGAGGATTAGCAAAAGAACATTATATAGGAGCAGTAAGGTAAGCTATTAGGCCACTAGAATCTAACTCCAACTTATTAATATAAGGTAGCCGATCTAATATAGAGCTATTTTTAGGTAAGCTAGTAAGCTAGGTGCTATATATTTTAACATCGCAATAATTAGGATAATTGGCCTTTAGAAAGTAAAACCATAGTACTATAGCAAAGCGCTTTACGGTATACCGCTTAGTGAATCGCTAACTTAGATATTAGCCACCTTTTACTGCTATAGGCCTTACAACTAGTATATTAAGTTTAGTAGGTAGCCGTAGTAGCTACCTCTAAGTCTTTAGTGTGTTCTGGCCAAAGTAGTAGACGTAGCCAGTATAGCGATATTGCTAGTTACATATACGCACGACTTGCAGATAAACGTATACGCGCGTAATTAGAAGCTCCTCCACCGCGGTAAGTATAGGTAGGAAGCCACAAATAGGCCCCGGATTAAGCCCATTGCTTTCACCAAATAGGGGAGGAAGGGTTAGATCTTTAAGGCCATTAGCGTCCTTAATGCAGGCTTTATATACACCTATATTGTTACCCTCCGTAGCTAGGCCCATTTAGAACTACCGCTCTTTATAATAACTACACGTCTCTATACGTTCAGCCTATAGTATACTCCTAAACTTCTTAATCCGCTCCTAATCGACAGCTAAAATAGGTAGGGGTATAGCCGTAGTTAGAGTAGGAGTAGGTATTGGCGATAAAGTAGGTATAGGAGCTAGTTCTAGCAAGGGCGTATTTAGGTTATCTAGAGTACCTCTTCTACTATATAGAGCCTTATCTATAGTATACAGCGGAGGAGTAGGTAAGTAAGTTTTACCCCACCAATTAAGAATGCGGTACTCCAGTTATATTGTCCTAATTATCTTCCGCCGTTAAGATATTTTAGGGGTATCTTAACTATTCTAGCCATAGGGTAAAAAGATATCTTCGGTATCGGTTTTAGGTAAAGCATTTCGCTAGCGCTTTATAAGACGAATTTCAGTAAAACTAAGCTCTACTTTCCGCTTATTTAAATTATATTTAAAACCCTAGGAAAGTAAGTAAAAGTAGAAGTAATATATAGGGAAAACGTGCCTTTAGCTGAGACGATTAATATTACTTTAAAAGCTTAGTAAATAGGCCGTTTTTAATAAAATTAATATAGGGTTATATTAAACAGCACTCGCTACACTTAATTAAAGCAGGTTCTACCATAATTAAGACGCGTATAGTAGTATTAATAAAGATATTAACAAAAAGGTCGGTTTGTTAATGGTGGAATCTTAAATATTTTAATATTCATCACGTGTATTCTACAGGTAGATACCACCCATATTTTTTTTAGACTAATTAAAAGCAGGCTTGGCAAGGTTTAAAAATTAGAACACTAAAAGTATAGACCACTTGTACCTTAGGTTAATAATAGAGCCAACTATACCTTAACTTTATACTATAAAACTAAAGTTACCTTCTAAAGTTAATAAGCTTATTACTATAGCATATAACACCTCTATTAACCCACCACTATATTAACTTATTACTATAAAGACTACTAGCGCCTATATACTACCTACTAACCTCCAAAGCTTAGGCCAAATTAATATAGTAGCCTTAGAAGTAAAAAAGAACAGGCTCTATTATAGAGGCCGCCTATTTATCCCTAGCTTAAAAAATCTATAACGGTAACTAATCTAAATAGCCTATAACCTTCAATTAAGCGGCTACCTAGGTAGAGGAGGAACCTATAAGCTCCTTAGCTAATACTACTTTTAGTTAAAAATAATAAACTTAGTTAAACGCTTTATAGGCGCCTACTATAGTTATAAGCGCGCTAAGGCCTTTAATACAAAGTACTAAGGATTACTGCACCCTTTACTAGTACCTATACGATAATAGGCAGATATCGCTATAGATTTCGTTATTAACCTACTACCCTATAAACAATACGGCTGTACCTATAAGAACATCCTTATAATAATATACCGACTTATAAAAGAGTACCACAACATCCTAACTAAAGGCGTAGCTATTAGTAACGTTACTAACGCCTTCCTTTATAAAGTTTACTAACTATATAAGTTACCTAACTCGATTACGTCCAACTAAGGCATATAATTTAACTCTAATATATAAAGACAAATCTGCTAACGCCTTAGCATCTCTATTAAGATATCTATATCCTTTTACTATAAAACTGCTAGGCAACCAGAAAACGCTAATACTAGTATAAAAGCGTACCTATAATAGGTAGTTGCCTATAGTTAAGATAACTAGGTAGATTACCTCCTACTAGGTAAATTTATAGTAAATAACTACGTCTTAACCACTATAGGACTTACTCCGTTCTTTATAAATAAGGGTTATTACCCCTAATCTAGTATAGAGTTACTAGAACCTATTAATAAGAAACTACTATATAGAAAACGCCTTAAAATACTACTTACTAACTAGTATATAGACCGTATAAAAAATCTACTTAACTACTATAAGGGAGAAATGGCTTAGGCTTAAGTAAAGTAGGCCTACTTTACCGACTATTATAGAACGCCACCACTAGAAATGCGTGTTGGCGACTAGGTATAGCTAGATATATATAATATCTCTACGTAAACGCCTATAAAGTTACTTATTTATAGGAACCTTAGCCCCTATTTAATTAAATAAGTTATTAATAGGGGAGCTGTATATAAGCTAGAACTTTTACCTACCCTAGCTACCTACGGGATATGGCCTATATTTTACCTATAGCTACTACGCCTTTATTAGCCTAACCCCTTACTAGGGCAGATATGGCCTAAACCCTTACTAGTACTAATCTAAGATAAAAATAAAGACAAGAACTATAAAAAGTGGACTATTAAACAAATTATTAACTCTAAATACTTTAGCAAAGGCAGAAGATAATAACTCTACTATAGAGCTATATATACAGGATTTAATATAAATTAGCTAGAATAGTAACTATAGGAAGACTTTAAAAATGTAAAGGATCTAATTAGCGACTTTTACTACGCGAGCCTATAGAAACTAGGCCTAAGCAGAGGTTTTATACCTAATCCTCTATAGAAGCCCTTATAGAGTTAAACAGTTATATATTACCACATAAGGGCAAATTGCTATTAGATTACCGTTAGATTGCGGTAAAGTGCGATTACGTAACTGGAATATTGTTAAGATGTCTAGAAACTTTAACCGGCGGTTAAAGTTATCTAATTAGTTAGATTTTTAGATGCCAAGCCTTATTATATAACGTTATTTTAAGCCTTTAATAATACCCCCCTTTCTTCTTTTTTATACCTAAAGTGTCCCTTTTATATATATATAGTAACCACAGCGTTGATAAAACTTCGCCTTTATAGAAGTGGGGGTAGTGTTATAGAACCCTACCGTAGGGACCTCTATAAAAGAACCCCATGCTCTTATATATACCTTATATACAGCTTATATTAGCTACGCGTAGGTATATTACCTCCTTATACCCTTAACCCTTACAATTAATCGCGTAACGTCTTATAGACTCCTTAAATACATACGCTCTATAGCTACTACCCCCGTCCTATAATAGTATATGTTATTATAACAAAACGTAAAACTCTTAATTAAACACTCTTTGGTTCTTTGTAGTATACTTTTATCCCTTTATATAAATATGCCTTCTGCTAGTCTCGTTCCTTTTACTACGTAGTAGCTCTAACTACTTCTATAGTCTTTAATAAAATAACTTTTTTTTCCGCAATTTATGTAAGCTCACTCTTTATACTATTTTTCTTACTATAAAGTCTGCCTAAACGTCTTCTATTACTAAGATCCCTAGTTTAGCTTCTGCTCCTTAAACCTTTAATCGCTTAATCCTTATCCTTTAGGTTTTTATAGTCGTTTATTCTATTTTCTATTTTTTTTTGTACTACTTAGGTCTATTAGCTCTACGCTATACTATAGTTTCTAACTTTAACTTTATTATTGCGTGCCCTACGCCTTATACAACTATAGAACTCTATCCTAACCTCTCTTAGTTTACTCTCTTTAGTAGATCCTATTATTAATCCTAATTACTTAATTAATTAATTCCCCAAGAGTACCCGCATCCCTTATTAGGATAATTACGTCCTAGGCTTTTACTTTAAGTCCCTATTTATACTATACTATAAGCGCCTTATTATTTTATTTAACTTGCGTAGCTAATATCTGAGGCTATATCGTGTACTTAATTGCTAAAGTTCATTATGCTAGGTTTTAAAGCTTTTGTTTTACTATAGTAGTTACCTCTAGGCCTTTAAATATTTGCGTTAAGCGTTTTATAACCTGCTCTAACTAGTAAACATATATTATACTTCTTACTTAGTAGTTACTATACCGTTTTCCTATATCTCCATTAGGTAAGGTTTAAACTACTTAAGTGCCCTTCCTGTTAGGAATAGTCCTGCGTAGGCTATTTAATATATAGCTGTTGCTAGCTTCGCTCCCTCTTATATAACCTTAAAGTGCATCTACGTAAGGAATCCTTTAAGTTTTAACTTCTTACCTAAGAATCGCTTAATAGATAGTAGCTTAATCTTTACTGCTCCTATCCCGTTAATCCTTTCTTTAAGTATCCTATTATTGTCTATTAATTAATTGACTATAGCTTATAATTATTTTACCGTAACTAGCTAAGAGTTAGTATCTATTATACTAGTGTCGTTACCTAATCCTAAGGTAGTTGCTGCCGCTAACGATATTATAACTACTGCTTTTAGTAGCATGTTATTTGACTTTATTAATATTATAACCTTAGCAGTAAATATATAACAAAGCCTTGTAGCAGGAACTACGGTAAACTTATTAATAGGCTAGGTATATAGGTAAACAAGAAGTTAACAACGTAATAATAACTAGTAGAGTGGTTGCCTAACAGATTAACTCTAATTATATTCTAAGATTTATTATAAAAAAGAGAAACTATCTATAGAGACCGTATACCTTTAAATATATAACTCCTCCCTATAGTAAAGGTTTAGTACGTTAGTACGTTAGTACATTAGTACGTTACGTTTCTATATTCCCACATTTCTACGTTCTAAACTTATAACGTAACTGGCCATATAACTGGGCTACCCCTTATTCTATAGCTTAATTAGTTCTAGCGCCTCCCGTACTATCTTAACTAACCCGTTTATATCTTTTCTTAGTAGTTGTACTACTGCTAATATAAGGTCCGTAACACTAACCTTCTAATTTATTATTACCTTACTAATCTATAGGTAAGGAATATAAGTAAGCTAAGAACTAAAACTATAATAGTTATCTTAAGGAGAAAAGGAGTAAAGGGATAGGTTTTACTATAGAAGTTAATAGCTAAACGGCGTTAGTATATAATAGTTAAGGAAGATTAATAAGTAGTATACCTTTAAGAATATTATCTACACTTATAACCTGCCTTGCCAGCACCCTATAATAATATTACCTATTAGTCCTAAACTTTTTATCTTAGGAAACTTAGATTATTTAAACAAATTAGTAATTTCTATCTCTTTAAGCCTAAGCTTAAAGTATAGAGGTTTACCTATCTAGATTTTATATAGAGTAGAGCTAAGGGCAAATAGGTCTACCTAAGTTAATTTTAGGTCAGCTCTAAGATATTTATAGCTTGTATTTACTATAATGGATAGCTTAAAGCTATCTAATAAGAAGCTACTAAAGTTAAGGAGCTTTGCGCGTAGGCCGTCGTTTAAGGAAATGTTGCTATATATTAGATCCGTATAAATAATATTTATTAAATAAATAAAGGCAAGCGCACTAGTGACTTATTAAGCCTATTAAAGGCGTTACTTAATATAAATCTTATAAGTTTAGATATATTAGAGGAGTCTATTTTTACTTATATATTCTAGCCAGATG
>Ga0307515_10025059_pt1 | contig 10346 bp, 8 predicted proteins | sample 17_EM_MG_FD_194513 | JGI IMG/M metagenome (GOLD analysis project Ga0307515, IMG submission 194513) | Populus trichocarpa ectomycorrhiza microbial communities from riparian zone in the Pacific Northwest, United States - 17_EM | ecosystem: Host-associated > Plants > Roots > Unclassified | place...
AGGTCGAGCATCGTTCGCTCGACCGGCATGCTCTCCAGAACGCTGCCCAGGCGCTCGACATACCACTCCGCGAGCACGTCGTGCGCCGCCCTCAGTTCGTTAATCTTGGCATCCACGGAGGGCACCATAGCCATCCCGGGTGGCCACGGTCACGGCTGGAAACCTTAACTCCCGGTACGCGCCGTCGACTTGGTCACCATGCGCCTCCCCCGAAGTGTGGCCCTTGGCATGGCGGCCGCCGTGCTCTGCGGCAGCCTGAGTGGCTGCACCAGCCTCAAGCAGCTCACCAGCAGCAGTAAGCCGCTGGCCGGTGCCAGCTCGGCCAGCAGCCCCAGCGCCTCGCCCTCGCCCTCCGCCGCCAGCGTCGTGGCGGTCACGGTTGCGGCTCGCGCCAGCGGCCCGCTGGACACCGGCACAGTCACCCATCGCCTCAAGCAGGGCGACTTCTCCGTTCAGCTGACCTACTGGACCTCCGACAACGCCAAGCTCTACACCGCCGAGTCGCTCAAGACCATCAATGTCGCCGCCCATGTCGAGGACGCCGACAGCAGCCATCGGATCACCGTCAGCACCTTCCAGGTGATTCAGGACGACGGTACGAAGCGGGCCGTGGTCACCACTGACAGCGGCAAGTTCGACGTCACCCCGCCGTATCCCTACAACACCGTGGTGACGCTGCCGGCCGCGACGGCGGGGGCGACGACGCTCACGCTGACTGTGCGGCTGGATCTGCTCGTGGAGACCGCCCCGGAGTCGAACAGCTACTACCGCTCCACCGCCCTGGACACCCTGACCCTGCCGCTACTTACGGATGGTGCCACCCGATGACCGAGCCCACCACCGGCCTCCGCCGGGCCACCGATCGCCAGATCCTGCGGGCCCGCAGCGCCAAGGCCGGGCCGCTGGCTTTGCCGCCGGCCGTCCCGCAGCTGGCCGAGCTGGAGACCGTCGAGACGGTCGTCGGCGAGATCGCCGCCGCCGCTGCCGCCACGCCCCGGCACGCCACCATCAGCTGCATCATCCCCTGCTACAACGAGCAGGACACGATCGCCGACGTACTGAAGAGCATCCTCGCCCAGACGCGGCTGCCGAATGTCATCCACGTCATCATCAACAACACCGACGACGACACCCCCGAGATCGCCCGGGGCTTCGAGGGCCGGCACCGGCGCAGCGTGAAGGGGGAGGAGTTCGTCACCACCGTCCACGTCCACGACATGGGGGTCAACCCGGACAAGAAGGTCGGGGCTCTGAACTACGGCTACTTCCTCTCCCGCGGCTACGACTTCATCCTCGGCGTGGACGGCGACACCACCCTCGCCCGCGACTGTGTGGAGCGGCTGGAGCTGGAGATGACCGACGACCCGCGGATCGGCGGGCTGAGCGCGATCTACAGCATCGACAAGAGTCGCTACAAGGGGCTGATGGCGCGCTTCCTGGTGGCCGGTCAGCGGGCGCAGTTCGCCGCTTTCAACATGGACAACCTCATCCGCGGCCGGAACATGGCCGTACTGGGCGGTCAGTGCAGCCTCTTCAGCCTGCGCGCGCTGGAGATGGTGATGGTCCGCCACCACCAGCAGGCGCCGTGGGTCCGCGACAGCGAGGTGGAGGACAGCAAGCTGTCGCTCCAGATCAAGGACGCCGGCTACAGCACCAAGATCAGCGCCACCGCCCGCGCCTTCGTCGGCCCGATGACGAACCTCCGCGCGCTGCACGGCCAGCAGGTCAAGTGGAACTTCGGCGCCATCGACCTGTTCTGGCCCGGGCAGCGCGGTGACAACAAGGGTCAGCCGCTGCACCCCAATCTGCGGCTGCGGTGGTACGAGAACATCTCGATGCTGTTCAACATCGGCTCCCGGCTGGGCTTCCTGCTGCTGCTGGTGGCGGCGATGTCGATCCATGCCTTTGTGTTCAATCCCATCTGGCTCATCCCGCCGTTCGTCGCCATGCTGTTGAATCTCCGTCTTGCCTTGGCGATGAAGGACAAGAGCGCATCCGACCTTCTGTACGCCGCCTTGGCCTTCCCTGCGGAGTTGTACATGTGGATCCGGATGGGGCACTTCGTCTCCGCCTGGACGCAGTTCCTCGCCCAGACCGACAAGGACAACTGGGCCGCCCAGGCGAACGCGGAGAAGGGCAAGGGCTCGGCGTACGTGATGCCGCTGGTGGTGCTGGTCGCCGTACTCGGTGGGGCGATCTTCGCCTGGAGCCAGCAGAGCGTGGGGATCCAGTCGGCGATCCTCTCGCTGGGCTGGCCGGTGCTCTACCTCGCCACCATCGCCCAGACCGTCTTCATGCTGCGCAAGCTGGTACGACGGCACCGCGGCTTCAGCGTCTGAGGCTCCCGGCGGGCCCGGCCGATCGAGCGCGATCGGCTGGGCCCGCGTCGGTTCACGCCGGGAGGCCGTTGCCCAGGAACATCTTGTAGTGAACTGTGGTGGGCGGGTCCGTGGTGGAGAAGGCCGGGCTCACGCACACCCAGAAGTTGCCCGGCAGGAACTTGCTACCGGGCTGGACCGAGGTGCTGAAGGCGTCCGAGTTCGCCTTCTGAACCACTTCGGCGTCGGTGAAGAAGTCGGTGTTCGCGTCCCCGCGCCGCAGCTGCCAGTCGACCGCGACACCGACGGGCACGCCGAATTCGTTGATCACGAAGGCGGAGCCGCTGCCGGCGACGATGTCTTTGGCGCCGGCCACGAACGGGCCGACACAGGCCAGGCTCCCCACGGCGATATCGCCCTGGGCGGCCATCTGGTCGATGACGACGGCGCCGTTGGCCGCCGCGGGACCGAGCGCGAAGGCTGCGGTGAGGCTCGCGGCCAGCCCCGCCGCGGCCAGGACCGCTTTGCGGCCCTTGGTGAGACTGCGTGATCTCGTGTCGGTGGACAAGGTGGTCCTCCTCGTGTCACGGGCGCCGCGTTCGATGCGCGGCCCCTCACCCACAAGGCGTTCCACGGCGTTCCGGCGAACGGTCCCGCGGCCGTAACTATCGCGGCGGTTCGATCGTTGATGGATGCGGTGCACCAATGGCCGCGGACCTACCCCTCGCAGTACCTGGATGACACCCGATGGTTGGCGGATCTCCCTCCCGCCCGACCGGTTGGCACGCCGGCCGGTCGGCGGTGTTCGCCGTGCCCGCGGTTCTCGGCGTGATCGTGCTGACCGCTCTGCTCATCCTGGTCCCGGCGGCCGCCGGGGCGGGCCTGCTGACGGCCTGCTCGGCCGGGTTCGCCGTGGTGATGATCCGTGCGGTGGTCGCCGGCCGATCGGGTGGGCCGCCCCTGCGTGCCCTGCTACTTGCCGGTGGCGTGCTGCTCACCGCGCTGGCCGGCGCGGCCAGCGGCGTCGGCGTCCTGGTGGCGCCTGACGCGTTGATCGCCGAGGTCCCGCTGCCCGCGGAGATCCCGCTGGTCACCCTCTTCTTCGTGGCCGGGATGTACCTGCTGGCGATCCTGCGCCCGCAGCAGCGTCGCGAGCCGCTGGTACGCCTGCGGGTCGGTCTGGACATCATCGGCGGCACCGCCTGCCTGATCTTCCCGCCCTGGCTGTTGCTGTTCACCGCGGGTGAACGGCGCGGCGGGTCGATCACGGCGCTCATCTTCGGCGGCGGTGCCGCCGCGGCCGTCGCGGTGGCCGGCGTACACGCGATTCGGCACCGGGCGGCGCTGCAGTGGTGCGGGCCCGGCGCGGCCTTGTCGCTGGTCGGGCTGACCGTACTGGTCATGGGCATGGATTTTCCGTTCGAGCCGAACGCGCCGATCGCGGCCATGGCGGCGGCCGTCGCGATCAACGTGGCCGCCGGCCTGCTCTGGTACGGATCCGTCCGGATCGGCCCCGACGCGCGCCCGATCCCGCCGGCGGGCAGTGAACCGTCGGCGAGCTTCCCGCTGTTCGCGCTGCCGGCTCTCGGGTCGGCGCTGGTCACCGTCTACCACCTGATCAACGGCGGCAGCCTGGACGCGGTGTCGATCACCCTGGGCGCCACCGTGATCGTGACCGTCGCGGTCCGCGAGTGGACGTCGGCGGTCGCCTTGCGCCGGCGCGCCGACCATCTCACCGATCAGGGCAACCGGCTGCGCCGGCTGGTGTTCGGCTCCGCGGACGTGGCGATGGTGCTGGACACGGATCTGGCGGTGCGCTGGCAGTCGCCGGCCGCGGCGCTCCAGTTCGGCCTCTTGGATCAGGACGTCCTCGGCCGGGCGGCGTCCGCGCTGGCCCATCCGGAGCAGGCCGACGCGGTGCACGCCTATCTGACCGTACAGCTGGGTGCCCGGTCCTCCGGCCGGAGTTTCCCGGTCCGCCTTCGCGACGGCTTCGGCCGGTGGCGGGAGACCGAGTGGACGACCAGCGGCACGGATCCGGCCGAGCCCGGCCGGACCCTGGTGGTGCACATCCACGACGTCAGCAACCAGCGGGACCTGGAGCAGGCGCTGCGGGAGGCGGCCCACCTCGACCAGCAGACCGGCCTGGCGAACCGGCAGGGCCTGCGCCGGGCGGCCGAGCTCGTTCCGTACGCGGGCGCAATGATTGTCATCGAGATGGGTGGACTGACCGCGATCGGCGATGTGCACGGAGCGGACCTCGCCGAAGTGGTCGTGGTGGAGGCGGCGCGCCGGCTGCGAACCCGGATGGACACCGTGGACGTCCCGGCCCGGCTGGGCGAGACCCGTTTCGCCGTGCTGACCCGCTGCGGCGCGGTCCGGGCCCACCTGCTCGCCAGCCAGCTGCTCAACGCGCTGACCGCCCCCTACCCGGCGGCCGGCACCGTCTCCCACCTGTCCGCGTGGGCCGGCCTGGCCGACGTCACCGTGGGCGCGAACCTCGACGAGGTGATCCGCCGTGCGGCCCTCGCCCTGCGGTCGGTCCGCTCCGGTCCGCCCGGCGCCATCGAGTGGTACGACGAGGAGATGGAGACCAGGCTGCTGCGCCGGTCCACCCTGGAGCAGGACCTGCCCGGCGCCGTCGCCCGCGGTGAGCTCGACCTGAGCTATCAGCCGATCGTCGAGCTGCCGGGCGGGCGTCCGGTCGGCGTCGAGGCCGTGCTGATCTGGCGGCACCCCACGCTCGGCCCGGTGCCGGAGGGCGAGTTGCTCCCGCTGGCCGAGGACCTGGGACTGCTCACCCAGGTCGGCGACTGGGGGCTGCACCAGGCCTGCCGGCGGCTGGTCGACTGGCGACGGCGGCACGAGTCGCTCTGGCTGGCCGTCAACGTCCGGCCGCTCGAGCTGCTCGACCCGGCTTTCCAGGCGAGCCTGCACACCGCCCTGGAGGTCTATCAGATCCCGCCGCCGGCCTTGGTCATCGAGATCGCCGAGCAGGATCTGATCCAGGCACCGGACGCCCCGCAGCAACCGGCGGTCGAGGACCTGGCCGCCCAGCTCGGCCGGCTCCGGGCCCAGGGCGTCCGAATCGCCGTCGACAACTTCGGCGCCGGCCCCACCTCGCTGAGCCGGCTGCGGATCCTCCCGCTCGACCTGCTGAAGATCGACCGGGACGTGTTCGGGCAACCGGCCGACACGTTCCGGCAGATCGGCGCGGTCATGGACGTCACCGTGACCCTCGGCCGGCGGCTCGGCCTCGAGGTGATCGCGCACGGCCTGCAGGCGCCGGCGGACCTGGACACCGTGCAGGCGGCGGGATGCCGACTCGGCCAGGGGGATCTGCTGGGTACGCCGATGCCGGCCGAGCACTTCGAGGCGCTACTGGAACAGCACCGCGACGCTCCCTACCGCAACGGCTGACCTCAGCGGACGGCCGGCGGGGTCGCCAAGGCGGGTCCGCGCCGGCCGCGGAACACGCGCAGGGCGACGCCGGGGCGGAACAAGGCCGTCGGCGGTGCGACGAGATACAGCACGTCGGCGAGCACCCGGGCGACGTATCCATCGCGGTTGGCGACGTCGGACGTGCGATCGAGATACCGGTTGGCCAGCCGGGCCGCCCAGCCCAGGCGGGGGCCCACAGTGGTCGGATACCGCAGGTCCGCCCCGGTGGCGATCTGCCAGGGCGCCTCGCTGCACCGCGCGATCGCCTCCTGCGCGGCGCGACCGAACGTACCCGGGTTGGCTCGCAGATGTTTGTCGAGCAGCACCGCGGCCTGGGCGGCGACCGTCATCCCCTGGCCGTACACGGGATTGAAGGTGCAGGCGGCATCGCCGATCACCAGGAAACCCTCCGGCCAGCGGGGCATGGTCTCGTAGTGCCGGCGGTGGTTCGCGGTCCGCCGGTAGCCGTGCACGGGGGAGTCCGGAGTGCCGTTCTTGATCGCGTCGTAGAGCACCGGGCTGCGCAGGTTACGCGCGAACTCCAGGAAGCCCCGCTCGTCGGTGGGCGGGACGTCGCCGCCGAGCCCGCCGAGAGTGACCATCCACTTGCCGTTCTCGATCGGATACAGCACCCCACCCCGCCGTACGTCCGGAGCCTTGGGCATCAGCAGGATGTTCTTCCAACCGCCGGTCGCCCCCTCGGGCAGCGAATAGCGGCGGCTGGCATAGGCGAGGCCGGACTCGACAAGGCTCTCCTTGGGCCGCCCGTAGCCGAGCTGCTCGAGCCAGTCCGAGGCATGCGAGGCGCGCCCGCTCGCATCGACCACCAGATCCGCGGGCAACGACTCGGCCTCCGCGGCGGGGGACTGGGCGCGCAGCAGCACGCCCCCGATCGCCTGCGCTCCCTGCGCCGGCATCAATCCGACAACCTCAGATCCGGTACGGAACCGCACGCGGCCGTCCTCGGCCAGACGCTGGCGCAGCGCCCAGTCGATCAGCTCCCGGCTGGCACCGACGAGCCGGTGCGTGGCGGGAAACCGGTCCCGCCAGCCGGTCGGGCTGAGGTAGAGGACCTCCGTCGGCGCCGCGACCGGCACCGCGCCACGCTCGTGCAGGCCGGCGATCAGGCCGGGAAACAGCTGGTCGAGCGTCTGCTGCCCGGCCGGGATCAGCACATGCAGGTGATGCGCCTGCGGCAGCCCTTTGCGTACGACCGGCCCGGCGGGAAAGTCATCCCGGTCGACGACGGTGACGCTCTCGACATGGTCGGCGAGAACCCGGGCGGCGCAGAGCCCGGCGAGGCTGCCCCCGATGACGACAGCGTGGCGAGGCATGGGCGTGGGCGTGGGTTGCGGCATCACTCCATGATTACCTTGGTACGGGGCAATCGCCGTACAGCATGGCCCACATGTCTTTGCGGTGCCGGAAGAGCCATTGCCGGATGCTGTCGTCGTCGGTGTCGCGCCAGAACCAGTGCCCGGTCATCGGCATGCCGTCCTTGCCGCCGATGCCCGCGTCGAAGTCGTCCTCGTTGTCGACCAGGTAGTCGTTGGCCTTGCCGCGCGGGATCGGCAGGTCGGCCCCGGAGGAGGCGCGCATGACCTGGAGCATGTAGTCGAACATCTCCCGGCCGCCGGGCTCGATCGACCAGTTCACGTAGTCGAACTTGCCCATCTCGATCCAGGCCCGGTTGGTGGTCCGGCTCAGCGTGTCCTCGATCCGCTTGAGCTGATCCAGGCAGGCGCTGACCATCGGGCCGATGTAGAGGTTGCTGTAGAGGGTGAAGCCGGCGCTGGCGCCGAGCAGGGTGCCGCCCGCCGACATGACCGTGGCCATGGCGGACACGCCCTTCATCCCGCCCGCCGAGGACGTCTTGCCGGGGGTCATCAGGTCGAGGGCCATCCGGGCGAGCTGGAAGGCCGCATACCACTTGTTGACCTTCTCGGCGATCTCGAGCACCCCGCTCACCTTGCCCGAGACGTCGATGATCTTGCCGGGGCCGGTGCCGCCGAGGAAGCGCAGGCTGTCGGAGAACGCCAGCGCCTCCTGGATGGTCGACTTCGTCGTGAGCGCCGTGTCGAGGATGGTGGCGAGCGTGTCGGCCACCTGCAGCAGCGCGCTCTCGTCGCCGGCGCGGAACGCGCTGCGCTGGCGCTCGCGCAGCGCCGGCTCGGCCGCCTCCATCGCGGCCTGGGCCTTCTGCAGCTCGTCGACCGCGGCCCGGACCCGGCGCGCCGCCTCGGCCGCCTGCTCGGAGCGCACGCTGTTGATCGCCCGGGCGTACTTGTCGAACCATTCCTTCAGGACCTTCTCGTTGCCTTTGTCGAACGGCTCGGACCCGCCGCCGCCCCAGACCCGCTCGTTCTCGCGGGCGGCGTTGACGATCTCAGCCACGTCGGACGGGGCGGCCAGCCCGTCCTTGACGTTCTGGTCGGCCTCGGTCTGCAGCACGGCCGCCCAGTAGCGGATGACCATGGCCGCGCTCTCGTAATTGCCGATGTTCTGAAACTCGCCGAGCGCGAACGGGGCCGCGGCCGCCGTGTCGTCGGTGGCGGTCGGGGCGCGCTGGATCGTGCCCAGCGGTTCGCGCTGGATCATCGGCCCGCCGGCCTGCGAAACCGGCCCGCCGACGCCGGCGGCGGCCGCCTCCGCCTCGCGCTCGAACCGGTCGCCGGGGTCACTCACGACCAAGCCGTCGGGCTGCGGCGTGCCGTCGACAGTCCCGCTGCGTTGCTGGGTGACATGGCTCAGCTCGTGGGCCAGGGTATGCCGGCCGCGTTCGCTGCCCGGGTCGTAAGCCCCGGCGCCGAAGACCACGTCGCTGCCGACCGTGAACGCGCGGGCGCCGACCGACGCGGCCGCGGCCTCCGCAGCCGAGCCGCGATGCACCCGGACCCCGGTGAACGAGGCGCCGAGCTGGGACTGCATGTCAGCCCGTACGCCCGGGTCGAGAGCCTCGCCCTGGCCGGTCAACAGCTGGGAGATGGCCCGGTTGCCGCCGTAGCGCTGCACGGCCGTCGCGGGATCGGCCAGCCGCCGGATCATGGGCGCGTCGGCACGAACAGCCTCGTCCGACTCGCTCCGGCGATTCGGGCTACGCATGTCACACCTCCGGGAGCCCGACCGACAACCCATGATAAGCGCGCCACACAGGTCAGGGGCTCATCCCTACGACCAGTGGCATGTCCGGACACCGACCGAGCGGCTCAGCCGCCCGGACAGCCGTGACCCCCGCTGATCGGGATGCACTGGGTGACTCTCGGTTGCGGCTCGTGGTCGGGCGGCACCGTACCGATCAGGGGCGCGGAAGCCCGGCCCGCGACCACCGCGACCAGCACGAAGATCAGCGCCATGCCGGCCAACGACCCGGCGAAATGCCGCAACCAGAACTTGTCATCCAGCAGCCGGGCGAGGATCAAACCCCCGACCGGAATGGCCACGTTGACCACCAGGGCGATGCTCAGGAAGCGGTCGGTGACTACGGCGTATCGCTCGGCCTCGGCGCGGGTTGCGAAGGCGGCGGCGGAGGTCCGTCGGATAAGACCCACAATCAGCAGGAACGGTACGCCGTAAAGCCAGCCGAAGAAGAGCGCTCCCAGACCCGCCCGCCTCATCGGCCCTCCAGACCGGTCCGCCTCATCGGCCCTCCAGACCGGTCCGCCTCATCGGGCCGCCAGGATCAGGCCGCCGACCACAGCCACGAGCAGAGCGGCCGCCGCCGCGGTAAGCGTGCCGGCAAGCGGCGCCGACGGCATCAGACGGACGATCGGGACGGCCAACAGGAGCGCGCCGACGAGCAAGCCCAGCAGAAACGGGCTGGCGAGCACCAAGCCGATCACAATGCCTTGCCCCGGCGTGAAGCACCAGGACGACGCGTTCTCGCACCTGCGCCCGCCGGCCACCTGCAGCTCACCGACGATCACGGCGGCAAGCACCGTGGCGTACCAGCCGAGAGCCACCAGCACGCTCAATCCGTAGGGTGCCCGGCGCACTGCCTCAGTCACGTTCCCCCGCCCCGCGTCACCGACGGCCTCGAGTATGGACTTCGGTGTCCAGCACCCCTCCCACCCGCCATCCGGGGTCCGTCACTCCGCGACAACCCGGACCCTCCCAACAAGTAAAGGCCGAACCGTCAAACGCGCCCTTCGACCGTGAAAAAGGCCAGCCGACCATGGCACATTACCGGTCGCGGCAACCGGATCGCGGCCTGTGATTGCGTCCTTTTAGGGCATCGTGTGTCGCCAATTATCGTGGGGTGACGTTGGTCGCAGAATTGATATTGCCGATCATGGATATGGGCGTGTGATCTTGGATGGGGTTCGGGATAATTTATGGCATGCGGCAGCTGGAACTGTTTAGCAGGGCCGAGCTCGCGGGGATGCGGGATCGGAGCAGGGCCCGCAATTATTCTGCGAGTCGTGACGAGTTCCGGCGTGCCCATGAGCGTCATCGAGCGTGGGGTTTGCAGCGCCGTCACAGCGAGCGGATGCGACAGATCCGTGAGCGGGAGGCGGGTTGCTGGCCGGCGGATCTCGAGGCGCTGCGCGGCGGCGTCGAGGACGGCCAGTCGGGCATCGCGGATGAGTT
>Ga0307515_10025060_pt1 | contig 10346 bp, 10 predicted proteins | sample 17_EM_MG_FD_194513 | JGI IMG/M metagenome (GOLD analysis project Ga0307515, IMG submission 194513) | Populus trichocarpa ectomycorrhiza microbial communities from riparian zone in the Pacific Northwest, United States - 17_EM | ecosystem: Host-associated > Plants > Roots > Unclassified | place...
AGGGCCGCAAGGTAGCGGCTCCGAATGTTGACCCCCATCGGTGCCCAACACTGACCCCCGTGCTATGCAAAAATCTGAAACAATTTTCAGCGCTTACGTTGCCTCGGGTGGGGGCAACCTTGGGCGTCGATCGGGGGTCAAAGGCCACGCCGATTCACAACCTAAGGTTTTGACTTGATTTCATTCTCTCATCTGTTTGGGGGATGACGCCTGAATTTGCCGACTTATGCTTTCCGATCTGAGTTCCTTCGCGGAATTGTTCCGACTTGGAATCTTATTGAAGGCTGATCATGATCAAAAAGTTGACATTGGTTATCGTTTTCGCACTCATTTCTGCAGTTGTGCTGCCGACCGTTAGCGCTGAAGCTCAGTCCAAGTACAAGGGCAAAGCGTGCGGCAACAGCTCAGGTTGGTGCTAATCATCACCGCCTGTCACTAACTTAATTTCTTTAAAAGCCCGGCCTACCGCTGGGCTTTTTTTGTGCTTTCTCGCCAGAAGACTATGACAGACTCGCTGTGTTGAAAGCGAAGGGGATTTATGGTGGCGCGAGAGAATCCCTTGGCGTCAGGATCGGGCTGTTGCAGGATGGGTCGGACTGATGACGCCTCAGTTGGCACTTTGAGGGCCAAGTCGCGCCAGTTCGATCTCGGCCAACGTGAATTGGCTCGACATCAGAAACTCGTCGCCGAGCTTGATTTCGTAGACGTCGACATCGGACATCGGCCGCCGCCGGCGTCTCAGGCTGAGCACGCCCATCGGCGTCGGGCGGAAATCCAGCTCTTCGAACGAACGGCTCATGCGCCCAGCCCTGACCGCGGCCCCGCCGCACCATAAATGCCCCCCGGTTGGCGGGCTCCCCGTGCAACAACGCCTTCCCCGCGCGCTTGCCAAGGGCGCAAGGTAGCGAGTAGAAGGGCGCCAGTTCGCCGGATTCAACGAATCCGGCCGGGACTGATTGCCCAGCAGGCCGATTAACCTACTGATGTTGCTGAGTAATTCTTGGGGAATGGTGTAACGGTAGCACAACAGACTCTGACTCTGTTTGTCTAGGTTCGAATCCTAGTTCCCCAGCCAGAATTATCTTTTCCAAATCAGTGCGTTACAGAGCCACCGCGTCCGGAATTCGAACTTCCGGTTTCAGATGCCGCCGTTATCGCGGATGTATTGCACGCATCGCATATGGGTATCCGGCCCGAATGCGCGCGAATAGACAGCCGGCACGATCGCATCGCACTCCGCAATTACGTGCGGGTTGATCTCGATCCATTCATAAACACAGAAATGGCTCCCAACGTCCGGCGGCGGGGACGGCGGCGCGGCGATATCCGTGATCGGAACCACATGGTCGCCGTCCGCGTCCTGAATTCGTACCGAGTTCATACTGCCTGGAAACGCCGTGCGGATCTCGACGGTGAACGGCCTCAAGGCAGGCAGGGAAATGTCCTGCGTTACCCAGAACAGCCCGAACATCGGCGGCCGCGTCGGGAACGGCAACTGTTCGATCATGACCTGGTCGTTCAGGTTCGGCGTCTCACCGCTGGCAATGATGTGGAGAAACCCGGCCGCGCGGAACGCCTTGTAGGATGCGCGACCGTGATGCTTGTCGGGCATGTCTCGTCTCCCGTACGATGACTATTGCGTGCTACCCACGCCGATCGTTACGTCGTCCTTGCCGTCGACGACGGTGACTTCCGAATATTCGTGGTGCGGCGGACGCTCTTCGTAGCGGAGTGGGATCGTCGTGACCTTGTCACCGGCCCTTCCCTCCGGCGGTTGCGCGCTTACGTCGAGAAGCAGAATGTCGGGATTGAAACCCTGCGGCGATCGCCGCGTCAGCACGACGTGCCAGCCGGTGGTCCGAACCTGCACATCGCCCATGACGATCAGTTTCGGGCCGGCGCCCGGCATCCGATCGATCCAGGCCTTGAAGGTGTTCTTCAGGATAGTCGGCATTTGAGGCTCCTTGGCCTGGTCGAGTATTCCGATTGACGTCGGAACTGCACGCTGAGAACCGCCTATCGTTGATCCCCTTCGCGGGTTTCGCATCCCGGAAATCGTTTACCGAGCCATCGATGAATTGAGTGCGCCCGCAAATCCGAGAAAAGAGCCGTCCCGGGGCACGGGACGGCAGTTCCGGGAGGTTACCGATCGTCGTAACGCACCCAATATCGATGCCCGGCCGTGATGGATGCGTGATCGCGTCGTGAATCCGGCATTCCATGGAACAACGAATTGAAACTGGTACGCCGTCTCCTATTGCGAGCCCGGTGCGGAGGCGAAAAATTCACCGGTCCATGGCCGGCGTATGGCATCGATATGCCAGGCCATCGACCACTTCGCTCCTGGCGCGGGATCCGGGACGTCGATGCGAATATCCTGCGCATCCACCAGGCCGCGGCTGTGGGCGTTGCGGCCTCCAGCACGCAAACAAAGCGAGCCGAACGCTCCGTTGATCCTTGCATATCCTTCGGCCGGGAAAAAAAGGCCGGCGATCTTAATCCCGCGCGGAAGGTGGCGTACCAGTAGAAATACGCTCTCGGTTCCCTGCTCATTTTCCGATAACAGAATTCCGAGCGCTGTCTTGGATGGGGCAAGCCCGATCGGTGTCTCCGCCTGCTCGTGCGGCATCGCTTCCGTACTGGCGATGGTCAGATACTCGTTCTCCGGACCGAAACGCGAAACGATTGCCCATCTTCGTATCGATCTGACGATTTCGGTCGGCTTTTCATACTTGGCAACGCTAACCGTCGCGGCCATCGCAACAACGAAACCGCCTTGTGACATTCTGTGCCTCCAGAGCCCAGAGCTTGGCGCCCGGGGATCGTCGGCAACGCTAGAGGGGGAACGTGAGCCGAACGTGAAATACCTGATCGTTGGGTATGAGTTGCGCCATGAGGGCAAACTAAACTATAGATAACTAAGGGGTATTTCGGATTCACAGATGACGGCGAGCAGCCTAAAGCCGCATCAATTTGACAGCTCAACCACAGGTGAATCGAGTTTGGTTCGTCCGGATGTGCTTTCGATCTCGGTCCTGGGAAACATGTCGCTCGCCTTCAACGGGCGCGACGTCAAGATCAAGAGTCGCAAATCCCGAGCGGTCCTCGCCTTCCTGGCACTGAGCGAAAGTCGCCAGGAGACGCGCGAACGTCTTGTCGGATTGTTTTGGAGTGAATCCGAGGAACAAAAGGCCCGCGGCTCCCTCCGCCAGACCCTGCGCGAACTTCGGCAGGCATTGCTTGACGTGGGTTACCTTGGGCTGCAAACCGAGAAGCTCGCGATCGAGCTCGAACCGAAAAATCTGGAGGTGGATCTCTGGTCCATCATCCACGCCGCCGAACAGCAGCGTGCACATCCCCTCGTTCTCAATACGCCGCGGGTGGCCGAGACGGTTCTGGCCGGTCTCGAGGACATCGATCCGGAATTTCGCGTTTGGCTGCTCGCCAAACGCCAAACTTTCCACGATCGGTTGATCCGCGGGCTTGAGAGCGGCCTTGTCGGCACAGGGGCCGACCCGCAAAACAAGAAGCTCCTGGCCGAGGCGATCATCAATCTCGATCCGACGCACGAAGATGCCTGCCGGTGCCTGATGCAGGCGCGGGCCGAAGAGGGCGACGTCGCGGGCGGGCTTCGGGTTTACAAGGTGCTGTGGGACCTGCTCGACGACGAGTACGGAATGGAGCCGTCGGCAAAGACCCAGCAGCTGGTGGCGGACATCAAGCAGGGAAACTTCGAGCGAGCGCAGCCGGATCCGTCGCCTGCGACAGTCCGCTCCCATATTCCGGACTCCGGTTCGGGTCCACAAACCTTCAACGCGGCGCGCCTCGCGCAATTGCACCAACTGCCCTCGGCGGCGACCGTCACCCCGCCCAGCAAGATCGCGCTTCTGGTCAGCCAATTCCAGATGAACGGCGTGGCGCCCGACAAGGCGCATCTGGTTCACGGCTTCAGGCATCATCTCATCGCATCCTTGATCCGCTTTCGCGAATGGAGCGTCGTGGACGATGTCGCCGCACCGACCGCCACCCAGCGCCGGCCGCTGCACGCGGCACAGTACGTCATCGATGCGACAGCCTATCAGGCTGGCGCCGTCGCCAACGTCATTCTGACCCTGCGACAGAACGAGACCGGCACCTTCATCTGGAGCGAGAATTTCGAGCTCAAGCTGGAAAACTGGTTCGAGGCGCAGCAACGCGTCATCCGTCGAACCACAACGTCGCTGAATGTGCAGCTTTCGACCGAGCGGCTGATGCGGCTCGCGCGCGAGCCGGACGTTTCGCTGGAAGTCTATGACCGCTGGCTGCGGGGCCAGGAGATGATTTTCAGTTTCAGCCCGGACAACTGGAAAAGAGCAGCGCAAATCTTCGCCGACGTCATCCGCGAGGCGCCGCACTTCTCCTCCTCCTACAATAGCCTCGTTCAGCTCAACAACACGGTTCACCTCACGCATCCCGGCATCTTCCGCGATCTTTCGAAAACCAAGGAAACGATCGCGCTGGCGAGAACCGCCGCGCAGCTGGATCCCGTCGATTTTCGCGCCCAACTTCATCTCGGCTGGTCACTCACATTGGCCGAGCAACATGCCGAGGCAGAAGTCCATATGGACCTTGCCCGCGAGCTGAATGAAAACGATCCCTGGACCCTGATGTCCAGCGCACTCTATTATGCATTCAGCGGGAAATTCGACCGGGCCGAAAAGCTTGCAGATGACGCCGCTGAGTTAGCGCTTGCGCCCGGCTCGCTCTTCCTTGGCTATCAGGCCGTCATTCGATTCCTGTGCGGCAACTATCTCGGTGCCGCGGAAGTTGTCGATCATGCCCTGATCGCGACGATCCCCGCCTGGAAGGCCGCGGCATTGCACCATCTTGGCCGTCATGAAGAGAGCGCCAGGGAAGCCGAGCGGTTCCTCAATGGCGCACGGACGGCATGGTTCGGAAATGCCCCGCCGACCGACGCGGCAATCGCCCACTGGCTGCTGCATTCGCATCCCATCAGCCGCCGCGAGGACTGGGAACGCCTGCGCGATGGCATCCACGGCGCAGGCATTCCCGTTTCCGGCCTCGACCATCAAAAGTGGTGACGGCCGGCTGGATCGGTATCAGGTACAGAGGCCGATCGTATAGTCACCGACACGCAGCGCGTGGAATCTAAGCTTCTCGTCGAGCGTATTGCCGATGACCGGATCCGTGCCAAAAACATCCTTGTAGAATGACGGCAAGGGGTACGACGACCCCGCTTCCGCCAGCGTCTTCTCCGAGTCCTCGATCATCTCCTTCGGAGGAAGCTTGATGAACATGACTTCCTTCGACGCCTGCGCGATCACGATCGACGTGATCTGAACCGGGATCGTTATTCCGAGCTGGGCATCGACGCATTGTTGCTTGAATTCATCCAGGGTGGTCGGACGCGGGTAGGTCTTTCCGTCTCCGAGATAATTCTTCCCCGTAGCCCATGTCTTGACCAGCTTGCCCCACTTGACGTCATCGGTAAATTTCACTCGTTCCAGTGCCATCGTCTCTCTCCTCGTTGGGTTGGAATGCTAGCGCAGATTAAAGGAAGGCTGGCTGCCCAGCCTCCAGGTCGGAAACTTTCGCGGTAAACTTGATCAGATCAGCCATCGTTTCGATTTCTGGGATGTCTTCCAGATAGTTCTTGTCCCCTCCGTAGATGCTCTTTGAAAGCTCAAACAATGATGTCTTGAGACTCGGGCTGTTGATCTCGGCAGGAAGCTTGTCGCGATCAAGCGCCTTGAAAATGGTTTCCGCCACAATGATCGAACCGAGCACGCCCAGGCGCAGACCAAGCGCTTCCGGATCACGTGCCGCCTCGCATAGAAGGAACAGGAACAACGGAGGATCGTTCGACAGAGCCGCAATGTCATCAGCCGTCAGGTGTGTGGAATCAGGCGCCGGCGGACCAAGGCATTCGGCAATCATCGCAGCGCGCGCATCGTGGCCTGCCTTGTCGGCCTTCAGATATGGCGAGAGCGCAACCAACTCGGGATGCCCGGCTGCGATTTTCTCGAGCAAAGCATCAACCGACCAGAGGTCGACGAATATGCTGCTCATCAGATCGCGATACGCCAGACGCGTGGAATGGGTGCGGTCGATATCACTGAAGCCCACGAGCTTCTGGCTCAATCTCGGACCAATGCGTCGACTGAGATTGGGAGCGGTATCGCCGATCTCGAAAAAGTGAGACCATCTGACCATCCACGCGACGCTCAGCGGCATGTCGCGCGGAGCCTTGTTGGAGGTCTGGCGAAGCACCTCGTCGAGCAGAAAGGCGTTCTTGTCGTTGATGCGATAGTCGCCCCGTATCATCGCGTGGGCGAAACGAAACGCCGCATGCGAGAATTCGAGCGGCATATTCCAATGGCTCTCTTCCTCATCGAGAAACACCGGTGAATCGCCTGCGTACCGGTCGTAGATCTTCCCATGCAGGATACGCCGCATCAGATCCTTGCGGATAACATTGCGATAGATCAGCGTGACCGCGTAGCGTGCACAGAGATAGCGGTCGAAGCTGGCTTCCCATAGCGAGCCGGCCATCACCTTCTGCTCACGTTGCGGAAGCAGCTTGGTCAGGATTCCATTATTCAGGAGATGAAATAACGCCGTCATCTGGGCCAGGATCGCGTGGTCGTCATTTCTGGCATCGGCGATCATGGGTTCGGTAAGGGCGCGCCCCATATCGACCCCTGTGACGTTTTCCGCGCCGGCTCGCGCGATATCGCGAAACGGGCATTTCACCGACGGATCCGCTTCCCGTGTTCGCCCGAGGCGGAGCATTGTCCGGGTGCCGCCTTCGTTTGAGTTGGGTCTGTCGTCGAGCGCATAGGCATGCGGGCAGACCATGGGTCCATCGCCGTAGATGGTCTCCAGCCTGAGGAAAGAGGTCCGGGCGTTGCGGACGCCGCTCCTTGAATCATCGAGAATGGAAACAGCAAGCGACGTCTGAACGACGTCATGCGCGACGATTTGAAGAAGGTAGGTATAGCCGGACGGAAGATTGGGATTCTCGGCAATATCGGCGGGCGGATTGAACTTGCCGGCATCACCGGCCGTGTGCTTGGGCCATTCGAAGGGCGTAAAGTCGACCAGGCGGTCGGCAAGACGGCTCATCATCCTGCGCGTTTCTTCGGTAATTTCCCTGGTGTCGTGCGGGCCCCGGCCATTGATCTTGAGCGACTGATCGGGAGTCGGCGTTCCCATAAAGTGACGAAATCCGTCGATCTCCGGGCGATACCGAGGTATCGGCATATCCAAAGGAGAGTCTTGGAGAGGCGGCGGTTTCTTATCGTCGAAATGCTCCTTGAAGAACTTCTTCAGCTTCTCGGGATCGCCGACCAGCCGATGCGCCCTCGGGTCCCCACCCCCGTGCCCGCCCATTAGACATCCCCCGTTGTCCTTCCCCTGACAGTTGATATGGCACGAAGCGTGAAGCGACCGTGAATCGCGCAGACGCCGGCTTGCTCGCCAGGATTGCAACGGCGCGCGATCGCCGTTTGAATGCTAGGGTAACGCCCGATCCATGCTGTTGGAGCCCGTCGCGAAGAATGCCGTTTCTCAGTCCCCTCGATCTGCACCTTGGGCCTGGGGCCGCGCTTCTGGATCGGGTCCGGCATGAAACATCGCCCGAGCTTGCTGCCGCCGCTTGTCACTTCGCACGCGCATTCGTCGTGGGATCGCCTTGGGCGCCGGGATTTTGCTGCATCGGCGCCGAACTCGCGCTCGACCAGGCGGCGGCCGCCGCCTATGGGGCGCCTCGGCTGAGCGTGGCCGGCAATGGTGAGACGATGGAAACCGCCCTCACCTCCTGCCTTGGCGAGGCGATTGACCGCCTGGCGGTGGTCGAGCGCCCCGGCGACATCAGTGCAACGGGCTCAGCGCAAGAATTTGGCGCCAGCTTTGCCGGTAGCTGGATATCGCAAGCGGCATTTTCGGCCGGTGAAATCGACTGGGTCGAGGCGCGTTCTGTCACGACCGCAGAGACCCTCGCATTGCCGGCCGACCTTTGCCTGCGCCGGGCGCCGGAGCGCCGCTTCATCGACCCCGTGGGCGCGCTTTCGTCCGGCGTGGCAGCCGGGCCTGATTTTGCATCGGCGGCGGCGCGTGGCGCGCTTGAGCTCTGCGAACGCGATGCTGCCGCGTTGTGGTGGCTCGGCGGCAGACCGCCGAAAGCGTTCCCGATCGAGCACGCGGCCAGTATGGCCGGCACGGAGCTAATCAGGCAGTTGCGCCAGCGTCGAACCGACCGCCGAACCCTTCTGCTTGATATTACGACCGACCTCGGCATCCCCTCGGTCGCAGCATTGTCGCTCAATGAAAGCGGTCGCGGACTTGCCTGCGGCCTTGCGGCAAGGCTGGACTGGGAGGCCGCCACACGGGCAGCCATTCTCGAAATGTGCCAGATGGAACTGGCAGCCCCGCTGGCGGAAGCCAAGCGTGCCGAGCGCGGAGACGCGGCGCTCAACGACACTGACCGGCGGCATCTGCAGCGGGCGGCTTTCGCAGCGTCGAATTGTGAACTGATCCATCCCCGGGACGTCTCCGAGCCGGCACAATGCCCAATCGCAGATGATCCTGTGCAAGCTATCGCATCGCAACTGGATGGCGTTGGCGTTCGACTCTTTGCCGTCGACCTGACCCGTTCGGACCTCGGTGTTGCGGTGGCGCGAATGGTCTCGTCGGAATTGCAACCCTATACAACGGACATCGTGACTGAGCGGCTGAGACTATGTCGAGCTAATGGAAGCGATCTTCGCTTGCCGACGGTAGCGGTACCGCTTTTCTGATCGTCCAGCGCGCTCGCAATAATAGCGTGCCGCACACTAGGATGGCTCGGCGAATACCTCGCCAAGTCCCTGTCCCGGGCATGCTACTTGCAGGAAATCGCGGGTGCCCCCCTCGGATAAAGCGATCTCATGACACAAAAAATCGTCAACCTCGTCAGCCATCCCCTGGTCCAGCACAAACTCTCGCTGATGCGTGAGAAGGATTGCTCCACCAAGAGCTTTCGCGAACTTCTGAACGAGATAGGCATGCTGCTCTGCTACGAGGTCACCCGGGACCTTCCCCTGGAAATGGTCGACATCGATACGCCGGTCGCGGCGATGAAGGCACCAAAACTCACGGGCAAGAAACTCACACTCGCTCCCATCTTGCGCGCGGGCGCCGGGTTTCTCGACGGCATGCTGGCGCTGCTGCCGTCAGCGCGCGTCGCGCATATCGGCCTCTATCGGGATCCCAAGACGCTTCAGGCCGTCGAATATTTCTTCAAGGCGCCGCAGGACTTGTCGGATCGCATGGTGATTCTTCTTGATCCAATGCTTGCGACAGGAAATTCGGCTTGCGCCGCGGTCGCTTTGCTGAAATCGCGAGGTGCCCGGGATATCAGATTCGTCTGCCTGCTCGCGGCTCCCGAAGGCATCACCCAATTTCATCATGAGCATCCCGATATCCCGATCTGGACGGCCGCCGTCGACGAGAGGCTCAATGATCACGGCTATATCGTGCCTGGCCTCGGCGATGCCGGAGACAGGATGTTCGGCACCAAATAGACATCAAGTAGAAATGTGCGTTGTTGCCTGGAAGTCCAATCCTCAGTCGGACAGCTCTGCGATTGCGGCGACGGGGCCGCCGCCGGGCGGGCCCTGATGCTCGGCCCCGCCGGAAACATAGACCGCGCCGGTTCCGGACAGGCCACTGATCAATCCGCCGACAGCCGCGCGGGCGTGCCGGGTGGAGCTGATATCCGTATCCTCGAGCATGGTGTGACGGAAGCCGCGGACGACGCCGTTTGGCGAGGCTTCCGCCTTGGCGAAGATGTTGACGAGTTGGCGGCCGGTTACCGGTGCCGAGCCGTCTTCAACGCGCAGTCCCACGCTTTTCAACGCGCAGATCACGGCCGTGGAATCAATGGCGTCGCGCATCACGGCATGTCCGATCTCGAAAGGGGCGGCCGAACTTGCCGAGTTGCCCAGGACAATGACGACATTGTGCATCAGCTCGATGCCGGCCGACGTGGACGCCACCGACGAAAACAGATCGAACCTGCGAAGAACGCTCTCGTCGTCGATCTCGCCTTCGATCTCCCCCAGTGCGACCGCTACGCCCAACGCCGATGCGCCACGCGAATACCCCATCGAACCGTAGGCACTGCTTGTAACAGTCGCGTTGCCGCGGGCCGCCGCGGCTTCGACTCGCTCACTGGTCAGAAGCGGACACTTGATCTGCACAAAATGGACGTCCTTCGGATCGACAATGGCGGCATCGGCCATCGCGGCCGCGACCGCCTTTGCCGTTTCCCTGATCTGTGCACCACGCCCGAGTTCCTCGGGCAG
>Ga0307515_10025062_pt1 | contig 10345 bp, 7 predicted proteins | sample 17_EM_MG_FD_194513 | JGI IMG/M metagenome (GOLD analysis project Ga0307515, IMG submission 194513) | Populus trichocarpa ectomycorrhiza microbial communities from riparian zone in the Pacific Northwest, United States - 17_EM | ecosystem: Host-associated > Plants > Roots > Unclassified | place...
AACGCAACTATCTTGCCATCCATCGAATGCGCGAATGAGATACAGTCTGATGCCAAGGGGAAGACACTGATCCGACCGCCCGTCTGAAGGTCCCAAGTGGTGCAATTGTTGCGTACAGCATCATTGATCGATGTCAATGAGCGGCTGTCTGGGGAGAACCTAGGCCACCCGGCTGCTGTCCAGGGGTGCATGAAGGTGTGGAGTCGCTCGAGGGTTACTGCATCCCGAACTTCTGTGCTTTCGGACAGGCCAACCGCAATAAACTTGCTACATGATGACCATGCAACCGTACGAACGACACTGTCATGCTTCACGGTTGCAAAATTTGATCCCCACGAGATTGGTAACCCACGCACAACCCTCACCAGGGGATGGACGTATTGCTTGTATAGCTTCCACACCATCGACGTTCGGGGGGATAATAAAAGCGCAGAGTGATAGATATGCGGAGCGGAGATGCTGATGACCTCGAAGAATCCGACCATAAAACGAATGTAGTCGTTGACGAGGCTGAGAGTTGGCGGTGCCTAGATCCATGCTGAGTAAATGTGGAGGAAAGATTAAAGACAAAAACTCAACGCACATCCAGCCACCTCGCAGCCGCTTCCAATGCATTAACCGCCTCCCTTGCCGCACCGAGGACACTGAGCACCTCCAACCAAAATAAAAACTTTCTCTCCAGGAAACGGTGCAGGGGAGACGTGATCTCGGGTCTGTGGGCTGGCGTCGTGTCAACGAGGTGCTTGTGCCACGACCTGCAAGCGTATTCCAAAGATTGGCTAATGCACCCCTTGGTCCTCTCTTTCAAGCCGTCGACCTCAGAGTTCATTACACCATCCGGGAGCTTGCACATATTCGGCCCCAGGCTCTGATCCATTAGCTCCAGGCAGCCAATCAGGAGCTCCTTGTGTTGATCGGGAGGGCAGACACGAAACCTCAAGTTGGCGCACCGGGCCGAATCAACGATGAAGTCGGGAAAAGATTTGTGAAATGGTCGGATGGGGTGACTATCGTCCTTATGGAGGGTGAGGAGCGAGTGCGCCGATGAAAGGACGGGGGACACCTCTTCTATATCGAAGCCCAGGAGCGTAGCAATTGCGGATGGGGAAAGGGGATTCGCAGCCAGGACCACAGCACCGAGAACAGAGCGGACCTTTGGATCGTCTTCTGGGTAGCCGTTGCCGAAAGCCTCTTGAATGATCGAAGTGTAGAGCGAATCGAGCGTTACATTCGCCGTGAACTTGGTCTTTCCCTCGAATCCACTGCTCTCCGGTGAATCCAGGAGCCGATCTAGCTGTCTCTTGGGACTGTTATTTTTGTGGTCGATGAACTTGACCGTTGCCACGGCATAGACGAAAAGTCCCGCAGCACGTTCACAAAGCAGGTCCAGCTGTTCCCCAGTCGGCCAGCCATCCAGTCCACGTCGGCGACTCGCGAGTTCCGAGAACCTGTGTTTGAAGAATAGCCGGATGTCCCTGCTGACCTGATTCGATTTGACCTCGTGGAGGACGAACACGTCCGTGACCCGTTCCAACAGCGGCAGACGGAACCCCTCTCGAATCCGCGGCTCCGGCCGACCGGTGACGAAGATTTTCGCCTTCGGAATCTTCGATACAAACTGGCCAATGACAGACAGGATCGCTGAAGCGGGCTCCTCGTCCTTGCACTCGTCCAACGCATCGATCACAATCACGGTCGAGATGTCAGATTTGACGAGTGGCCGGACAATCAACTTTTCCATCTGGTTATACAGCGACTCGTAGGCAATTCCTGGATCGGACCGGGCCAGCGGGAGAAATATCGATCGAAATTCGGTGTACCTCCGTGCGAGCTGGACGGCCAGGGTGGGGAATATGAAATGGAGATTGCTCCGGTCCTCGAAGTCTCGGGAGCAGAAGAAGGAGGCGCCAAGCTGACCACCTGCGAACAGCCTTTCTGCAATCGTCTGAGCGATCGTGCTCTTTCCTGTCCCAGCCAATCCGTTTAGCCAGTAGATGGGGGGCTCGCCGAAGTCTCTTGACCAGTGTTCGATTTCGTCGAGGATGGCTCCGCGGGTTCCCTTGAGGCAACCATTGCGGCCGCCATGTCGATACTCGGCCTCCTTCGCAGAACGGAACTGGTTGAGAATGGCCGTCTCAGCTGTCGGAGGTTTGTGTCAGGCGGTTGTGATCCGAAATGGGAGATGTTCTGACCTGGGTCCTGCCGAGAGGTCATTTCACTTGCTTGGATGCAAAGGGGGAACACTCACTATCGCTTTGCATTTTTGCTCGTAATCCGCCATTAGTTGAACCATCTGTTCTCCCCGTCAATATCGAGAATAACGCCAAGGTTATGAACGGACCCGGTAATCGGAGATAGTCTCCCGCAGATCTTCGAGAAGCCCGAGTACATTTTCATCGTCTTGAACGTTGTCAGCAACTTGCTGCAGCCCTGGCTTGTCGTACAAGGACCGTAATTTTCCCTCGATGTCCTTGAGCTTGCTAGGAGGAAGTCGGTGTCGAGCCCCAAAGTGGAAGAACGACTTACCGTATCAATTCGCGCCTGCGCCTCTGCTCATCCACGTCACCCGGAAGCGTGGAAAGGTCTGCCTCCAATGCAGCCACACGTGAGATGAGATCTTCGATTTTATTTCTCACGACGAGTGTCTCCTGTAGGTGAATTCGTCAAGGACTGATCTTGAGCAGGGGATGGTGAGCGAACTTGGTGTTTAGCATAAACGGCGGAGAAAGCTCCTAGGACGGTTTGGAGAGGACCGAATCCATCTGTGGCCTCCTCTGGGACATAGACAGGAATGGGAGCAGCCCCAGGCGGAGTGTCCTTCCGGTCTCTCTCCGGAACTGGTAGAAGTTAACGGAGAGGAGATGGAACGATCGTATCGACACGTACTCGTTGTTGGGTCTGGTGGTTTTCCTCCTTCCTCTTTGGTACCGTCGGTGTTCCCTCCTGACGTGGAGAACAGAGAACCAGATGAACGTCGGTCACAATAGCGGGACCAGAGACACCCACCGGCACGATCACCGCCGGGTTCAGTACCGCCGACTACAACACCAGAGGTCGAGGGTTCCTGTGCGGAATGATCTCGATCTTTGCTTTTCTCGTCGTAAAACACGACCCGACAAGGCCTGGGGTTGTCTTCATCTATTGCTACCGTCAATCTGAGGTTCCGAGTCGCGATAAGAACGATTTCGGTCACCTTTGGGGTCAGTGTCTAGCTCTGCTCGGAAGCCAAGTGGGCCGACGGCGATATTGATAGGGATTCCCAGATGGATGTGTTTTTGAGAAGGTTTAGGCGGTTTCGATTTCCCGGGTTTCTTGCCGAATGTGTAGCTCATTGGTCGGGGTGGGAGGGAGGTCGGCTGAGCAAAGTTGCTTTCCCTGGACTTCGAAAAGCGCGACAGAGTGCTGAATAGCTGTTTCCAAGGTGGTCCCCCGAGCTCTCGATGCTTCGCGAGATGGAAAACTGAAGATGCGCCCGACGTGCAGCCGATCTGGATTTTGGCGCTCGCGTGATGCTTATCAGGCTTTCGGAGATCCTGCGGCCCCGCCGGACGAACAAACGATGGCGACGAGTAATGGCACACAAACCAGTACTCGTCACAGACGCGTCCAGCGCACAGTTTTTGGTGATTACACGAGACAAGATGCGACGGTTCTGTACCGTGACCCGGGAATTTCTACAGATTATTCAAGAGGATGTAGACATCGGTCGGCCTCAAGTTCAGACTCTAGAGTCGTTCTGAACCGCGGCGCTTCTGCCCCCGGGGGTTAAGAGATGTGGAGTGGTTCGTGGGATCGATTCATCCCCCAGGCGGACCGACCGCTCGCCTCAAGCTGGCCCAGATGGAACCAATAATGTGCCAGTGATCTTCATCCGCATCTCAGGCTCGTATCGCCCGGGTGCTACGGACCCAGCCTGAAACCACCAAACACACATTCTCGAACCTTTCGTCGCTTGGGGCTGCCGCTCTTTTGTATTTTCCTCTCCTACCCATGGATAATTTATATTCCCCCGTTCTCGTGTTTTTAGTGGAGAGATCAAGCTCGAGGGTGACCAAGCGTGAGGAACCTCCGGATATTGATCTTGACGCTCATTTGGCATCCAACCAGTGACTCCTGAAAACTTTGCAGTCAACACTGCCTGCACATGATTGCTCAGGCGAATGCGCCTACCATGTGCCGGTGATGACGACAGGGGACGCTGAATCTGACCCCCAACGATAGACCCCTTCGAGGTAGGTTCATCAGCAAATCGTGGAAAGTCCGGCAATCGATTATAATCCGGTAAAAGCGTTATAACCGGCCATCAGCCTTACGATTCCTCAACCGAGGATTATAACGCCTTATGAGGGAATACATTGGCCTATTTTTTTCGAAATACTGGTAGCACTTCATAAGGTGCTACCAGATTGTTAGGTATTGGCGGGGGGCCGCAACCCTTTCCATAGTCTGTAAGAGTTATAACACAATATATTACCCTACGAGTTTCGCAAACATCGGATTCTACATCCCGTCGGGGTCATGGTAGCGATCATTGCCAGGGATCCCTTGGCTCGCACATCACGTGGGGTTTTATGAACGACGATATTATTAGCATCAACTAAGTAACATGAATATTAAGGCTACTCTAAGCAAACCAAAACTAGGAACGTTAGTGGGTGGGCGTGCTCGGTGCCGTCTCCGTAGGGTTGCGGGTGAGACCGCCTTGCTACGGCATCACGATCGCGATCTAAATTGCCCGGCTCCAAAGTCTGTGTGGCTGACAAGAGTGCGCGCAACGGAGGCATTGATGGACCACATCCGTCGGCAGAGTCCACAGGTGGGGGAGGGGAGAGGGAATCCTAGAAAATCACCGGAGGACACTCGACAAAGAATTCTAACGGCCGCCATCCCTCGGGCAAATGACATTTGCATTCACAGTAGGCGACTCTCATGGCAAGTGACACTCGATCATTGGCCTGCTCGAGTACCACAAGTCCCGCCGGTTCAGCCATCGCTTGCCCGGCATGGCGACAAACGCGGTAAGCAGAGAGGTCCGAAGACTCGCGTACGTGAAACAGGTGACGGTACGATCTTGCTCGGTGGGCCTTCGTGAACTCATGGGGTTGGTCTCACCCGGACTGATCGAGAGTGGGGAGGATGGTGCGGAGGGCCGCAGACTGCCCGTGACGAGAGCCGAGCTGATGGCAGCGCGGACGTTTCAAGGGGTGCTTCCCTATCTCCCTCAAGACTTGGGGACCTTTCCGTCAGCTCTCGTTTCTGCCTAAGCCGGGGCTGGGAGTGCTGCAGTACCAAGAGGAAGGAGGAGATGGGAAGAGATGGGGTGGTTGGCACGCTGGTCGTGTTCCTGGTGTGTATTTTATATTGTTGAACCACGTCTGGTTCTCAACTCTGCCCAACGCTCTTGATAGTGACTATTCGGTTCGGGTCCGGCTCGGGTCCGTCAAATCGCTAGGACCTCGCTGACGGCGGCTTGCGAACCGAACTTCAAAAGTTTTTCCTCAAATATCACCCTCGCTCTCAGTGCCATACCACTCGGATCTGAACTTTATGGACGAGGTCCCGAAGAAGCATTTGGGTGCGGACACCATGTCCCGACGTTGAACGGTACGATCACTCACGAACCCCGCGCCAACGTGAACTCGACACTAAACAGCCCTTGGTGTCTAATTTCCCAGATAACCCCTTCACTAATGCAACCCAACACAAGCGCTGCGAATTAACCCTCAGGGATTAGAGGACGTGTGGCCGTTCCTGTACCTTGTTGATACGTAGTCATCAGCATCCCACGTCGTAGGCAATACTGTTCTGTATCAATTATTGGAATGATCCTCTTGAACTGATGGCCACGCCCCGAAACTGCATAATCTTAAGTTTTTCCAAAAACCGTTCCCTGGTTCCTGGAATTTGGAAGGGCCCGGTAAGGATCCCGGGCCACAATATATACATATGATCAATTACATGCCCACTACAACCTGGCAGATGTGAGATATCTAGCTGCGGCGCAATACAACCAGGCACTCGGGTTATGGCGAGTGCTTGAATGCATTATTATTCCCCAGTAGGGGTGGTGGGGTATTATATGAAATTACAAGGCCTGCGGGAGGAAACAGCGATGGTATGTAATCGATTATAATTACCATCCAACCGAACAACGAATTATAACCCATTATAAGCCCCTGCCGGGGAAGCGGATCGATCAAAAGTGCTGCAGGGTAATATCGGACTTTCCACGACTTGCTGATGTTACCTGTAGTCAAGTACGAGTACACGAAACTCAACGCGATACATGCTGTCCGTCCGTTGCAGCCGAGGGTTTTGCATGTGGGTCTTGGCTGTCTCCCATCTTCCTCTCGACCGTCTCACTGGCCTTCGTTGGCTCCGAGGTGCCAGTTCCGCGGATGCATTTCGTATTGAGCGTGCGACGTTACAGACACGGACTCGCAGGACGAGCCTATTATGGGCGGGGGACTCAATAGACAGTGAAGAATCTGGGGATTATCGATTAACGTTCACGAAAATCTTTCTTAGCGAACGCTACCGATAGATGTGGCCTGCCGAGTGGAAGTAATCCCGACCATTGTGTGCTAAATCCTGTGCGTTTCTTGGACGTCCGATTGAGCCCCGGAAGACTTTGGCAGAGACGAGGCGAGTGTGCGAACCCTGCTCGATTGTTTTCAACCCTCCCTCATCAGTGCCCTCGATGCACGCAGTTTGAGCCTTCCCCCATAAAGAACAACAGGAGGTAGCTAGGACGTTCGGGAGGGAAGTAGATCACAGAAAGATCAGGGTCACCCAGCCGCGACGCGACTCATTCCCCTTTTATTTTCTCGTGCTGTAGTAGGAGAGCAGGTCAGCACGCTCCAGGAGCATCGGGAAACTTGTCAACCTGTTCAAGGAAGCACACGTCAACGAATTGACAAAATAGCGAACCGCATGCTTGACGGCATTCGAATCGGAAGCTTGGAAGCTTGAAGTCCGATCCGGAGATCCAGAACCTCTCCACTTGGATATCTATTACTCGCTTTCGAGGACTACAGTAAGTACGTGAGAGAAAGTTTGAGGAATAGACCAGAAGGGCTCAAGCGGAGAAGAACTGAGGAGTAAACTGAGGGCGCAATCCGGAGAAGTTAGGTGGGCATTTTCTCGTTCCCCTCCCGTCGATTTCCATCCATGCTAGTCAGGTTTTCCCCGCAGGGAGTCGACCCGACCGACAAATCGGTGTTGCAGGTCACTCTGCGAGAAGCAAGAGAGGTGGGGATAACTCAACCTTAGATATGGACGGGATCGAAATACTGGGAAGGCTCGGTCCGTCAACCTGGTCGCTGAGCGGTCTTCGAGTTTGGCCCTACGTGATAAGTCTCAAGTGTTACATTCGGCCGTTTGCAAAATGACCTTGGTGAAGGCGTCTCTGTACAGGGAACAGCACGGGCCAACCCCAGACGCAGACGACACATCCTCATTACCTTCGCTCATCCCTGACACTATCCCAAGTCGAGGTTGCTGCAGTCTTCCGTCTCCCGCTCGATCGCCCCATCATCTCCGAGGGCGATCCACCCCGTACTGTGCGTGCGACATTACACATCTCGTGGCGCCTGGAGTTGAGTAGTACAATACAGGTGCGACCCCCCAAGGACGAGGATTCGGTGGGCGGTTAGAAATCTGAGGGTTAACGGACTGGCATCACAACTTGTTCATGATGATCCTTCTTGGAGGCCACTGACGATAGACATGGCCTGGTATAGTGTAATCGGGTAGAAGTAACCTTGTATTATTGACCGTTGTAATCCTATGCTTTTCTTGGATATTTTCTCGGTCCCCAGAGACGTGGAAAACGCGCAAACTCCAGTCGATCGTTTTCCATCCCTCCCCACCGATGTCCTCAACGCGCTTTGAGTACGGGCTCAACTCCTAGTCCCCCCATCCAAGTACTATACGATGCAATACCTTCGACTTCGTGCATGGATCCAGAAAGATGAGAGGTTCAGGGAGTCACAGTCTCAATCGAAACAATTCAGAACGGACTCGGATTATTGTTTGAGTTCGCTAGATTAGTCAGCTCCTCGGGTCACATTCTTCAGCTCGAAAACGGCCCGGAGGACCTTGGCGACGATCTTGGACACCCGCTCTGTACACGGATGTAATGCTCCCTGGGACAACAATGATCGATAGTCGCGAGTTGCGCAAACGCACGCTCCTAGGCAGCAATAAGAACTATTCCGACACCGAGAACTCGAGAACTCACATTCGTGCTTGTGCTTGCGATATTGGCGTAGACCAAGTCACCGGTCCGGTCACGTAAAACTGCCCACAGATGCAAGGTCAACGTTCAATGGTCACGGTCCCATCAGGGTGATAGTGAGACGTATGAGCTCGGCAATCCCTCCGTCGACATTAGCTTCGGTGTGGTCGAGAATCTGCCTGTTCTGAGCATCGATCTTGTCTTTATTCCTCAACACCTGGCCAGCTTCGATGTCCAGGAAGCAGAAGGTATAGATAACATTAAGAGTTACGAGGGGCTCCGCCTCCATGAGGGTGTTTCGGAGTCATCCGCCAGCTTCTTGGCGTGATGGCGGCCTGCAGAGGGAAATGAATTCTCAGCCAGCTACGGAAGCCACGCGACGAGGTTGTGTCAAATACGAACAACCAGGGCAGCAACCCACTGAATTGGCACAGCACTGAAGACGCTCTGACAATACCCAAGACACTTGTCTCGCCACCCACGGGTTTGTATGACTGCTCGACGACGAGAGCCTTTATGTCATAGACTTGATCTGGGGTCTCTGCCAATGCCTCGAACATCTGCCTTTGTTCCCTCTCTCCCCTTTCCGGCGTATCAGTGGCGGGGAAGAACCCTGGACCATGGATGACCTTGAAGATCTTCAGGGATGGACACTCGAGCCTCTCCTCGTTTCCGAGAATGCCGGATGTTCCTCCGTACTCCTTGAACTCGCAAATTTCGTAGGTGCTCTCGGGTCGCATAAAGTTGTACTTGTCCTTCTGGCCCAGCTCCGCCAAAACATCCCCCATGGCCGCGAGGGCCATGAGTGGGAACCAGGCGTAGATTCTGTTGTCGGTAAACTCTTCGGGGAGAGTATGAAGGAAAAGCCGACCGAGCACGGAGCCGAATCTGGAATTCTCTCTCTGGAAACCGCACGTAATTGGCGAGACACTGGCGGTGGGATTGTGAGCGTGAAATCGATGACAAAGAGACGGTTCCCACGGATAAGAGCGATAGGGTCTGCGGGATGGTATGACAGACGGTGTAATTAAGGCAGAGACTAGCACTCTTGGTGGCTGGTTGGGTGTCCTCAGCTTGGAAGCCATCCGATACAGGTCAAGACGGGCGATTGTGCCATGGAGCTTTTCGGTGCGACGGCAGCCCCTCCGTTTGAGTTCCGTTCCAAGGATGTCTTGTATACATGGCTTCAAGCAGAGGTGCTGCAAAGATGTGTGAACCTTGGAAACGAGACGTGAGTCGCAGGTTCTCACCCTCTTGAAGTCATTCAACGAGCGGCACCCCTAGTTCCCAGCTGCTTCAATCCCAATAACTTCTATCCGCCCCATGTTGGAAAGCGTTCCCGGGCCCCATTGAAAGTACCTGTTGAGTGTTCGGTTCTGGATCGATAGTTTGGCTGGTGTGAACAACGGAGAACCACCGCAGGAAACCCACTGTGTCTCCAGGATATTTGCCAAGTGCTCGTTGCTAAACCTCCTATCCGGACCATGCTTCAGCCCAAACGTGCAAGTTTTAATCAACGAATTGCGGATCTCACGGGTGCCGAGTCGTAACATCGGTTTCGCCGGCCTGAATCCCTTCCGACTTGGCCTCGCATGAATTCAACTTTCCGGGAAAAAGCCGTGGACTTTCCTCTCGTCGGTGAAACGTCTTTCTTCAAGGGGGACGAAGGTGGGCCGACTCATGCAGGAGGAGAGATGAGGTGCAGGCTGGTGGGTTTGGCCCGCCCGCGACGCGGCGGGTTGAGTCATTGTGGCTGAATTAGATATTGCATCCGACCAGTTAGGCAGGCATCGGGCCACCCCTTCCGAGCTGTCTGGACGAGCTGCAACCGACAGGGGACTCGAGGTTATATCGCCCGATGCCTTCAGGGCTATTCAAAAATCGTTCTCCACGATCTTAAACGGTCCCCATAATTGCACCTACAGTAACTTCCGTCCGTGAACACGCTTGCTCGACGTCGGACGGTCCCACCGCGCCTCGGTTTGTTACTACCACCATCCGTAACTTTCCCACGCTCGGACCCCTCGTCGTAAGGCGGGGCGTCGCTGGAAGGTCCCAAGAGGCAAGTCCGAGGGGACCTGGACCCAATCGAGAAGGCACTCTAAA
>Ga0307515_10025063_pt1 | contig 10345 bp, 4 predicted proteins | sample 17_EM_MG_FD_194513 | JGI IMG/M metagenome (GOLD analysis project Ga0307515, IMG submission 194513) | Populus trichocarpa ectomycorrhiza microbial communities from riparian zone in the Pacific Northwest, United States - 17_EM | ecosystem: Host-associated > Plants > Roots > Unclassified | place...
TGCTGGTGAACCCCCTTCAAGCAAAAATGCAGGTTACCTAAAGAGGAAGACCGCAAGTGCTTGCCATTCCTTGACTGCTGATGGCAACCATTTTCTATGACATGTCAGCTTATATCAATTGTTTTTCTACAGTCTGCATATACAATGAATAGAAGTCCCAATTTTATTTTTAATTTAAATATCACAAAACTTCTTCTGAATGTGCACTTGAATCTGTGCTCTATGTCCTTTTTTCTTTTTTAGTTTATTGCTCTTTAGTTTCTTAGTCCCTACCATTTTTGCAGATAGAATCAAATCAACTGGATCACGATTGCAATTCCACTGAAGAATCATCTGTTATGCAGATAGTTCCTCCAAGATCTCCTGAGATAAGTGGTGTGTGTGGGCATCCGATAGAGAACCCTCGAGTTGGTGATGAGTATCAGGCAGAGGTTCCATCCATGATATCGCAATCAAAGCATCTGCAGCTTCTAACAATTCCTTCTGGTTCAGATGGAATATTTGAGGCTTCCCATTCCTTTCTAATAGGTTTACCTGTCCCAGTTATGTGGGTGGATAATAATAAGGTAAACAATGGAGAGGATAGAGGGTGTGGATCTCTGAGCCACCCTGGGGATGCAGTTCTTACAGATGAGTCCAGCAAATCTAGAAAAAGCAAAAAGCATTGTACTATGAAGAAGGAAGGTTCAGAGCTCAATGCTGAATTATTGGATGATGGAAAGGAATTGAAACCAGCAACCTTTCAATCGAATGTGTCAGGTGAAGATAACTTAGATCAGCCGTGTAAAAGAGAAAGCTATATCCCTCTTCCTGGTTTACTGCATAACCCTTGGAAAGATGCTGATGTAGATGGTTTTATTCTTGGTTTATATATATTTGGAAAAAATCTTGTCCAGATAAAGAGATTCATAGACAAGGAGATGGGGGAAATACTGTCATTTTATTATGGGAAATTTTACAAGTCTGATGCATATCGTAGATGGTCAGATACCCGAAAGACAAAAAGAAAGAAATGTGTATGTGGACATAGAATTTTTACAGGGTGGAGGCAACAGGAACTGTTCTCTCGTCTGGATCCGCATGTCCCAGTGCATTTTCGAAATACTTTCCAAGAGGTACGTCACAGGTCACTGCTATTAATGCTGGATGTGATTTTTTTCTCCATTATTAAAATTCTTTTCTCTCTGACTACATTTATACATCTGGTTAGATATCTATAAATGAAAAGCAGGAACATTTAGCTGAAGCTACAGACCTAGAGTTGGCCAGAAATTTAGAATTTCTTCCTGCTAAATAGCAAAGTGGTTAAAAGTAGTTTCAAGATGGTCTTTTTAATTGTTTCTAGTCATACTTCAAACCTTATTGAAGTTAAAAAGTTCTTCCAGTTCCTTAAGGATAGCCGGCGTGAACTCATTTTTTGACATATTAAAATGTTATAAAAAACCCATGCTGTGAAGCCTCATATATGGAGTTCAACTCCTCTAAGGTTTTTCCTCCTGATGTTTTTGCGAACACAAGGGATATTACCTTCTCTAACTGGCTTATACTTAGGAAAGAATTCCATGACGGGATGATCAAACACATTGAGTTGATTTTCCATTACAACTATCTAGCATTGCCTCTCCTTTTAATAACTCGTGGCTTAGAGCTAGACATTTGTATTCTCTTTTTCTTAAGACTAGAAGTTCTTAAAACTTGCATTGTGAATTTCATGCTTAATCATCTTCTTGCATAACTGATACATTCCTTGGTCTCTATTTTTTATTTCCGCATAAGAAAATATTAGAAACTTCATAAGGGATGGAGTGTGTTCTGGTTACCATTTTCCAGCTGTGGGAACTCATCTAGATTTACTTTCTAGTTTTTGACAGAAAATTGTTGTGTCATTGCTGTTTTATGTGTTTTCTGTTATCAGGTCTCTTTGGAATTTACAAAGGGTAAAATTTCACTAGAAGATTATGTATTCAATTTAAAGGCCATTGTTGGCATCCAAGTTTTTGTAGAAGCTGTTGGTATTGGTAAGGGGAAAGATGATCTCACAGGTCTTGCCATGGAACCTGTAAAGGGCAATCCATTGTTTCCTGATTGTCCAGTAGGCAAAGATTGCTCCTCCCTTACAGCCAGTGACATAATCAAGCTTTTGACTGGGGGCTTTCGTTTGAGCAAAGGTCGTTGCAATGACATTTTTTGGGAAGCTGTTTGGCCCCGTTTGCTGGCAAGAGGGTGGCACTCTGAACAACCGAAGAATCAGGGTTATGTTGATACAAGTCACTCTCTTGTTTTTCTCATTCCTGGCATTAAGAAGTTCTCAAGAAGGAAACTTGTGAAAGGTAATCACTACTTTGACTCTGTCAGTGATGTTTTGAGCAAAGTTGCATCAGAACCAACACTTATTGAGCTTGAAGCTGAAGAAACTAGAGGCAGCATCTGCAATGAGGAGGATGGCTGGGATATAGGAGTACCGTCAAGCCTGGATGATCAATCCATTTGTCAGCCCCGTCATTATCTTAAACCTCAGGTTTCTAAACGCAATCTGAACCATGTGAAGTTCACTGTTGTGGATTCTAGTTTGGGTGGAGGGAAAAAATTATCCAAGGTGAAAGAAATGAGATATTCATCAGATGATTTGAAAGTTATGTCCTTGTTCACCACTCTTTCAAGTAGAACTCCGAGGATTTTTTCAGAGAGCTCACCGGATAAAAATGATCTGGATGCTCTTGGTATGTCATTGGATGGTGAAAAGAAAATGAATAACGTAGACTGCAATGAGGGTAGTACATCTCATGCATGCAGCTCAAACTCTACAAAGTTCACCATTGTGGATACCAGTTTGGTCCATGGAGGAATATCAGTAAGGCCAAGAGAACTAAGATGTTTACCAGTTGAGTATGGCCCTGCTTCTGAAATGACCAATTCAACTGAGAATGAAGCGGATTCGTCTGACAATTCACCGGTTCAGCATGCACCAGATGCAGCAAATAGATCCGACCATAGAAAGGGTATAATTGACAGGAGCATCCATGACAAAAGCTCTGAATTGAAAGGACACCGGTCAAGGGGAACTTTAAAGCACCAATCAAGTCGAAGAGCAAAATCCAGACAGTCAAATAACTTAGTCCCTCTGGTGAAACGACGGAGACTAACTGCTTGTTCCGATACAGAGATAAGCAATGTCATTGAGAATTTCTCTGGAGGCATTCGGTCAAAACAAGTGGGAATTTGTTGTGCTTTGAAAGCACCAAGTGCTGGTGGTAATGCCTTTAAAGCCCGTGGTCACCGAAAGAAGTTGGCATCAACTAAACCCTCGGTAAGAGGTGGTCCAGAAGAGGCGAATGGTGGAGGGATGTTGAGTGCAAATTGTTTTGGTATGAGAAAGTCTCGTAGAGAAAATGTGGAACATCAATCCCCGCTTTTGATTGATCTGAATCTACCTCAAATTGCTTTAGCCTCTGATAATGGGGATGTGGTGCCGATGGAGGTGGAAAACATCCAAAGAATAAATGCCAATGATACAAGTTTTCCATCTCCATTGGATAATCCTAACGCCGACGCATTGAGCACCTCTGTTGATCTTGCTTCTGCAGCAGAGGAACCTGATATGAACTCCAGAAGACACAGCACAAGAAGCCGACCAATGACCATTAAAGCATTGGCAGCTCTTGAATATGGGTTCTTGGAAGTGAAGAAGACGCCAAAGTGCACTGGAGTTCGTACACACAAGAAATCCCATTTTAAAGTCCTATCTCAGGTCCCACAACAAAGTCAAAGTAAAATAAAGTCATGCAATGTCGGCATTGGTACTGGGGATCCGAATGAAGAAAGGGATGCTAGTGGAGCCTTCATTGTTGAATGAGAATTCCTGAAAGGATGGAAGTTATATTCTCTCACATACGTACACCTACAGGTCAAATACCTTACAGCACCATCTCATTACAAATCATTCTGCACCACCACCACAATCCATTACTAAGTTTTACCAAGAATAGGATTGAAGTTTAATTAGTCTATATGTTTTGTGATTTTGAGCTCAAGCATTTCTGAGGTTTTTAACGGTGCTTTAACATGGCTATACCATACGTTTAATCAGTTTCACAGTAAAGAATTATTGAGAGGGCAACAAAAGCACGTGTTGTAGATTCTTTCAATCAATTATTTCGTAACTATATAAGGTGCAGAGAGAAAGACATTGTTAACGTGATGACCCACTTCCTGTCTCGAAGTCACATTTCTTGTGACAATCCGAAAGGGGATAACAGGGTTGCAGCCAAAGAAGACATGTCTTCAATCTTGTTTTGCATGATTGTTGTTTTTTGAAAAACAGCAGTACATGTGGACAAATATAGTCAGCATCACTTATTACTCTGACTTCTCAGCATTGAGCTGCAGTACTACAAGCTACTGTTTCAATAGGAAGCCTATTATTCTTGTGTTCTCACCTTTTGCTATCCAATAATAGAATCTTTGTGAGCTTAGGATTAGTTTCGCCTAGCGATGAAAATCTCGCAGGATAAGAACTAAAACATATCCTTTATTAACATGATCTTAGGCTTATCTTTCGTGTCAGACTGTATTTTTGTGAGTTGTTGTATGATGAGATTCTGGTTTGCGAATTCTTCAAAAATATATCGATTCCTTCTATAGTAAAAAATATTTCTCTTCGCTTATGGACATAGGTATAACCGAACCATGCAAAATCGTAGTGTTACTTCAATTTTTTTACTGCTGTAATGTTCTCTGCATTCATGTGTTTGATCACAAATATTGCTCGAGGATGTAGGTGGTAGAAAATGATGGCCTTTTTCTCACCTACAAAGAGAGGCTCGCATCCTATAGAGCTTTTAGGGGAGAAGATGAATGCTTACTCTGGTAATTGCCATTGACAATTGATCGATTACATCTACTTCACGGTGGCTAGTTGATAATAACATCATTTCTCCTGTCACGGAGAAAGATGATCGTCAGAGTACATTGCGACTACCCTTTTCTTTCTTTGCCATGATACTCGTTGTTTCATTTTTTGCCTCCTCCTCGTGTCTTCGTGGATCACCACTAAGATGAACAAGACAAAATATATATATTTCTCTTTAAATGGATATCTTGAAACAACAAGATAAAGATATTGTTTGCCCTAGGAAAATAAATTTATTCTAAAAATAAATTTGTTTTATATCTTTTTTTTTCCTATTTTCGGGCTCCCAAAAGAAAAGGTTGTTTATCTTTACTTATTGGGTACCGTGCTTCTTTATTTTGAAAAAGAAAGTATATAGGCAAATCACTATGACCCCAATTTTGGTTTTGAAATTTTATGGACACTTGAGAGATCTTTGTGATTTCCTTTTTCATTGTCATTTCATATCAAAATTCAGGACAGATCTTACTTTTCTTTCCATGTTCAACATTTCCACGAAATTTCAGCGAGTTATAAAGGAGAGGAGTGCTAAAAGGGTGTTGAACTCTCTCTTTTACTACTGCTAGTGCTCGCTACACCATAACAAGGTGGATGCCATACAAGAGTTTAGATCCAGCGGATTGCGCGACAAATCTTTTTCTTTTTTCAATATTAATAAATCCCCAATATTAAAAATAAGAACTTAATGTTGATTGACGTGTGTGTTTATATATATTTCATTAGAAGGTTGCATCACACTCCATGGCAATTTCTTAGCTCTTTTTGTGCAAGGGATTTCCAAGTGAGAGAGGAAGTGTGCGAGTGATATTGATGGACCTACTTGTATAATTCTTTTTTTTATATTAATATATATAATTAGATCAGTTTATGTATATTTTGATTAATTTTATAAATTATGAAGTTTTGTATATATTTCGATTAATTTTATAAACCAAAAGATGATAATTGAAAGAAACTTGAATAATTCTTGAACTCATGCGAGTTGATTATTGCTATCATGATGGATTCTTTAAAGCATATTGACTTTTAGTACCATTATTTTTTGAAATTGAAAGTGCCCGTTCTACGAGCATCGCTTTGTGAAACAATAGAATCTAGGGCCTTGCTTGAAACTTGCCTTTCCACTTATCAACTTGAAATCAGTCGAGGCCGACCTTAAAGCTCCCAGGTAAAGTGAAAGCTCACCAAACTTTTCAGCAAGTGTGTGTGTGTGTGTATATATATATCCTATTTATTTCCCTAGGTAAAAACCAGTTTTCTTATTGTTTTAATTAATGATATCAAAAATTAAAAAATATATATTTTAATATGTTTTTAATGGTTATAATATAAGGATATGTGAATAATTTAATGAGACTTGTCATTTCTCAGGAAGTATATATTAATCCTGTTTATTTCCGTAGATCATTTGGTCAATTCATTTTTGATATTTAGAAGAAAGCTCTAAGCTATGGTTAAAATAGAGAGGGGGAAATGCATAATACATATCAAGCTATGTGAATAATTTAATGGAAATTGTCACCTCAATCATTTAGGGACAAGAATGCATGCCACATGAATATTAAATGCCTTGGTACGGATGATGTATTCGAATTAATCGTGTTTCTACAATTATGGAGGCAGGCTTTTCTTCTAGTGATTATTTCTTGTCATAAAGAAACCACGAGAAAAATAAAAAATTTAAATTCCATGTCACACTTAAATAGAAAGTTAATTATGAAATATGAGCCATTTCCACTATTTAGAAGCGTTCAAAAAAAAAAAAAAGTTGATCTATAATACTTGTATTATCTGACTTAATCTAACCCGTTAAAATTAAATAATATAGATATTATAGAGATGATGGTGGATTAAAAAAATCTAATAAATATATATCACGGGTTGAGTGTAGATTGAGATTTTTAAAACGCGTTCAACATGACCCAACTTGTATAACTAACTCGGGTTTCTTGGTATAAATAATATTTTTCCTTCTCCTTTTTTATTTTTTTTCCTTTCTTGCCTTCACATTTATAGCCGCGTCTCATTCTCTTAATCTTTTTCCCTTCTCTCTATTCCATAATTTCACATAAATTATAATTGTTTATTTTAAAATTTGATACGATGATGTGACAATACATTTTACAATTCTAATATATTTTTTTGTTTGGTAATTTCAAAAATCCATATTAATTTTTTATTTTCTTATTCAAATCACAAACTCAAAAGCACTTTATAATCTATTTCTGTTAATCTATTTTTTGTATCGTATTATACTCTAACTGCTTGCTAAAATGTTCGGCTATGATTTTTATTTTGTTTTTATATAGAAATTATAATATTTTTTTGTTTGGTAATTTCAAAAATCCATATTAATTTTTTATTTTCTTATTCAAATCACAAACTCAAAAGCACTTTATAATCTATTTCTGTTAATCTATTTTTTGTATCGTATTATACTCTAACTGCTTGCTAAAATGTTCGGCTATGATTTTTATTTTGTTTTTATATAGAAATTATAATAGTTTTTATGTTAGTCATATCTAGTTTCAAAAGTCGCAACCTGGTATTTTTTTTAGAATCGTCAAAGAATAAGATAATTAATATACACAACTCGTTGATATATGTAATTTTCATAAAAATCCCAACCCGATATATTCAATCCATATGAATCCAAAATAAAAATCAAATCAATTAGATTTATATTTTATAAAATATAAAAAATTATAATGGATATAATTATAGGTGAAAACTCGACCTACTTTATCTGATTTTAAAGTCTATCCTCCTCTGTTTTTATGGAAAAAAATTATAAATATGCAATTTTTAATTATAAATATGCAATTCTTTTTCAAACTTAGATCCTATCATGATAAAGAACAAACAAAAAAAAACAAAAAGTTCAACCTTAGAATGATTGTAGGAGAAAAAAATTGTACTCTCCCTCGTTGAAATTGGTGTCGAACATTTCTGTTCCATATGCATCGCTGTGTCTTGATGCATTGCATGCTTTAATAATCTCATAAGATCGTTATAAATATTTGAGATTGGAGTGTATATACGTACACATATACACACACGTACACACGCATGTATGCATGTACGTATATAATCTAGCTAGTGTCTATAAACATATAGGGCTTAATTCTTACCCTCTCGATAAATTATTCCACCAAGAGCCATGATTAATTAATCCATTAAAGCAAAAGCTTCTTTATGTGTGATGATGAAGATGTATCTTTTTCTTTAGGGGCTAAAAATGATTGAACCTTTTACTTAAGTAATCGAAGTTGATCTTCATTGTCGTGTCCTTCGATTTATATGCAAACCCATGTGACTCAGACGGAGAGACACTCCACCAAACTAGAGTTTTTAAATTTGATCTAGTGGTAGATCTGGTTTGAAACCCTGGTTATTGATTTTACCAGGTTACTGGGTTTTAATCGAGTCATCGGATTATCCGGATTAACCTTAATTTCTTTTACAAATCAAAATAACATTGTTTTGGTTAAAAAAAATAAATAGTTAACAGGTTGTAACCAGGTTTTTGATCAGGTCATCCCGTCGGGTTAGCCGAGTTACCCGAGTTTTTAACTTTCTTTGTTTTTTTTTTAAATCCAGCCCAGTTTCAATCCCGAGTCTTCCAGATCGCAGGTCGACCTATCAAGTTAGACTGAATTTTAAAACTATACACCAAAAACAAATACTATACGTGATAGATTTTATTGTTTTTGGTATCTCAATATTTTGTAAGTGATCTCAAATGGAAATTGGGATTTTTGTCAAATCCACCATCTATCTATCTATATCTAGATAGATAGATAGATAGATAGATGTGTGGGTGTGAACTTAATTTCTGGATGGAATGTTTACGTACATCCTTTTCCACAATCCGAGCTGAAAAATCAAACTAGAAATCAGTGATATGAAGAAGATGTGCATGATATCTAATATATAGAGATGACTGCTAGGAGAAAGACAGGAACACGATAAGTGGTCACGCTCTCATTTGTTTTCCACTCATCGAATTATCAATATGTTTTTATTGGTTGGTAGAATTCTACCTTTGTAGAATAGTTTTATTAATTATAACTCTATGTAATTCCCTTGAACCATTTAAAACTAATAAAAGAATAGACATATTTTCTATTAAAAAATAATATAAAATTATTTTTAAAACTTCACATAACCCCTTCAGTTTTTAGATTGAAAAGATTTTTTTATATTATAAAAAATCACTGACATGAAAAATAATTGATTAGAATAAGAAAATTAAAATCAGATGGAGAAAAAATTGATATTTATAAATTTATAAATTCACATGTAAAAGAAATTAACTACTTCACATAAAATAAAATAAAAAAAGAAAAGAAAAGAAAAGAAGTGTGCGCCTGCTCCCTTTTACAGAAACAAAATGGTAGCAAGCTAGCCAAATTGCTAACCTCATCTTTACCCTTTTTGGAAAATGACATTAATGCCATGACAGCTATCTCTTGGGATTTGGATGTATGCTAGGAATTAATTTGTTCGTGTAAGCAAGCAATTGGCTCCAATTGAATATATTATTTATGATATCAATGGATAAAAATGAAAAATTCATTTTCAGCCTTTTCTTTTCAATATAAAAACTTGATTAATTCATACACGTCAATTAATGTCGATCATCGATCGATACTATCCATGCAATTCTTTGTCGTGATTCAAACAGATTAATTATAGTAATTAAACATTAAAAAAATATTAACAAATAATTAAGGTCATTAGTCACTATAGAACTGTATATTGTAACCAAATTAATTTTTAGAGGTTAACCGGCCCCTGCTTGATTGTCCCAGGTTCTGTCTCCTTGTAGTCTCCCATTTGATTCCCTTTCTGTAACTCTTAGTCTGTGCATGTTTCAAATGGTTAATTATATATTTAATATATAAATGCAAGTGGAAGGCATGGTTTTTATTTATTTTTTAAAAGTAATTTAGTTTAATTAGAGGATATATACCGTGAAACTAATATTTGAATAAACATAATTAAAAATTGAGGAGCATATATGGAGACTGAGCCTGACCATCATGGAGGCAAGAAATCTGGGAATCTTTTATTATTATTATTATTATTATTATTATTATTTAGCTGCCAATTACGATGATTTTATTTCCTCTCTCCCCCTTTGTTTTTTTTTTCTTTCTAATTGCTTTTGAATCATCAAGCTTTTGAAATATTGACTACGATGTTGGATGCAAGAGAGTGTATTGAATGCAAGAACAATATTAAATCAATGGCGAAGAAAAAGACGTGTATAGTAATTTAAGTAATGAAAATGAATAAATTTGTAAACAAATGATCTAGACAAGGTGGAAATGGCACGCAACACTAACTATCATGTATAAAAGTATAGTCTATAATAATTGGTGCCTGCAGACTATATGCTATGTTAAAATTTAGATATATTTATTTTATTGG